>RCMY010002202.1_pt1 | contig 17737 bp, 12 predicted proteins | sample 2041341 | NCBI WGS metagenome assembly RCMY01 (sample SAMN09708234, study PRJNA481090) | Marine sediment metagenome, whole genome shotgun sequencing project. | reverse complement strand
GACGCGCAATAGTGCTATTTATGTGGCGTATTGATAACCAGTTGCATTACTGCATAAAATCAGAAAGTGTTCAAAGGAAAGCGGGCTCACCACTGTATTTATAGAGGTGCCCTAAAGTAATGCGGATGCCGGAAGGTAGCCTTTCAAGTGATGCGTTCAATCATGATCCGGATTCAAATGCTAAAATTGAACGTTTCCAGGGTGAAATTGAAGAAGCGGGCAATACCTCACTCCTCCAAAGAAAACCTGATTCCAGCGGTGGCGAATTAGCCGGAGGTTCTCTTTCAGAAACAGTGAGATCGCCCGGGTCAGGTGCTCCTCTGCATCACTCATTACAATCACGAATCGGCCGTGTCCTTAATGCAGATTTGTCTCACGTACGCGTTCACGATGATATAGCTGCGCAACAGTCGGCAAAGCATATACATGCCAAAGCGTTTACGTACCAGAACCACATCTTTCTGGCCAAAGGCCAAAGTAGAGAAGATATATCACTAGTGGCACATGAGGCGGCCCATGTTATCCAACAAGGTCAGAAGGCTGATTTGCAAAGGGGCGTAATTCAGAGGCAGCCCGAAAATCCTGTGGTCTCTGCTGCTCCTGCCGAGATTTTGCCAAATTCAGAAGCAGATGAAGCGTCGGAAAGCCATTCCTCGCAATTGGATGCGTCGTATTTTTCCGATGACGGAAGCGTTCGAATAAATATAGGTCATGGACGTCTAGTTCACATCTATCCTGATGGAGATATTTATGTCATTGATAGGACTGCTGATCGTAAGCAGCACTACCCGATAGGAAGTAATATACCGGGTGACATTCAAAACGGAATTCGTACGAGCTCCGAATTTCTTGCCCTCGAGAATCTATACAACCTTTGGATGCCACCACCGACAATCCGAGTTATAGGTGAGGGTGGCGATCGACCTTCCGGAACTCCGTTGTCGGAAACTCGTGACGTTACATCTCTAAGACATCGTCGAAGAAGAACATCGAGCGCTAGAAATACTCCGACTGAACGGCGTTCTAGTCAATCATCAGATACACCAGATATCACTCAGCCAGAAGGCGCTAGCCCCGCAAGCGATATGCCGGTCGCGGACTCCGATCGAGATCCTGACGCTATTTCGGAAGATTCCGCTCCTGCGACCTCCGCTAGTTCAAATATAGCTGATCAACTTGATCCTTTGCGTACGAGTCCACAAGATACACCGTGGGAGCGCCCGTCTCGCTTACAGGCGTCCGCAGCAAATGAGTCAGGTTTATTAAATGAGCTCGTGAATGTCTTGCGGCTGTTGGAAGATAATGAACTTCGACAGTTTTCTACTTCACTAGCTGAGTGCAAAGCATATCTAGAAGCTCAGGATGCAGCTCCTGAGCAAACTCAGAGTTTGAGGATTGCCCTAGCGGTAATTGAGCAGCAGCTCCGGCAAAACTTGTTAGTAGATACTATTTATCCTCATATACGTATGGGAATTAGACAACGTCGAAGATTTCAAGTTGAGATGCAACAATACATGAATGAGGGGGTTACACCTCAATTAATGGCCGAGACGGAACACTACCTCAACGAGCGGATTCTGAGTGCTTCGGGCCGTCTTGGTCGTAGAGATGCAATTTCGAGAACGGAAGAGGCTGAGCGTTTTCGTAGTGAAATAGCAGTGCTTGCTGGATCTCCACTAGGTCGAGCGTTTTATGGTATAGCACGAACCGCGGGTAGCAGTCATAATTATGCAATGGCTTATGCGAAGGTGGGTGAGTTAATAGATTCTGTATTGGAACCTCGTTCTGGGACGGTGCTTCAACCTTCGCAAACAGACGTTGTTAATGCGTTCGTTAGAGCAAATAATCCTTATCGGGATCTAGGCCCCAGCCATGCGCTCCCTAGGCAAGCCTTAATGTGGGATCACGATTCATACCCAACCGGGGTGTCTAGTGCTCGATGGCAACCAGGCATGCCGATTGACACGCCAAACAATGCCGGCACCTATCCATCGTATCGTGGTGGGGAGCCACGCAGACGCTATTGGCGAAACCGCGCGCTCAACGAATTACAAGATCGGGCAGAGGGACGGTCACGACAGATAGCCGGAGTTACAAATGACCCCGTTATCCCCCTATCTGACAACCAATTGAGGAGTATGCTTGAAACTGGTCGCGCCCCACCGGCTCCCTTTCCCACAACATCTCGTCAAACCTGGGAGCTAGAGCACATTGGAGTGCCGCAGCGCATAGCGAACGCGCTTTCTGATCTAGGTTTTTCCCGAGGTGAAGCAGCTAGGTTGACGCAAGCCTCAAGCATTGAGAATTTGATTGAAGTTACACCGACTGGACATGCTTTCTTTGACGCCGAAGCGCACGGCTTTGGTCGCTTACGCAGTGACCGTGACGGAGCTTTATGGACTGGCACAAGAGCATCTGATGAGAGAGTAGCGCGACCTGTAGTGAATATGACCAATAGGGATCTAGAAAATATTGTTAACCGAACGCGCGGAATGGACTTTAATGCTACACGTCGCACGCGGCAGTTACTTGAGAATCTTCGTTTTGAGATTACTGAGCGTGGTCTCAACACTTCGATATAGGTTATATTGATTCGTGATCGAGGCGCAGTAATGAGCCTCGCTTAGGCGCACCAGAGCCCATTTTCTATATTTGTAATATTCCTGCTTGCAATCAGGTCAGACATGTGCCGCGACCGCGAGCGCTCCATCAATTCGAACGCCTCTTCGTAACGTTTGCGATCGAGCTGGTGCAACATGGCGGTATAATAAAACTCGACTTTGTCCTCTATGTAAGCGCCGCGGGCACGTTCGTCATACAGGAATCTCCTGTCGTCTTCGAGAAGATCAGTGGCGCGCAGGTACGACTCGACTGCCGCATCAGGCTTGCCTGCTGCTTCGCTCATTAACCCCTTTATGTAGGCGCCTCGGGCATCGGTCAAAGGCGGCAGCCCGCCTTCGCTTTCGAGCCACGCAAATAGCCCTGCTAACTGAGGATTATTGCCGGCGATATAATTTCGCTGATGACGACATCAGCTGCTGTGCGCGGCGAAAAAATATCAGTGTCGGTCATCAGCTCATGCACGCGCTGTTGCCCTTGAATCATTTCTTTGCGAATTTTCAATCGCTGAATAAATCCTTGTGTCTGCTCAGCAAGACCGTGCCAACGCAGCTTCCTGGCGAGCGTGAGCGCTTGTTCATAATCTCTAAACGCCCTTTCTACCTCATCCAGACAGGGTTTGAAGTCGCGCTGATAGTCGCACTTCTCTGCAAATTTTTGATAAATTTCCGCGCGATCAAGGTAGGCGTAGAACAAAAGCTCATCATCCTTGATGGCGTTCTCAATGAAAAACGCCCGGCTCATCGAATCGGCAGCACCGACGAGGTCGCCCTGGCTAACCTGAATTTGCGCAAGCAGATCCCACGTTTCGAAAAAATAGCTGCGGTTGTCTAACTCTTTCGCTAGTGGCAGCGCCTGCTCGACCAACTCAAGTGCTGGCCCCGACGTCTTTTTGCCATAAAGTAGCGCTCGTGCACGGCCGAGCAACGCCTTGCACAGAACGGCACCCGCACCCGCCTTGCGTGCCGTGCGCGCGGCTTGTTCGTAAGCGCTAATGGCAGAATCCCATTGGTCAAGATAACGACGGCTATCGCCGAGCTTGACCAATGATCGACCCGCTTCTTCCAGTGCACCGGCTTGCAGGAACAGGCGCACGCTGTCTTCAAGCTCGCGTTCAGACTGGGTGAGTTCATGGCGCAACGAATTACGGTCAAACGTCTGTCGAAAGTGCGTCACATACCGGTCGATTCGCTGGACGGCCTTGTCTTGCAAAGATTGCGCTTCTTTGACGCTAGCGTTTACTGTTGGAAGCCAGGCGAGCGCAAGGAGAAGGGTGAGGAAGGCGGGTGCAGACTTCACCGGAACGCGCGGCTATCGTCAAAGGGCGGACCATAAGTCGTAAACGAATGTGTTAGGACACGTAAGTCTCGATCAGCGTTATCTGCCATAAGAACCCCCTATGATCAGTTCCGTTCTCAAAGCGCCTCTCCCTTCCGGAGAGTGTGTAGAAAATGACAGAACATGTAAATTCCACTGAAGTGTTAGTACTATAGTGCCATATAGGCTTATTATCCGGTGTGAGTGTTTGCATCACAAAACTCCGAACGCTTTTTGCCTTTTTCGGCAACTGGTTTTCCGGTTGGTTGAAAAATAAACAAAGCCATCACGCCAGGCATAGTGCGCAATTCTGGTACTGGAAGTAATAACCGAATACAGGGAGGCAACATGAATAAACTAATCACAGGAATGCTGGTAATCGGGTTGGCGGTATCCAACATCGGCTGCGAGCAATCGAAGCCACGGACGTTCCCATCTCTCGATAAACGCACGCCAGGGATCTTGATAGAACCAGCCCCTAGGGATGTTGATCTAGGTGGCATCGAACTGCGTGAAGTTTATGAGCCCGGGATTCAACTCACCAAGCAATCAGAAGGGTTCGTGAGTGAACTCTACAATGACGCAGCAAACTATTGCACCATTGCATATGGCCATTTGATTAAACTTGCGCCATGTGATGGAACGGAGCCCGAGGAATTCCTGCAGGGCTTTACCGAACCGCAAGGTGCTGAACTGCTTGTAAATGACATGGCAAAGTCCCAGCTTGCAGTCATGCGCGAAGTAAAAGCTGAACTCAGCGACGGCCAGTACGCTGCGTTGTGCGATTTTGTTTTCAACGTTGGCAGTGGAAACTTCAAAAGGTCAACTCTGTTAAAGGTCATCAATGCAAATAATTTCGACAACGTGCCATTTCAGTTATTGCGCTGGGTGAAGGCGGGCGGCAGGGAGCTGGCAGGGTTAAAGACACGCCGTGAAAACGAGATTGCCCTGTTCTTCGAAGGTATAGCAATGCCTCGCGCTTTGCCTGGTGATGATGTTGATACATCTCCCGTCGATATAGACCAAGGGGAGTCTTAGTCGGGCTTGGAAATTGGAGGAACAAGCGATGTTCAAATGGTTTGATTGGGTCTGGCGTATCGCAGTTGTTGTCATCGCCGTTATGGTGATCTGGAAATTCTGGTTGTGGTGGCGGCCAGACCCGCCAACTACTTATCTCCGTACCGATCTCGTCAACGCACAGCAGTCGGATGCTTTTTTTACAGGGTTTGCGACAGTCGCGGTTGTGCAGTTCGATACGGGGCATGACGACCTCAAGCCGTTCGAGATTATTGAGGACGAAAACTACCAAAAGAAAGTTTCCGGCTATTGTTACCGGCTGTACGAAGTGTCGATCGGCTACCCGAGCCTGCAGGCCGCTGTCAAGAACTCGGAGTCGCTTATGGCAACACCGATGAACGAAATTGAGACGCTTGAGGCAATCGTCGCTCCACAGGTGCTTTCCGGCAACGTCGTCGAGGCGCGTCACGGCGGTAGCGTCACGCAGTACAAATGTGATGATTTGAACGTGGTTTCAGAAGACCGCCCGAATGTTGACCGTCTGGACAAGCTCCGCAAGGCGCTGGTGGCTAATCGGCAATGGAGCAGTCATGTCAATCACGGACGCAACGTACTAACGACGTTCTCGAAGCGCCTTGCCGATCAGCGGCGGGCCCTAATTGAGAGCCGCATCGAGGCTATCGACGCAAGCCGTGAGTCCCTAGTACGCGTATCCAATGCTGATGATTTGGAGGGCTGGAAAAATAACACCAGGAATGCGCTGGCCGACGAAAATCGCAACTCGCAGCAGCCGGCAGCCCGTGGCATAGAAACGTCGACCGGCATTGCTAAGCTCGACGAAATTCTCGTTGCAGCGGATCTATCACGATCGGAAGAGCCAGAGGCGCGCGGTTCCGGTCAGATCGACAAACTCAAGCAAACTATAAACGGCATTTTCGCCCAGGAGTTGTCGGGTGCGCGCGAGCGACTGTCTGATGTGGGAGGCTACCTTGGATCATTAAAGCTGACGTTTTCGACCATCGGTATTTTCGGGCAAGAAAAGGGCCGGTGGTTCTGGAAACGTGACGAGTTCTACGTTCGCCAGGACCTGGCGGACGCCACCTACGGTAGCGATTTTGCGCTCGACGTGTCGCGCACAAGGGCCGGTTTGTTTGGACCGAAACGGCTAGAAATCACTGTGCCCGAACCGCGTCTGCTGGCGCTTGATCGCTATACCACGGTGCTGGTGTCGAACCCGAGGAAATTCAAACGCAAGAACGACGACGAAGGCGCCGAGATCGAAAACGCGCTGAGCGGCGACCTCGCGGCGCAGCTCGCCCGCGTCGAGCCCCACGCCATCCGCTTTTCCGAAGCGGCGATGACCGCACAAATCTACGCGCTCGTGGAAGCGGACGTGGCTGAAGTGCGCGTACGCTTTTCGTCCTCGGATCGCAGCCCACCGCGGCAATTGACCGACCTGGTGCGGTTGATGCGCGCAGAGCAGGCACCAGCAGAAGATGTTGAGCAGTGATGGCGGCGGTGATTGACGATTGATCGAGTTTACCATGTTCGCTGCAGCGTATAGGAGTGTGATGATAATGAGATAAAAGGATTTAGACTTTAGCAGGCAATTCTTAATATCCATTCCTTATTAGACAAAAGAAAAAAACTCGCGTATTAATGGAAAATATAAAGGTAGCCATGGAATAGGTGATGCGATGATAAATCCTGCCGATGTCACATTCAGTTTGTCAGCGATGAGATTCACAACTACAACACCTCTTTTGTGATCAGCGCGATCGGTGAAGCGCACGCGTAAGTTGGCGTTCGACCGCTACTTTTTGGTTCTCTTGTCGAGGTATGCTGACCACTGGCGGTCAATATTGCACGTGTTGCATTCCGAAGGTCCGCTAATGCAGAGGCGAGGGTCAGTGATTTTATTTTTAGAAGAGGCACGTTTTATTGTGCCATATGCAGCGGGTCTGTTGCGATAGAGAAAAGGATCAATGATGCGGCGAGAGGTGGTTTCGATTTTTCTGCGCGTCGTCGCGTCATTGGTCGTAGCTCTTCCACTTCAACCGATGCATGCATTGCAAACCAAATCTGATGCCGACGCACTGGCCGAAGCAGATCGGTTGAACAGCGCATCGTCTAAACTCTACCAAGCTGGCGACTACCAGACAGCTCTGCCGCTTGCGAAACGTGGGCTTTCGATCAGTGAGGAGCTACTAGGGCCAAACCATCCGAATACGGCCGTGAGTTTGAATAACCTCGGCTTTATCCTGGACGCGATGGGCGACTTCGAGGGTGCGATACCCTACTATGAAAGATCGTTGGTGATTGTTGAACGGGTGCGTGGCCCGAACCATCCCGATACGGCTACCAGCCTAAACAATTTGGGTTTTTTGCTGCAGGTTCTAGGCGAACTGAAAGCGGCCAAGCTTTGCTACGAGCGGGCTTTGGCGATTCGTGAGCAAGCGCTCGGTCCGAATCATCCAAATACGGCGTTGAGCCTCAACAACCTTGGGGGGCTGTTTGATGCCATGGGGGACTCAAAGACCGCCCAACCCTACTACGAACGAGCCCTAGCTATCCGCGAGAAAGTGCTTGGTCCAAACCATCCTGATACGACCCAAAGCCTCAACAACCTGGGCTCATCGCTTCAGGCCTTGGGTCAACTCACTCGCGCAAAGTTCTATCTCGAAAGATCTCTGACGATTCGCGAGCAGGCTCTCGGACCAAACCACCCCGATACAGCTCGAAGTCTCAACAATCTTGGGTTTCTCATGCAAGCTATGAGCAACCTCGAAGAAGCGAAGCCGCTCTACGAAAGAGCCCTGACTATTCGCAAGGAGGTGCTCGGACCAAATCACCCGGACACGGCTACGAGCCTCAACAACGTCGGCGGGCTACTTGATGCCATGGGCGACCTGAAGGGTGCGAAGTCGTATTACGAAAGGGCTCTCACGATTACGGAGAAGGTATTTGGTCTAAACCATCGCGAAACGCCCTCGAGTTTGAACAACCTGGGTCTTTTGCTTCAGCAAATGGGTGACTTCAAGGCGGCAAAAGCTTACTACCAAAGGGCGCTTGAAATACATGAGCAGGTACTTGGCAAGGGCCATCGAGTTACCGCGATCAGTCTAGCCAACTTGGGTTATCTGCTTCGCGTTCTAGGCGATTTCCAGGGCGCGAAACCTTACTATACAAGAGCGCTTCAGATTCATGAGCAGGTGCTCGGTCTCGAGCACCCCGATACAGCGAGAAGCTTGAACAATCTGGGTGTTCTGCTTCAGAGCATGGGTGACCCTAAGAAAGCAAAGCCGTACTTTGAAAAGGCTCTGGCGATCCGTGAGCGTATCCTCGGCCCGAATCATACTGATACGGCCACGAGCCTCAACAACGTCGGCGCTGTGCTTCGAGCCGCAGGGGGTATTTACGGTGCAATGCCCTACTACTTAAGGGCGCTAGAGGTCCATCAGCAGATGCTTGGTCCGAAACATCCCGATACGGCTACAAGCCTCAACAACCTGGGTTCTTTGCTTCATAGCATGGGTGACTTTGAAGGCGCAAAGCCTTACTTTGAAAACGCGCTCGCCATCCGAAAAAAAGTTCTCGGCCCAGTTCATCCCGAGATCGCCGGGAGCTTCAACAACCTAGGGTTTCTTCTGCAGGCTTTGGGCGAAATCAAGCAGGCCATCGCTTTCGTAGAACGCGGCTTGAACGTGGAGGAACAATCGCTTACTGCGACGCTCAGCATCCGATCAGAGGCACAGAAGCAGGCGATGTTGACGAAGTTGATCGGATCAGCCCAGTCTGCCGTCTCGCTACATGTCCAATCTGCTCCCGAAGATCTACAGGCACGACGGCTCTCGCTCACAACAATATTGCAGAGTAAGGGACGCACCCTGGACGCAACAGTGGAAGACCTGCGGCACCTGAGAGAGCGACTTAATGACGAGAGCCAGCGATTATTTGATCAGCTAAGCGAATATCGAGCGAAACGAGCGTATTTACTGCTCAAGCCTCTAGGAACATCGCCAGCAGAATTACGACACACCCAGGTTGCGGATGTAAATGAGAAGATTCGTGCGATCGAGTCCGATCTAAGCACAGCGAGCGCCACATTTAGAGGGAGCATATTGCCGGTCACACTAGAGTCAGTGCGAACAAAGCTCCCCCCCCCAGACCGCCCTATTGGAGTTCTATGTCTATGAACCCTTTGATCAGACAAAGAGCGACCCTGGTGAGCGCTGGGGCAAGCAGCGCTATGTTGTGTATGTTCTGTCTCGCTCAGCTGAACCTAGATGGGTGGATCTCGGTGATGCAAGCACTATTGATATCGTCGCCAATCGTTTCCGCGTTTCCTTAGCGGAGCGAAGAAGCGATGTCCTTGAACGTTCTCGCGAGCTGGATGCCTTGATAACGGCGAAGCTTCGACCACTACTAGGTAAGGATGTTAGGGCCTTGGTGCTCTCGCCCGATGGGGGCTTGAACTTGATCCCCTTCGCCGCATTGGTCGACGATGAGGGTCGGTATCTTATCGAGCGCTATCGATTGAGCTACGTTACCAGCGGCAGGGACCTATTGCGCCTAGCGAAAGTCACGACGAGCAAAGAGCAATCGCTGCTCCTAGGTGATGCTGCCTTTGGTGGTGACTTCGGGCCCTTCGATACCGTTCGTGGCGCAACACGGGCTGGGGATATGGACGCGCTTCGATTCAGCCGATTGAAGGGGACCGCCAAAGAGGTGAAGGCGATCGGTCGGCTATTTGGTTTGTCCCAGAGTCGCGTGCTAACCCGTGAAGCGGCGACGGAAGCGTCAGTGAAGGCAGTCAAAGGCCCGCGTGTTCTACACTTGGCCACGCATGGCTTTTTCTTGTCAGATCTGCCGGACGAGCAGTTACCGGGCGAATTCCAGCCCGTGCCGCAAACCGTCGCGCAGCGATTGAAAGATCCGCTACTGCGCTCAGGATTGGCACTAAGCGGCTTTATTCGGCGAGATAAGGCTGAAAGCTCCAACGACGGAGTGCTCACCGCGTTGGAAGTCTCGGGGCTTGATCTGTGGGGTACAGAGATCGTTACACTATCCGCGTGCGAAACCGGCGTGGGTGACGTCAGAACAGGCGAGGGAGTGTTCGGTCTGAGACGTGCACTAGTGTTGGCTGGAGCCAGAACACAAGTGATGACGTTATGGCAGGTCGCGGATGAGCCGACGAAGGATTTAATGGTCTCGTGGTATCAACAACTTAATAGGGGAGTGGGGCGATCCGAAGCAACGCATCGAGTGCAACTCGCCGCACTACAGGGAAAGGCCTTGCCGACGACAAAAGTAATGTTGCAACAACGTGGCGTAAAGCGAGTAAAGCAGCCAGCTGAGCCCGTTGATCCGCGAGCCGCTGGCACTCGACATCCCTATTATTGGGCGAGTTTTATCGTATCAGGCGCAACTGGTCCTCTTGTTCTATCACGCACAGCAAAGGATCGATAATACGACGAGAGGTGGTTTTTACGATATCACAATCCAACTTATTGGACGACAAATAGCCTGGCCGACATGTCAAATAATTGACGCATGACTCTTCATAACGCGCGTTAACCCGATGTGTTCTGAAAAGCAACTCTAACTTACGCCTTACAAGGAAGTGTCATCAATCGTATCTGGGCATTGCGTTTGGAATAGCGCTGCACTTGTTAGCAACCGAATTTATTGATTAATAAAAAAGCAGTTAACCGTCGATTGATTGGTCTCACTTTACTCACACTTGGTTGAGTGTGATGACAATAAGGTGAGCTCATTTGGGCTTTAGCAGGACTTTTTTAATTCCTATTCCTTATTAGACATAGGAAAAAAACTCGCGTATTAATGGAGAATAAAACGCAGCCATGGAATAGGTGAGATGTGATGACAGGTTCTACCGATGTCGCAGTTCAATTCGTCACTCATGACATTCACTACAACAATAACTATGTTGTGATTAACGCGGCTGGTGAAATAGTCACCCAGCAGAACAGGATCTATAGACTTAATTTGATTGGTTTTGTGCGGACTTTCCTGTATGTAATGAAGCGACACGGGAGAATTAGGTAGAAGACGAATTGTCACTAAAACGTATCAACAAAAAGCGAAGACTGAAAGCTACTAGCGTACTAACGTGTCTCGGACCACATTACGGAATGAAGGTGCCAGTGTGCCTCGCGCCTTTGCATACCAAGAGAAATTGGAATTGCATGTCAAACAACACTCGCTTATATTTTCTCATAGCCCTTGGCCTGGTTGTCTTCGCGATAGGGTGCGATTCCACCAGCGATCCCTCGCCGGCAGCCAATACCGAATACAATAAACTGGCACTTCTCGTGGGCATCGATGATTACAAATACATTAGCGATCTCAGAGGGACTGTTAACGACGTCAAAAATATGAAGGCGCTGCTCGTTGAGTCCTTCGGTTTCCCTGACGATGAGCAACATATTCGCGTGCTCACCAATAGCGAGGCCACGCGTGATGCCATCATTAATGCTATTGAAGAACATCTCATCGCCAAGGCGACCAAAGATTCGATCGTTGTGTTCCACTATAGTGGCCATGGTTCACAGTTGAAAGATCCAGAGGGCGGCGATGAGACCGATGGATGGGACGAGACGCTCGTTGCTTACGACAGCGGTCACGCAGATCCGCATCCGAATCGTGACATTACTGACGACGAAATCAATGAATTGCTGCAAAAACTGACGGATAAGACCCCGAATGTGACACTTATTTTTGACAGTTGTCATTCTGGTACGGCATCCAGGGGTTCCGGGCTTGCGCGTACAGCTGCACCCGATATGCGGCCGGCGCCGAAACGAGAACATACTTTGGCGGGCAGCACGCGTGCGGTGAGTCAGAGAAAAAACGACTTGCGGCCCGAGAATTCGCGTTACGCATTGATTTCAGGATCGAAGGCGGAGGAGCTCTCTTATGAATTAAATGTGGACGGCCAGTCCCACGGCGCAATGACTTGGCATTTAGCTGATCAAATCCGCCGAGTGGGAGAAAACGCCACCTACAAAGACGTGATGGACGTTGTGAAGGCCAGAGTGTCCGCTAAGTATCCAGTTCAGCATCCTCAATTGGAAGGCCCTGGAGAGGATCAGTTTGTTTTTGGTAACAAAGGCCTTGCCACAGCACCTTTTATCAAGGCCTCACCTGTTGACGGAAACCTGATCACGCTGGCAGCAGGTCAGGTGCATGGGGTTACGAAGGGTTCGGTTTACGAAGTGTACCCACCCGGTACCAAGTCCTTTGTTACTGACAGAAAATCAATCGCTCAAGCGCAGGTTACCGCCGTCGATATCACGACTTCAATGGCGAAGATAACCCAGGGAGCGGTAGATAAGCCCGCGTCGCGAGCAGTAGAGCGCGAACACTATTGGCCTGACGTCACGCTCGATGTTTATTTTAAGGACGCAAATAAATCCAAAGCAGTGAAAGAGATCAAGGCCAAGTTATCGGAGTTCGAACATATCAATAGCGTCGACACCGAAAGTGGCTACGATTTACTCATTCGGGAAGACGATGGTTCTATCATCACCGAGGCCGGTGACCCGACCGAGATTTCCCCACGCGTGGCAGTGACCGATCCCGACGCGGTCTCGCGGGTCGTTAAACAAGTGGAGCACTGGGCGATGTGGTTCAACACTCTTGGGATCGAGAACCAACAGCCCGAACTTGGCGTTGAGTTCGAGATTAAAATCGCGGAAGGGGCTCGCGACAGCGCGCGCCGGCTTGCTGATCGGGAGGTTGATCTCACGCTCATGGAAGGTGAGCAGTTCACGATCAAAGTCACGAACAAGTCGCCACAGAATCTTTACATTGCGCTTCTCGACCTGTCCAGCGACGGCAGCGTCGACGTTTTGTATCCGGTTGGCGGACAGCAAGAGTTCGTAGCACCAGACAAGACATGGAGTAAGCGCTTGGAAACGTTTGTACCAAAGGGGTACGATTCGGTGCGCGATGTGCTGAAGCTTATCGCCACTTCGAATTTTGCAGACTTCAACTTCCTCAAACAGCATGCCGTTCCACGTGGGCAGAAGCTGGAAAACACTCGGGGCGGCTCTCGAAATCCGCTCGAGCAGCTGCTTGCTAGCGCTGCGTTAGGCACGACACGCGGGACAAAAGAGGTCGAGCCTAAAGATTGGGCTACGGTGGATCGGGTTTTGGAGGTACGGCGCAAAAAATGACGACATTCGATGAGGGTTTTGCGGATCTTTCAAATTTATTGAATATACGTCATCGGAACGATTTGATAGGAAACTAATTTGTATAGTTTAACGTCGACCCCGGATTATAAACGGCCGCAAAACCACGGTAGTTTAGAACGAGGGTTTCTGTGACCGGTTCGCTCTCGTTTGTGCGTCCAATTATCGACGTAACGAATGAGTCGTAGCTATACGCTATAGGATGCATCAAGTAGATCGACACTATGAAGACATCACGATTTTGGTTACACGCCCTAACACCGCTCGCTTGCACCATGCTAATCGCATCAATACCCATGGCCCCGGTAAACGCCGCAGACGCGCGCTACAACAACCCTAAAGTTAAACAGGTTGCCCTGGACTATTGTAAAACCTGGGGTGGGCAATGTGGGTTACCTGCGGCGACTGCGTACTGCCAAAGCAAAGGTTATAAGGTGGCTGGTAGGTTCGGGCTTCGCAGAGATTCCCCGCCAACCCGCGTGATAGGCACAGGTCAGACCTGCAAGGACCCGGGCTGCGACCGCATTGCTTGGGTTCAATGCAAAGGACCCAAGACCTACCGCAATCCAAAAATCGGTAAGGTTGCGTTGGATCTATGTAAAACCTGGGGTAAAGACTGCGGCATGCCCGCGGCGACGGCATACTGTAAACGACGTGGGCACATCCGTGCTGCTAAATTCAGGGTGCGTCAAGATAGCCCCCCAACACGGGTGATCAATGGCGAGCAGGTCTGCAAGGCTTCTAACTGCGATCGTATTAGTTCTGTGGGCTGTGTGGGCTGGAAAAAAAGCTATCTGAAGAAAAAGAAATCCAAAAAGAAACCTGCAAGCAAGAGCCCTGGTGCGGACTGCGGGAAATGCGATGCCGGAGGTGACGTCCAGATTCCAAAGGATTTATCTCCTGATACGGAGACGTATGAAGATGAAGACGGGTTTTTGATCTTCGAGGATGACAGCTAATAGCGCCCAGGTCCGGCGAGCCAATCAACAGCCTGCCTTATAATCAGGTAGACAGAAGGTGTTCTCTAACATCTATGTATCATCGAAAGATATTTCTTGCTCTTGTATTGCTGTTCGCAAGCTGGCTCCAATTCCCGTTGGCGCAGGAAGCCGGCGGCGACACTACTATCGTGGCGCCGCTACCGTCCGCGCTATCGGCGCAGGAAGCCGGCGGCGACACCACTATCGTGCCGCTACCGTTCGCGTTATCCAACACGGACTGGCAGGGACGTCTTAAGGAGGCAAAAAGCCATCGAAGAGCCGAACGCTATGACGAGGCTCTCGATGCGCTCAACGGTCTATTGTCGATACATAGAAAGTTGGCCGAGAACACTAAAGAAATCACCGTGCTGATTGAAATCGGCCGAACCTATCGGGATATGAATCAGCCACGAAAAGCGCTCGAATACTTCGAACAAACCCTGGCCAAGCTGGAGCCGCTGAATAAACCCGGTTTCGACGCCCGTGTTTTGAACTACATCGGCATGGCGCACCGCAGCCTTGGTCAATATCCGAAAGCGGTCACTGCATTTAGCGCAGTACTTGAGATAGAAAAAGCGACAAGCAATGCGAAAAAGATAGCGCGTGCACTAACCAACCTTGGCGTAACATATTTCGAACAAAGCCGGTATGCCGATGCGTTGGCAGCATATAGAGATGCTCGCACCGAGCTAAAAAAACATGAAGCTAAGGAAGCCAGGAGCGCGGAATTATTGGGGCCAATATCGAATAATACGGGGCTAGTATATAGCGCGCTTGGTCAATACGAAAAGGCCCGCGAGTTCCACTATAAAGCGTTGGAGCTATACGAAAGACTAGAAAACAAAGCTGCGATCGGAACAACGCAGCACAATATCGGTTTTGCTTACGCCGAAGAGGGGGATTTTGTAAATGCCATTGTTCTGGCGCAGCAGGCATTGGCGACGCGCAGGGAAGTCGGCGATCAAGACGTAATCGCCAGTACTTTGAATAATATCGGGTTTCTGTACGGTAAGACCGGTGAGTACGACAAGGCGTTGCCCCCGGTCGAAGAAGCATTGAAGCTCCTGGAACGGCATAACGATAATTTGGTACTCGGTAGAACATTGGACACCCTGGGTGACGTTTATCTCGGGTTGAATCGATACAACGATGCGCAAATCACCTATAGTAAAGCCCTGTTTCTGCGTAATGAGCTTGGCGACCGCACCGGCGAACGGTCCACATTGGCCAACTTGGGGAAACTGTTCGAAGCCCAGGATCTGAAGAGTCTGGCGATTACGTTTTATAAACTCGCGGTCAACGTCAGCGAAGCAATCCGGGGCAGTTTGAGGGAGTTGCCCCGGGACCAGCGTCAATCCTATGCAGAAAAAATATCCGAGACTTATGAAGGCCTGGCGTCTCTACTCATAGAGCAAGGGCGTCTACTAGAAGCGGAGCAAGTCCTCTCCCTGCTCAAACAAGAGGAATATCAAGATTTCGTGCGTAGCCAGGGAACACAGGAGGTCTCATTGGCCAGCCTAAATAGCCTGGAAAGCGAAGTACCAACCCAATACTCAAGGTTTAGCTCACAAATCATCGCCCTGGGGACGAAAAAAGCAGATCTGCTACAGAACCATCGCGATGGTGTGCTAACCCCCGAGGACAAAGCACGTTTCAAAGCCGTGCAAGCTGAATTAGGTCACGCCATCAAGGCATTCAAGGTGTTCCTTGATGATCTCAAGGTTAAGTTTAAAGATACGGTGCGTGACCGGGATCGCGAGTTTCCGGAAGGCGAACTCAAAGCGCTGCCGGCGTTTCAGGAAACGCTGGCTAAGTTAGGCGAGCATACCGTTGCGCTCTATTTCTTGTCTACCCAGGAGAAACTGCACATCATTCTCACGTCGGGTAACATGTCCATACCGACGATTACTCGCCAAGTGGCGATCCCGGAAAGTCAACTGGATAAATTGATCGTGGATTATAGGGTCATTTTGCAGAATCCCAGCTTGGACCCCTCCAAAGTAGCAAAACAGCTCCACGATATCTTAGTCAAGCCAGTGGAAGCGGATCTTGTAGCGCTTAAAGCAAAAACCTTATTGGTGTACCTCGATGGGAAGCTTCGATACCTGCCCTTGGCGGCGTTACACGATGGAACCGGGTTTCTTATCCAGAAGTACTCAATTGTAATGTATACCCCGGCAGTGAAAGATAAGCTGTTGATCCAACCCGTAGCGACATGGCGAGTAGCGGGACTCGGAGTGAGTGAAGAATTCCAAAATTTCCGACCTCTTGCCGGGGTAGTCGATGAGTTGGATGGAATTGTCAAAGAGGAAGATGCCGACTCCCGGGGTGTGCTGCCTGGAAAAACGTATCTCAATCAATATTTCACAAAAGACGTACTGAGTTCCGCCTTAGTGTTTGGCGACTATCCGGTGATCCATATGGCCAGCCATTTTCATTTTGGCGGCACTGCGGAGGACTCCTTTATCCTGCTCGGCGGAGGAGAAAAGCTTCGCTTGTCCGAGTTTGAATTAAATTCGGTCGAGTTTCCGATGAACGCTGTGGACCTGCTCACGCTGTCGGCGTGCGAGACTGCATTAGGCACCTTGAACAAACGCGATGGGCGTGAAGTCGAGGGCTTCGGCGCTCTGGCGCAATACAATGGAGCCAAATCGGTTTTGGCCACTTTGTGGAAGGTAGCGGACCAAAGTACCGGACTATTTATGCAGTTGCTGTATCAACTTAAGCAAAGGGACCAACTTACTAAAGCCGAAGCCCTAAGCCGAGTGCAGCAGATGTTTATAAACGGTGAGGAAAATGCCCAGCTTGGTGCGGAAGAACTGCAGCGAAGGAACCTAATCGCAATACAAGAGGGAGAGCAGGCTAATTTCGTCTTTAACCCCGACGCCCCCTATGCTCATCCTTTTTTTTGGGCTCCGTTTATTTTGATGGGAAATTTCTTGTAATTTTATGTTAAAGCTCCTGATAATGATCCTCGCGTTCTCCATTTCCGGACCTTTTTCCACTGCATACGCGGCCACAAACCCTTTCTACACACGTAGCTACGCCGTGGTCGTCGGTATTGACCAGTACCAATTGGATCACTGGCATCCTCTTGGGTACGCAGTAAAAGACGCCAAGGGTGTCGCGAAACTGTTGTCCGAAAAAGGATTAGAGGTTATAGAGCTGTACGACGACCGAGCTACTCGACAGCAAATATTAACTGCGCTACAAGGCAAGATCGCTCCAAAACTTGGCAAGAATGATCGCGTCGTATTCTTTCTTGCAGGACACGGTTATACCAGAAAAGCTGGGAGGCAAAGACTGGGGTTATGTTGTGCCGTACGATGGCGAAGGAGTGGCTAACTACATACCTATGGAGGAGCTACGCAGGCAATCAAGCCTTATGGATGCGGCCAAGCATCAGTTGTTTATCATGGACGCCTGTTATGGCGGCATGCTTGCTTTTCGGGGAACCCGCCTCATTTCTCCAGAACTACCAAGCTACCTTAGAGAAAATGGCACTTAGTTAAGCCGCAAGCTTCTTCGCATGGCCATATTTTCTGATCTCCTCACGCGCTTCGGCGCGAGGTTTTTTCAACCACG
>RCMY010002201.1_pt1 | contig 17743 bp, 19 predicted proteins | sample 2041341 | NCBI WGS metagenome assembly RCMY01 (sample SAMN09708234, study PRJNA481090) | Marine sediment metagenome, whole genome shotgun sequencing project. | reverse complement strand
GCATTCCAGAAGTTCATGCCGTGGGTGATCATCGCCCCCTTCGGCAGGCCGGTCGTGCCCGACGTGTACATGATCGTGATCACGTCGTCGTGGGTCAGCGTGACCCGCTCGACCGGACCACCCGCAACGGCGGCCAGCGCCTGCTCGTACGCACTGTCGGCCTTGCCCCCGTCGATCGACAGCAGGGTGTCGATCGAGCAGCGTGTCTGCAGTTCGGTCGCGGACTCGGTGAACGACGCGTCGTGGACCATCAACTTCGGTGAACTGTCGTTCAGGATGTACTCGAGTTCGGCGACGGTGAGCCGCCAGTTGAGCAGCACGCAGATCGCCCCGGTGCGGGCACACGCGAACTGGACGTCGAAGTACTCGACACCGTTGTGGGCCAACACAGCCACCCGGTCGCCGCGACCGATGCCGAGCGAGGTGAAGTACGCCGCCATCGCATCGACGCGCCGGTCGAGGTCGGCGTAGGAAAAACTGCGCCCCGTCGCGAGGTCACGCACCGCCGCGCTGTCCGGCCGGTTCAGCGCATGGTTCGCAATCCAGTCGTAGGCGCGCACGGCACCGTGCCCGACCGGACGCGACGAGGTCATCGACGCCACTGCGTCTGGGTCCGGATTGAACTCGATGGTCGTGTGCTCAGTCATGGCTCGCGAACGTACCGCAGCGGCTCCGGCACCGATCAGGCGGGGAGCGGCTCCGGCAGCATCGGCCGCGAGCTCCCGGCTCTACAACATGACGCTGGCGAGGAACCGGCCGAGACCGTCCGGGTCGAAGTGGGCGGTGAGGTGGTCGTCAGCGTCACGGCCCAGGTCGAGCGCCGGACAGAAGAAGTCCTCGGTGGCAACGAAGTAGTGCGGTGACCCCTTGACGCCGCGTGCCCGACCGTCCTCGTAGTCGGCGCGCAGCCGACGCTCGTCCGCCCCGTCGAACTCGACACCGTGCGCCTTCGCGATGGCGTCGAGTGCCGCAGGGTCGCTGATGTCGATGCCCTCTTCGAAGACCGCGTTGCGCACTGCCAAGCTGACCGCGAGCCCGGTCGCCGCATCGACCTCGTACGCAGCGGCGGCCAACGCGAGCGCAGGCACGGTCGTGGTCGGCCAGTGGTCGGCGCGCAGCCCGGCGAAGTCGCCGATACCGAGTTGCGCACGGAGCACCTCGGCCTTGGTCTGGACGCCTGCGACATCCAGCCCGGTGCCGTTGACCCATTCGAGGGGCCACCCCCGAACGATGATGTCGACCGGCACGCCGAGTTCGGCGACGTGTTCGACGACGTGCGTGAGCCCGACGTACGCAAACGGACAGGTGATCTCTGCGAAGACCTCGACGGTGGTGGTCATGCGTCCAGTATCGCCGCCGTGTGGACTTCCACCCGTGCCGAATGGCCCGACCTCGCAGCTTCCAGCCGTCAGCTCGCGTAGTCCTCGGCTCGCAACTCGATCGGCGCCCCGTGCGGCGTGCGCTCCGCAGCCTGGCGCCACGCCTCACGAGTGCGCTCCTGTTCGTCTTCGGACACCGCGCCCGACGACGCGACCAACCGCTCCAGCGCTGCCAGCCAGTGGCGGTAGTAGGTCTCGCCGGTGTCCGGATCGCCGGCGACTTGGGCGCGCTCGATCTCCTCGGCCAACGTCGCCGCCCACTGCGGCCAGGTGAACAGTCCCTGCTCGTGCAACCGCACCGCCATCGCAAAGGCATGAGCCTCCCACGGCTCGCGGAACACCGGCTCCCCATCAGCCTCCGGCTGGCCGGGCAGCATCGACGATGGAGCGTTCACGACCCGACCTCCTCGGCTGGGGACAGGTACGACTCCCAGGCATCGACCGACACCCGCTGTCCGGGTGCCGCGTCGGTCCACAGGTCAGTGGCATCGAAGACCACCGTGTACAACCACTCCGGCCGCTCGCCGAGACCGTGCGCATTCGTGTCCGGCAGCACGTGGACTCCGTGCACGCGTTCTATCGTTCCGACGTGCCCGGCGACGTACCTCGGCAACCGCGTGTGGTGATCCACCCGACCGGCACGAGTCCGCACCCGATCACCGACCTCGAAGCCCGCCGGGCCGTCGGCAGGACGATCCGCCGGCCCGCCACCCGCCAGGACTGCCGCGACCTGATCGGCTGCGAGTACCCGCCGACCTGGATCACGCGGTGCGAGTTGGTGCCCAACCACGATCTCGTCCGGCGTCAGCACTCCGCTGTCGGCGAGCAGACGCCGCAAGCCGGCGAACCAGATCTCGTAGTACGTCAGGTCCGAATAGTGCGGCAGCGTCTCGCGGGCGGCCCGGCTCATGTCGATGTTCCAGCCACCCGGCGCACCCGCCGCCAACGTGAGCGCCAGCGTCCGCGCTTCCCAGTCGTGATGGAAGATCACGCCCTCGGGTTCATGCTCGATCGGGCCGTGGCCGGTCGTACCGCCGAGATCGGCATGGGTGACGTACGCGCTCACGCCGGCACCGCGCCGCTCACGTCGGGCGGGTGGGGGAGGCCGACGCCGATCATCGAGTCACGCGTCACCAGATCGGCGAGCTGCTCCTCGGACCAGCCGTCCGTGCCGGCGGGACGCTGCGGGATGACCACGTAGCGGACCTCGGCAGTCGAATCCCACACCCGAACCTCGACGTCGTCGGCCAACTGCACGCCGAACTCGTTCAGCACGCCACGCGGGTCACGCACGACGCGCGACCGATACGGCGCACTCTTGTACCACGTCGGCGGCAGGCCGAGTATCGGCCACGGATAGCAGCTGCACAGCGTGCACACGACCAGGTGGTGGGTGTCGTCGGTCTGCTCGACCGCGACCATGTGCTCGCCCTGACGACCGCCGTAGCCGAGCGATGCAATCGCCGAAGTCGCGTCGTTGCGCAGCCACTCTCGGAACTCGGGATCGACCCATGCTCGTGCGACCACCCGGGCACCGTTGCGCGGCCCGATCCGCGTCTGGTACGTGTCGATCAGCTCGTCGAGCGCTGCCGGATCGACGTACCCCTTCTCGGTGAGCAACGTCTCGAGCGCCCGCACCCGCACGTCCATCGGGCCGAGCTCACTGTGCTCATGGTCGTGCTCATGGTCGTGCTCATGGTCGTGCTCATGGTCGTGCCCCATTCACAGGAGCGTAGATGGAGTGACGGGCCGTCGAGTCGAAGCAGTGCTCTCTTGCATTCTGTCATCGGGCCCAGTGGGACGCCGAGGCCTCGCGGCGGGCTCATGTCAGCGCGTTTCGGTTGCGACGATCTCGCCGACGGGTGACTGTCGGAACGCGTTGAAGAACGCCCGTACCGCTTGGCGGGAACCGGTCATCTCGACGTCGCCGCGGCGTCGGGCGTCTGCGAGGGAGACCTGCCCGAGGTACGTGCGGTAGAGCGCGGCGCGGTCGGTGCGCAGGGTGACATCGACGTCGAAGCCTGGATCGGCGAGACAGATCGAGGCGTCGCCCTCGACGACGATCCAGTAGCGATTCGGGTGATCTGTGAAGGGTACGTAGACGGTGAAGCGCGGGCGCGGTAGGTCGGTGGTGTCGAGCCGGCGGTGGAGCCACCACAGCAGAAGATCGGGGTCGAGTTCGCTCGCCAGCGGTTCCCCGAATGTCCAGCGGGCGCCCCAGGTCGCGAGGCCGAACACGACCGGTTCGAGGTCGCGGCCCGAATCGGTCAGTTGATACGAACCGTCGTCGTGATGCTCGACCACGCCAGCAGTCATGAGTTGCTTCAAACGCCGGGTGAGCAACGCACGGGACAAGCCGGGGTTGCCACGGATCAGTTCGTTGAATCGATTGGTGCCGGTGAGAAGGTCGCGCACGATGTGGATCGTCCACCGGTCCCCGAGCAGCTCGGCGGTACGCGAGATCGGACAGTACTGACCGTAGGACGTCATCGACCGACCGTACCGGTTCAGTATTGGAACTATCCGGGTGGACGCCGACGGAGTTGGGTGGAACTCATCGCCACCGAGCCGACCGGCCCGGTGGAACCAGAAAGAGGACCAACCATGCGCATCTCCAAAAGCGACATCCCAGTGAAAATCGACGTTCCGGGTGCGACCGCTCGCCAGCAGCTCGACTTCGGCGATCCATCAGCATTCGCCTCGTTGGGCGCCGAGTACTTCTCCCTTGGAGCCGGCACCGACATCGCGCCACTGCTCGCCGGTCTGGCCGACGACGCCTGCCATGCACCGCACTGGGGCTTCATGATCTCTGGGCAGGTCGTCGTCGCATACACCGACGGCACCGAAGAGACCTGCAGCAGCCAGGACCTGTTCCACTGGCCCGCCGGTCACAGCGTTCGCGTGACCGACGATGCCGAGGTGATCCTGTTCAGCCCGCAAACCGAGCACACAGCGGTCATGGATCACATGCTCGCCAAGATCGCCGGATGAGCTCGAACCACATGTCCAACACAACCGGAGGCACCACCATGCACGGCAACGAACAACTCGCCATCATCATCCCCAAGCTGCGCGAGATCGGCGCACGAATCCAGTCGAACCAGCTCGACGCACCGACGCCGTGCAAAGACTTCACCGTCGCCGGCGTGCTCGGACACATGACCGGACTGGCATCGGGATTCGCTCCGATGTTCCGTGGCGAGGAACCACCGACCGGCAATCCAGAAGCCGACGGCACCACCGAGTTCGACCGCTTCGACAGCGCGATGGCAGAATTGCTCGACGCAGTTCAGTCGCCCGGAGCCCTCGACCGAACGATCCAGACGCCCGGCGGTGAGATGCCCGGAGCGATGTTCGCTCGCCTCGTCGCGTTCGATGGGCTCGTCCACGGCTGGGACCTCGCCACCGCGACAGGCCAGTCGTGGGACCTCGACGACGATCTCGTCGCCGAAGTCGACGGCTTCGCCCGACAAGCGATCACCGACGAGATGCGTGACGGCGATACGTTCGCCGCCGCGCAGCGATCAGCCGACGGCGCAAGTCCCGTCGAGCGGCTCGTCGGGTTCTCGGGCCGAACGATCTGACATCGCATCAACGAACACGAGCCGAACCGTCGCATCAGGGCGCCGAGTACGAAATGACGTTCCCGACCTCGTCGGTGAACGACCCGTCCTCGTCGGTGAGGTCGTCGACCTGTTCATAGCCGAAGCTGCTCGTGATCCGGAGGGTGAAGCTCTGTGGGTTCCCGCGGAATTGGGCAGAGCCCGTTGAAGACGTCCGCCAAGCAGCGCTGTCCGCAGCGCCGACGTCGGGCTGGGCAGATCAACCATCGGGCCGAGCATCGGTGGACTCCACCTGCGCAGGAGGAAACGGTTTGGTTTCGCCCTCGCAACTGAGTTCGCCACCACCGATGACGTCCCATCAGAGAGCCCGCCCGCTGCGGGTGTTCCACGGGTGAGGCCATCGAGCGCACCGACCAGTTGACGTCCGAACTCGCTGTCGTACCGTTCGCCGCCCGAGTCCGGCGATACTGGAACGATCATGGGTGATTCTCCAGACTTCCGCACGCCAAGCCAGCAGCGCGCCTGGGTCGACGCATCCGACTGGGTCGACAAGACCGAGCCGAAGCTGTCGAAGGAGGAGCAGCAGGAGCTGGCCCACGGCCGCGGCCGGATCTGCAAGGAACGCAAGTGCGACGTGTGTGCCCCGCTGCGCGAAACCCGGCGCCTGAAGAAGGCACAGCGAAAAGCCGACGCCCAGGCCCAAGCCCATGCGCAGAATCAGCCCTGCGGTCGGGCCAGCTGCGAGCTCGCCGTCTGCGCCGCCGCACGAGACCAGGTCTCAGCAGCACCGCCTGCGGCGCCGGTCACCGACGACCGCCAGGCCCACGACGCGCAGGACGATCCAGCCCAGATCCGCGCCCGTCAGGCCAAGCGACACAAAGTCGGACTCCCGTGCGGAACAGAGGACTGCCCGAGGCAGGAGTGCATCGACGGCTTCGCCAACGAACGGACCAGGCGGCACCGAGCCCGCCGTCCGTGCCGATCGTCGACCTGCGACAACCCGGTCTGCGTGGCCGCCCGCTGATCAGCCGAGAGAGTCAGCCGAGAGAGTCAGCCGAGAGAGTCAGCCGAGCTGCACGCGCTCGGTCATGTCGTCGATCGGCAGGAAGGGCTCCGCGATCGCCGTCACTTCCATGTACACGAGCTCGGCAGCGCCCGCAACGGTCGTGAGGAACGCGGTGTCGGCGGCATCGGCCCCCGTTGCGATCCTCAACATCGACGAGCGCGGGGCGAGACATGTCGGGTCGACAACCCACCATGCTCCATCGAGGCAGGCCTCGACCACGGCGTGGAAGTCCATCGGGTTCAAGCCCGGGGCATAGACCGACACCACTCGCGCCGGCACACCATTCGCGCGCAGCATCGCCACGGTCAGGTGCGCAAAATCTCGGCACACCCCTGAGCGGCCGAGCAGCGTGCTCACCGCACCATCGATCGGACGTGACGACCCAGGGATGTAGGCGATCTGCTCGCCCACCCAACTCGACACGCCGTCGAGCAGGTCGAAGCCTTCGAGGCCGGCGAACTCGCCACGAGCCAACGGCCCGAGCGTGTCCGACTCGCAGTACCGGCTCGGACGGATGTACTCGTACCACTCCTCTTCACCGACCGGCAACGGTTCAGCGAACCCGACCGCCGACGCCTCGTAGGTGACTGTCAGCCAGCCGGGTTCGACACCGCGCAACTGGTGCAGACGCGACCCGTGGCTCGCGTGGATCTCCTTCACGTCGACCGGATTCCCGTCGAGTTCGACGACGAGTGTCTCATCGGCACGCTCCATCCCATCAGCGACAGCGATCGCCATCACGAAGTCGGCGGTCGCACCGATGGAGAGCGACATCCGCGCCGAGACATTGCGACGATCAGGACGGACAGCTTTCACGGAGTCAGCATGCCGTCGCCGGAGCACTCCGAAACATCGAGCCGCAAGTGTTCACCCGCCCGCAACAGGAAGCGCGCGCCGGCCTGACCCGTTCACCACACGAGCGCGGCGACTCAGACGGCGAGTTCGAATGGCGGAATCTGATCGACGGCGACCTCGCGGCCGAGGCTGGCACCGTTCAGTTCGAGGCGGTCGCCACTCCAGAATTTGCCCGGGTCGTACCAGTTCGGCGGGCGGGTGGCGTCGAGCAGGCCCATGCGCTCATAGGTGATCGCGACCACCTCGGCGCAGAAGAGCTGTTCGAGCTTCGTGCGGCGATGCACCCGCCCCTTGACCCATCCCGACGCCAGTGACTTGGTCCCCGGGAACGTGCGGCCGTCCAACTCCTCGACCGTGAGCATGATCGCGTCCTCCATCTTCGTGGTCACGTCGATGTCGATCGGCCGCATCCACGCCGCCTGGTCGTAGCGGTGGTGCCACTGGCCGACGGCGTCGACGAGCCGATGGAGTTGCGTGCCGCGATGCGTGACGCCGGCCCACACGTCGGGGATCGTCTTGCCGAGTTCGGCATGCCACAGCAACGGCGGCAGATCGTCGAGCGCGATCACCATGCCGACATGATTGACCGGGCTGTTGGTGAACGCCCGGATCGCCCGGTCCGCAGGTGTCCTGCCCCGGAACAGCCACACGTCGCCGGTTCGGGCTTCGGCCGCAGCCTGCTCGAACGGAATCGGGCCATGCTGGTCGTCAGTCATCCTGCGGCCTACGGTACTCAGCAATGCGAATCTGGAAGTTGATCGGCCTCGCCGGCATCGTCGGTGTGGCAGCGGCGGGGATCGTTGCGGGCACCGCGACGGTCCAACGCAGGCGACGCGAGTTCGTCGACGCAGAACCCGACGAGCTGCAGCGCCGTCTGCGCGCCCGGCTCGCTGAGGCGCGGGCCCGCCAGCACACGACCACGGACTGAGCAGCGTCGGTCGGCGCAAGCGCCCTCTCACCCGACAAGCTCCACTCCGTCGCCGGTCGTGCTCGCCGTCGAAGATTTTGCTGGAGTGCGTTTCACAAATGCACTATGTTGGATCCCCCAACCCTCGAGGAGGTCCGACCGTGTCCACCATTCCTGCAATTGCCCAGGCAATGCTCGGCTCGGACGCGGTGGCACACGTGTGGACCAACAACGCCGACGGCAGCCCCCAGGTGTCGGTCGTCTGGGTGATCGCACAAGGCGACGAGATCCTGTTCGGCACCGACGCCAACAGTGAGAAAGCGAAGAACCTTCGCCGCGACAGCCGGATCATCCTCTCGATCGAAGATGTCGAACGCAACGAGCGCGGCTACCAACGGCACGTCGTCATTCGTGGACGAGCCTCCATCCACCCCGGCCCGGACCCCGAACTGATGGACCGCCTGGCGGCCAAGTACACGAGTCTGCGCCGCCATCCCTTGGCGCTGCGCAACTCGCCGACCGCCGTCGTGGTCAAGACCACGATCGAGAGAATGAGCGGCGTCGGCCCCTGGATCGACGAGAGTGCACGCGATGTCCAGCGGGAGACGGCCACGGTCCATTGATCGGACCGAGGTGGCAGCGGTTGGTGGGCGACGACGGCGGGTCGCCGCCCACCAGTTCGCTGAATGGGTCACGTTGCAGCGGCGGATGTCGATGTCCGTCCCGGCGACTTCGTCGCGGGCGCTGCGCCCGAATCGCTCAGACCGGGACGCGTGCGCCAAAAATGCCGCGCAGCGCATCGCCCATGGCTGCACGTGTCGCCGTCGGCGTGATCAACACATCGACCGCACTCGTCGACGTGTGCGTCTGTCCCTCGGCCTGCAGGTGCTCGACCTCGACGCCTGCCGCAGCCAGCGCCTCCGCGTAGGCGTCGCCCTCGTCGCGCAGTGGGTCGAACTCACACGTCACGATCATCGCCGGCGGCAACCCCGCCAACGTCGCCGCCCGCAGCGGTGATGCCTTCGGGTCGGTGCGCTGCTCTGGGTCGCAGTAGTGATCCCAGAACCACGTCATCAACGCCGTCGTCAACGTGTAGCCCTCACCGTTCTCCGAATACGACGGACGTGAGAAGTCACAGTCGGTCGCCGGGTTCAACAGCAGCTGCCCGATGATCGCCGGACCACCCGCATCGCGCGCCTGCTGACACGCCACCGCAGCGACGTTGCCGCCGGCACTCCACCCCGCCACAGCGAGCTGATCGGCCAGTACACCCAACTCGTCGGCATGTGCCGCAACCCACTGCACAGCGGCGAACCCGTCGTCGGCAGCTGCGGGGAAGCGAGCCTCGGGTGCATGGCGATAGTTCACCGACAGGATCGCCGCGCCTGAGCGGACACACAGATCACGACACATCGGATCATCGGACTCGTGGCTGCCCAACACCCACCCGCCTCCGTGGAAGTAGACGACGACCGGATGCGGCCCCTCCGAATCAGGCCGATACAGCCGATACTCCAGCTCCGAACCATCGGCACCCGGCAACACGCCGTCGACGATCTCGCCGACATCGGGCCCCGGAGGCCGCACCTCTGCCGACGCCGCCATGAAGGCGCGGGCGTCTTCGACCGACATCGACTCGATCGGCGGCAAGCCCATCTCCTCGACGAACGCCAGCATCGCGGCAACGTCGGGCTTCACGGAGCGAATCACACCGTCGTTCGTCGTGGCGCCCGATGGGCCTGCCAGCGTGAAGCCCAAGTAGCCCTGCGCCACGACCTCGTCGCACGCCCCGCGGTACGCGCCGACACCACCGGGGTACGGCAGGAACACCGACGGCTTGCCCGGGACGTTCGCACCCATGTACCAACTGTTCGCTGTCGGCAACAGCGTCAGGTTCGCGATGTCATTGCTGTGCTGCACCCACTTGCGTTGCGCCAACTCGGTCGGCTCGATCGTGTCGAAGCCCTCGGACCGCATGTGGTCCACGGTGTCCGAGATCCAGTCGACGTGCTGCTCGATCGACACCATCATGTTCGACAGCACCGACGGGCTTCCCGGTCCGGTGATCATGTAGAGGTTCGGGAACCCGACCGTCATCAGGCCCAGGTAGGTCATCGGCCCGTCAGCCCACGCGTCACGCAACGCGACGCCATCGCGACCGGTGATGTTCGCGCCGACGATTGCACCCGTCATCGCGTCGAAGCCCGTCGCGAACACGATCGCATCGAACTCCATCGACTCAGCCGCGTCACCCGGCTCTGTGCCAGCCGTGTCGATGCCGGTCTCGGTGATCGACTCGATCGGTGTCTTCAGCAGATCGACCAGGCGCACGTTCTCACGGTTGAACGTCGCGTAGTAGTTCGTGTCGAGACACGGCCGCTTCGTCGCGAAGTAGTGGTTCGTCGGACAGAGCGTCTCGGCGATGTCGGGATCATCGACGATGTCGCGGATCTTGCCGTGGATGAATCGGCGCATCGTGTCGTTCGCCTCGGCATTCGTGCCCAGGTCACGGAAGGGCGACAACTGGCCCAACTCACCGCGCCGCCACGACTCCTCATAGGCAGCGAGCCGTTCCTCCTCGCTCACGTCCAGCGCACTGACCTCCGAGATCGGAACGAACGGCACACCGATCCGAGAGTGCCTGGCCTCCTCCCGGTACGCCGCGGGGTCGGATCGGTATTCGACCAGGCGCTCCTCGGCGATCGGGCCGTGATGCGCCGGCAGCGAGAAGTTCGGTGTGCGCTGGAACACGGTGAGCTGTGAGGCCTGCTCGGCGATGATCGGAATCGACTGGATGCCCGACGACCCGGTGCCGATCACGGCGACCCGCTTGCCGGTGAAGTCCACGTCCTCATGCGGCCAGTTGCCCGTCGAGTACACCTCGCCCTCGAAGCGACCGTTGCCCGGCACGTCGGGGACCTTCGGCACCGACAGGCAGCCCGTCGCCATCACGTAGTGCTGCGCGACAACCGTGCTGCCGGAACCATCGGAACCGTCGGCTGCTTCGGTGTGCACCGTCCACCGCTTCGCGGCCTCGTCCCACTCGGCCGAGGTCACCCGCGTGCCGAAGCGGATGTCGGTCCGCAGATCGTGCTTGTCGGCCACGAAGTTCGCGTACCGAAGAATCTCGGGCTGGGTCGCATAGCGCTCCGACCACTCCCACTCGGTCTCCAGCTCTGGGTCCCAGCTGTAGGAGTAGTCGACCGTCAAGATGTCGCAGCGCGCACCCGGATAGCGGTTCCAGTACCAGGTGCCGCCGACACCGTCACCGGCCTCGAGCACCACCGCACTCAAGCCGGCATCGCGCATCCGCTTCAACTGATACATCCCGGCGAACCCGGCGCCGACGATGACCACGTCGACCGTTGTCTGTTCGTGCGTCGTGCTGTCGCTCATGTCGTGATCCCCTTCGATCTTGCCCGCCACAGTGTCGCGCCACGACCCACCTCCACTCGCTACGGAGCCTCCGCGTGCGACATCGAGCGAGCGACATCCAGCCGGCCACAGCTAACGTCGAACTCGTGAACTCCGAGCCGACAGCGCAACGCACGGGCGCACGGCGAGGAACCATTGTCGCCGGCGTCACGGTCGGCCTCGTCGCTGCCGCGTTCGGCTGGCAAGCCGTCACGAACGACGCCACGACGGACCCCGACCCGTCGAACAGCAACGAGACGCTCGAGTGGAAGATCACCGAGCCGACAGTCGATCTCGGTGACCTCGCCGGCGTCCATGCATCGTCACGCCTGCAGTACGACGAGTGCCAGCAGGACTACGCCGGCATCGCGAGCGAACCGTCGAGCGGCACCCACCCCCTCTACTTCTGCTGAGGCAGCTCGACCGCAACCGTCGACCGCTCAGGCGTCGGCGCGCTCAGGCGTCGGCGAGGTAGTCGTACTGCGCGCTGACGAACTCACCCGTGAAACGGTCCATCGCAATCGCGTCCGCCAGCTCGTTCGCCTGCTCCTCGGTGAAGTTGCCGGTCAGCGCCAACGTGGTCGGGAACTCGGCGATGTTGACCGTCGGTGCCGTCAGGATCTCCTCGTCGACGACGACTGCGATCTGCTTCGACGGGCAGGTCTCCGATCCTTCGAAACATGATTGCGTCAGGGCGTTGAACTCGTCGATCTGTTCGGGGTCGATGTCGACGCTGACCTGGATGTCGAGCGTCAGGAGCACGAACGCTTCGGTGAACGGCACCCGCTCGAACTGCGACGGACCGAGCGCGCACTGGCCGACCGTCTCGCCCGACAGCAGCAGGTCGCCGCCCGGTACCGGAGCGAGTACCTCGCCGGCCTCGGCACAGGCGAACACCGGGTGCACTGCAACGATCGGTTCCTGACGCATCGTGAAGTCGAACGTGAGGGAGTCCGCGCGAGGGAAGTCGGTCACCACCGCGGTGACGATCGAGCCGTCCACGCTGGCGCGTTTCGCGCCGGGATACTTCGACAGCACCTGGTCGAGCCGGTCAGCGACCGTGATGGGCGATGTCCCGTCGGCTGCTTCCACGGTGACGGTGAACGTGCCGGTCTCGACCAGCGGCTGGAGCTCGCCGGTCCCCGGATCGAGGACGATCGACGGCGCGGATACGGACGCCTCGGTCGAGTCCGCTGTGTCGTCACTGCTGCATGCGGCGCCGAGCACGACCAAGCCGACCAACACTGCTGCACGAGTTCTCACGCGATCCGAGGATACGCCCGGGACCCGGTGGCGAGAACGTAAGGTCCACGCAGATGAGTGACCGCGGCAACAATCGATTCGGCTACGCCGACTTCGGCCGCTGGTACGACGACGTCCGCGAAACAACACTCGAGCCGGCGCTCGACCAGGCAATGCATGCGCTGCAGAACGAACTCGACGACTCCCTCTCCGACCGCGACCTCGCCCGCATCCGCAGCATCTCCGGCCGGGTCAAGTCGAAACGACGGACCTGGCGCAAGGTCAACCAACCCCGATATCGCTCCGACATCTCGACCGTCGAGGACATCCCTGCGATCATCGACGACCTGGTCGGCATCCGCCTCACCTGCACCAACCTGCGCGACCTCGAGATGGTGCAAGCCGCACTCGAGAGCCTGCCGCGCCGCGCCAGCCGCAAACGACCGCTCGGTCTCGACCCGGAATCGGAACGCGACTACGTCGAAGCACCCAAGGAATCCGGCTACCGGGGTTGGCACGTCAATCTCGGCGTCAACGTCGACAGCACACAAGTGACCTGCGAGCTGCAGGTGCGCACGCTGCTGCAGGACAGCTGGGGAGAGCTCACGCACGAAGACACCTACAGCAAGGCCGGTGAACTACCGCCGCTCGTCGAGGTGCTCAGTGCCCGGATGGCCGACCTCCTCGCCACGCTCGACGACATCGCCGAGGACCTGCGCAACGAACTCGACCGCATCGACGAGGCCATCGTCGCCGAGAACGCCAGCCAGGCCGACAACGGTGACCCGGGGGAGGACGCGCTCGCCACCGGCCCGGGTGCAGACGCCGCCGACCTCGTCCTCGAGCAGACGCGCTCGCGCGAACGACCCATCGAGCTCTCCGCGCTCGCCTGGGCCCTGCAGAACGAGTTCGGTGCCGAGGTCAGCGACGACTGGTTCGGCTTCCGCACGTTCAAACGATTCCTGCGCCACGTCGTCCCCGACGGTGAGATCACCTCCGGACCGCAGGCGTACCTGTTGCCCGTCGAACCAGACGCCGACCCCGACGCGACAGCGGCCGCCGGTCCGATCGGCGACACCAGATCCGATGCGGGCTCGGTCCCCGCGACCGGCGCATCAGGTGACGTCGGCGTCCCCGCCGAAGCCCAGGACCTGCGCCGCGTGGATCGAGGGTTCCCGCTGATCGACACCGGTCAGTGGCGGCGCATCTTCGAACAGCTCGCCGAGGCATGGCGACGCAACGGTGGTCCTTCGTCATCGACGCGTGTCCTGAACCAGATCACCCGATCAGCACGCGACCGTGCCGCAGCGACGGGGGAGCCCCTGTCGCGCCGCCACCTCGACTACGTCGCCAAGACCGTGTTCGCAGCAACCGATGCCGACGACCCGCTGACCGCCGGCCAGGTCGCCGACGTCTTCACCAGCTCCGTCCTGGCGCGCATGGCCGAACTCCGCATCGTCGGCGCCAACAACGCGCCACGCCGCACCGCCGTTGCCCGCTGGCTCCTCGGCTGAGCCCGGTCACACTGTGCCAGGCACAGTGTGACCGTCTAGCGCGGACCTTGGCCGTCGTCGACGGTGATCACGGTGCCGGTCACGCACTCCGATGCCGGGCCGCACAGGTAGAGCAGCGTCGAGTCGAGTTGGGCGGGCACGCCGATCCGTTTGCGGGGGAAGTGCTGGCTGATGTCGCCCATCCGCTCCAGCATGCCGTCCATCATCTCCGAGCTGAACGCACCGGGCGCGATGCCGTTGACGTTGATGCCGAACCGGCTCCACTCGACCGCCAACGCCTCGCTCATCCGGGCGATCGCCGCCTTCGTGATCGAGTACAGCGCCGCGCCCTGGCCGGCGTAGTGGTACGCAGCGACGCTCGAGATGTTGACCATCCGGCCGGGCCGCTCGGCTGCGATCAACCGTCGCGCCACCTCGCAGCTCAGGATGTACGGGCCACGCAGGTTCGTGTCGATCACCTTGTCGATCAACTCCAGCGACATCCTGTGCGCCCGCTGTGCATCGGGCACGCCGGCATTGTTCACGAGGATCGTGACCAGCCCGGCAGCGGCCTCGGCATGGTCGACTGCAGCGATGATGCTGTCGGCATCGGTCATGTCGACGGGCACGCCGTGCGCGGTGCCGCCGCGCGACTCGATGTCGAGGACCAGTTCGGCCAAGCGCTCCTCGCGCCGCCCCGTCGCGATCACGGTCGCGCCCGCTGCGGCGAGGACCTGCGCGAAGCGCCAGCCGAGCCCGGAGGTCGCGCCCGTGACGAGGGCGACCTCGCCGGTGAGGTCGGTGGAGATGTTCGGCAACGGAAAGTCGGTCGATTCGCTCATGGGGTCCGATCGTGCCAGATAGCGGTCACGTTGTGCCAGGCACAACGTGACCGGCTCACGACTTCCTCGGCCACGCCACCAGCGGTCACGTTGTGCCTGGCACTACGTGACCGCTCAGATGGTCTGACGGAGTTGGCGGTAGGCCTTGGACGAACCGGTGTCCAAGAAGTCGGCGATGATGCCGGCCATCTCCTCAGCACGAGTGAACAGGAAGAGGTGCCCGCCGCCCTCGACGATGTGCAACCGCGAATCGGGAATTCGGTTGGCGAGAATGCGGCCGTTGACGAGTCGCACGATCGGGTCCGCGTCGCCGGCGAGCACCAGTGTGCGCATCTTCAGCCGGTGCAGCCAGGGCAGGCTCGCGAACCGCTGGATCGCACTCAACTGATAGAGGTAGCCACGACCGGTCGGCGGACGCGCCGCACGCTGCTTGGCGTGCTCGTCGAGCAGTTCCGGAGCGTCGCGGATTGCACCGCCGTAGAGCGTGGGCGCGACGCGTCGTAGATAGTCGGGGGAGTAGTAGCGCACCGGCGACATCAGGATTCCCATCGCAGCCGGGCGCCCCGGGATGCTCGTCACGCCGGGCATGGTGGCGGCGAGGATCAGACGGTGGACGACTTCGGGGTGACGGTGCGCCACCTCTTGGGCGAGCGCCCCACCCCAGCTCAAGCCGAGCACGTCGACCTGATCGTGGCCGAGCTCGTCGATCAGCCCGGCAACGATCGCCGCCATCTTGCGCATCGAGTACGGGACCAGCGGCGTCGGGCTGCCACCGACGCCGGGTGCGTCGAAGGCAATGGTCTCGCGATCGCCGAGGTGCTTGCGGAGTGGGTCGAACAGGTCACCGGTCGCTCCGATGCCGTTGATCAACAGCAGCGGCCGACCGACGCCCGGATTCTGGACGGTGACACGCAGCCGTTGCATGCCGACCGAGACCGTCGACGACTTGGTGCGGACGGAGCTTTCAGCGGCAGGCACGGGTGCAGTCAATCACGGGGCGGTCCGGCGGGTCGCAGCGACACATGAGTTACGTGGGGTCTGACCCCACGTAACTTTGTCAGTTGAGGACGTACGCACCGGGAGCCGGCATGATCGGCGGGTGGGCATCGCTGCCGGGTTCGGTGGGGGCGTTGACCTGCCGGCCGAGGTGCGCTTCGAGCCACACGGTCCAGTGATCCCACCAGCTGCCGGCGTGCTCGACGGCGTCGGCGCGCCACTCCTCGGCGGTGTCAGCCACGGTCGGGTTGACGTAGTACTTGCCCTTCGGGTTCCCGGCCGGGTTGACGAGCGCCTGGATGTGGCCCTGGGAGCTGAGCACGAACTCCGGTGACCCGCCGAGCAGGTTGACCGTCTCGTAGCAGGCCTCCCACGGCGTGATGTGGTCGGTGACCGCACCCACCACGAAGCTCGGACAGTCGATCGTGCCGAGGTCGATCGGGGTGTCGAGCACCTCGACCGCGCCGGGAGTCGTCATTGCATTGTCGATCGCGATGTTCATGAAGTCGGCGTGCAGCGCAGCGGGCAGGTTGGTCGAGTCGCCGTTCCAGGCGAGCACGTCGAACGCCGGCGGGTTCTTGCCCATCAGGTAGTTGTTGACGACGTAGTTCCACACCAGATCGTTCGGGCGGAGCCACGCGAAGATCTTGCTGAGGTCCTCGCCCTGCAGGATGCCCTTGCGTTGGCTGCGCCGTGTCGCGGCCTCGACGACCGGTCGCGAGATCATCGTGCCCATCATCGACGGGACGTTCCAGTCGATGATCGTCACCAGGAAGCTCGCCGAACGGATCCGCGTGTCACCGATCGCTGCGAGGTGAGCGAGCAGCGCGGCCTGCGTGATGCCCCCGGCGCAGACACCGAGGATGTTCACGTCGCTCGAACCGGTGATCTCCATCGCGGCATCGGTCGCCTCGAGGATCGCCGCACAGTACGTGTCCAGGTTCCAGTCGCGGTGCTCCGGGCCCGGGTTTCGCCAACTGATCGCGAACACCTGATGGCCCTCGCCGACGAGGTGTTCGAAGAGGCTGCGGCCCGGCGCCAGGTCGAGGATGTAGTACTTGTTGATCTGTGGCGGCACGACCAGCATCGGACGCTGGCCGACCTTCGCCGTGACAGGTGTGTACTGGATGACCTCGAGGACCTCATTGCGGAACACCACGTTGCCGGGGGTCGCCGCGACCGTGTCGCCGGGAGTGAACGGGCGGCTGTCGACCATCGACGGCATCCCGCCGTTGTTGCGCAGATCGTGGAGTGCGTGGCGGGCACCGTCGACGAGGCTCTGGCCCTTCGTGCGACGCGCCTCCTTCATCGCCGCGGGGTTGCCGAGCAGCGAGTTCGTCGGTGCGACCGCATCGGTGGCGAAGTCGGCGAGGAACTGTGTCCGCAGCCGCGTCTTGTCATCGATGTCGAGATCGGCGACCAGGCCGTTGACCTGCTCGTCGAGAGACAGGTAGCTCTGCGCCAGCCGCTTGAACAGCGGGTTCTCCGTCCAGGCCTCGTCGGTGAAACGGCGGTCCTTCGGGCCGGGTGCGACCTCCGAGGTTCCAGCGGCGATGCGGGCCTGCTCGGCCACGAGCTTGGCGGCTCGCTTCACGACGACCTGGGGTTGCCGTGCAAGTGTCTCGGCGAAGCGCACGCCCGCCGAGAAGATCTGCGTCGGCTCCAATCCGACCGGCAGGTTTGCGGTGACTGCTTCCAGCGTCGCGGCCACCAACTCGCCGTCGGTCTGCTCCGGCTGCCCGTCGGCACCGACTCGCTTCGTGCCGGCTGGCTTCTGGGTCGCGGTCTTCTTCGTACCGGTCTTCTTCGATGCGGTCTTCTTGCGTGTTGCGCTGGTCGTTGTCTTGGCGGTGCTCATGGTTCCTCGTGCGTGCTCGTCGGTGTGGGGCACCGAACTGGAGTGCCCAATATTGAACAACTCAACCATTTTTGCACGGAGAAGTCAATATTGAATTGACGAATCGGACGTGCGCCGCCAGACTGCTG
>RCMY010002200.1_pt1 | contig 17745 bp, 16 predicted proteins | sample 2041341 | NCBI WGS metagenome assembly RCMY01 (sample SAMN09708234, study PRJNA481090) | Marine sediment metagenome, whole genome shotgun sequencing project. | reverse complement strand
TCAACCGTTCGAATCGTTACGGTACCGAAATCATACTGCTGTCTACCTGGATAATCTGAACGGACCACCAAGGGTTTGTGAAACAAAAAGCTATGCGACTCTTGTCGCCCCTGCATCCCGCCCTGCGGCGTTGCACCCGCGTTGCACCCGCGTTGCACTCGCGGTGTTCGTCGGTTGATTAGTTAGCTATTCGCCCTTCTCACGCCTTGCCGGACGGGCGCAGGAGCAACTGAAATCGACACTTTATTATTTCACGAACCCTAATTTATGCGAACAACAACATCGAGGACTGCATGAAATCTGCGCATAGTTTGAGGCACAGGAAGGTCAGCCAACGTGATGCTGTAATCATGCAGGTTCTCTGTTCCAAATCTGCAAGCTTCTAGACTTCTTGACGTGAGGTTCTGGCTCTCCGGGGTAGCCGCTGCCGTCGACCAGGGGCATGGAAATTCCCTTAGTCTTTCGGACCGGAATAGTAGAAGCGTTGAAATCGTTCAGGCAATACACGTTTATGCCATAGGGGTCGGGCTGCGAACGGTTTCGACGGAAAGTGTAGATGCCTCAACGATTCTGCAAGTACTGGCATCGTTTGGATCTGCCGCACCGGATTCTCTTATAGGTCCGTTTATCATGGGGCTGAAAATTGTTGGCTCCAATTTGGGTTCAGCATTCAGTTCAGCGTCCAAAGCTGTCCAGACAGCGGCAGAAGGCTTGAGTGTCGGCGGGGAAATACTCGGTATCGTCGCCCAGCATCAACGTCTGATGGCGGACACTCAGCACCAGGTGGAAAGCGCCACGCACGAAATAGCGCAAATCGAAGCTCAGATGAGAGGCACGGAATTGCAAGTGAAAGTAGCTGAGTATGAACTTGAAGCGCATCGTAAGGAAATAGAGCACCACGACGCCATTAGCACCTTCATGACCAACAAGTTCAGTAACGAACAGTTGTACCAGTGGCTGAGTGGCCAGTTAAGCGGGATTTACTACCAGAGCTACAAGATGGCGCACGGTATGGCAAAAAGTGCTGAGCGTGCGTATCAGTTCGAGCGTGGCTTGCCGCAGAGTGACGTTGACTACATCGGCAGTCTATACTGGAACAGTCAACGCAAAGGCCTGCTTGCCGGTGAAAGTCTCGGTATCGATCTGGGGCGTATGGAGCAAGCCTATCTGAGCACAGACGAGCGCCGTCTGGAAATCATCAAATCGATGTCATTGATGGCGCTTGACCCTCTGGCCCTGTTGCAACTCAAGGCTCTTGGAACCAGCGAATTCGAGCTGGGGGAAGCCATGTACGACTACGATTTTGCCGGACACTATTGCCGGCAGGTCAAGACCATTGAAGTGGTATTTGATGCACCTGATGGGCAAACCGTTAATGCAACTTTGACGCAACTCAATCACAAAACCGTGATGACAGCCGATGTAAAAGCTGTAAAATATCTGATGGATCCCAAGGATCTTCCACCTTTCTCGGTATCTATGGCGATACCGAGAAAGGTGGGGTGGCTGATGTTGCAGCAGTACAGCTACAAGCCAGACAGGCTGCAAGCTTGGTTGCCGCAGCGGTCGGAATACACATCGAGAATGACGATGGTACGATTGATACTGCTGCCGCTCGACAAGCCGTGTCTGCGGTATTGGGTTTTGATATCGATAACATAGACGATGCCACTCAGGCGGATCATCTGGCACAGGCCAAGCAGGCTGTGACGAATCTTGCCTCTACACTGGGTGCAGACATACTCGATGCTTCTGGACAGCCCGATCCGGGAAAAGCGCAACAATTGGTGAACGTGGCGCTCGACGTGCGTGACATCACCTTGTTGCCTCTGACGCCACGCAGCGCTCTTGAGTCTCTACAGCAGACCCTACAGCGCGTACCCGGTGCCAAGCTGCCGAGTCGTCGTAAAGCAATGCAGGCACTTGACAGGCACCTGTTGTCATTGGATAGAAACAATGCGGCATCTGTACAGGACCTGCTACGTGATGATCCATAGGCGGGCTTGTAAGTAGTGAATTACTATTTTGTGCCACTCGATTTTCGATGCGGCCGGATCATCTCCGGCGTCATCAACCGCTGCCTGCATGGTGGGGTAGATAATCATGTTGCGAGCCAGGCCCATCAGTGTGGCATTCTGCTGTCCGCGAGTTGTCGCGTCAACGGCAGGCATCTGGGTGCGCGCATCCCAGTTGAGAGTGTTGACTGCGCAGAGCACGTCGTTCAATCGTTCAACCTGTTCGCTCTGAGAGTACAGGTTCAGATTTCTGCTCATTCCACACCGCCATCGTTCAGGTGACAGGCAACCGTGCGCAAATTGCCGGCTCCCGTCAGGCGAGGCACTTCACTGCGGCATCGAGGACCTGCCAGGGGACAACGAGGGTGAAAGGCGCAGCCTGAAGGTGGATTGATGGGCGAAGGGATTTCACCCTGAATGGCTTCGAACACACGTTTGCCAGTACCGACAGTGGGTACCGATGCAAACAAGGCTGAGGTGTAAGGGTGCGAGGGGCGTTCATACAGCTCTTTCGCCGGAGCCAGTTCGACCAGGCGTCCAAGGTACATGATGGCAACCCTGTCGCAGACATGGCGCACCACGGACAGATCGTGGCTGATGAACAGAGCAGTCAGCCCCAGATTGCGTTGCAGATCCATGAACAGGTTCAGTACCTGAGCCTGTATCGATACATCCAGTGAGGCCACCGCTTCATCCAGAACCAGCAGTTCGGGTTCCATGGCCAGGGCGCGGGCGATCGCGATGCGTTGACGCTGCCCTCCGGAGAACTGATGCGGCAGGCGATCCGCATAGGCACCTTCAAGGCCGACCTGTTCGAGCAAGCTGCGCACACGTTCAGACACCTCCTTCGCCGGTATGATCTTGTGATAGCGCGGCCCCTCCGCAATGGTTTCACCGACTTTCATGCGTGGGTTGAGGCTGGCAAACGGGTCCTGGTGGATCATCTGCACCTGTGTTGTCAGTTTTTCCACCGTGCCTCGCCGGTCTCGTATGACGGGCTTTCCATCGAGCAATACCTTGCCATTGCTTGGCGCATAAATGCCGGAAACAACTCGGCCCAGTGTGGATTTTCCGCAGCCAGACTCACCTACAACGCCAAGCACTTCACCTCGTGCCACGTCCAGAGTGACATCGGTCAGCGCATGGACGACGACGGGTTCTCCACCCCCTGTCAGTCGTCCAGCGAGACGCTCTGCCAACCCGGGTTTGCGTGTGAAACGTTTCGAAACCTGATCGATTTTCAGTAGTGGCTCGCTCATGAGCCCTCCAGGGGGTGGTGGCATAGAACGATCTGAGCGTTCCGATTATCACTGGGTGGTTCGCTGCTGCATTGCTCGGTGGCACGGGCGCACCGTGGGCGGAAAGGGCAGCCTGATGGCAGTCGGGACAGTTGTGGGGTGGAACCCGGTATTTGTGGCAGATGACCTCCCGGTTCATGACGGGCCGGAATGGAATCCAGTAATCCCTGGGTGTAGGGGTGGCGCGGATGGCCGATGACCTGTTCGGCAGTGCCGCGTTCGACAATACGACCTGCGTACATGACACAGATATCATCAGCCAGGCTGGAAACGACAGCCAGGTCATGGGTCACCCAGACAATGGCGGTACCGAGCTCATCGGCGAGTCTGCGTACCTCTGCCAGTATCTGCCCTTGAATGGATACATCCAGTGCTGTCGTGGGCTCATCGGCAATGATGACACTGGGCCGATGCAGCAATGCCATGGCAATCGCTACGCGCTGACGCATGCCACCAGAGAGTTGATGCGGGTAGGCTTTCAGACGTTCTGCCGGTGACGGTATGCCGACGATTTCCAGCGCCTTGCGAGACTCCTCCAGTGCCTCACGCTTTGACATCTTGCGATGTACACGTACTGCCATGGCCATCTGATCGCCAATACGCAAAACCGGGTTCAATGTCATCATCGGATCCTGAAATACCATGGCCAGTCGGCTACCACGCATCCGGCGCATGCCGTCGGGTGTCAGACTGCGCAAGTCGATGCCGTCAACGATAACGGATCCTGCCACGACCTTGCCCGGTTCGTCGACCAGGTCGAGAATGGAGAATCCGGTGACGCTCTTGCCCGATCCACTCTCGCCGACCAGTCCGAGAATGCGCCCCGGCTCAACCGAAAAGCTGACGTCGTTGACCGCCGTGACGCTTCCAGCGCGCGTATCAAAACGCGTAGTCAGGCCGCTGACTTCCAGTGCGGCACTCATCGGCTGTTCCTCGGGTCCAGTACCGTGCGTATCTGGTCACCGACAAGATTAATTGCCACAACCGTGATCATCAGAAAGATTCCGGGATAGATGGATAGCCAGTAGCGACCGGCATGTATGTACTTGAAGCCGTTGGAGATCAGTGAGCCCAATGACGGTTCAGTCAATGGCAGACCGACACCCAGAAACGACAGGGTGGCTTCGAGCGAGATCGCGCTGGCCACTTGCACGGTTGCCACGACGATCAACGGTGGCAGTACATTGGGTAGCAGGTGGCGGAACATGATCCGGTGCGTGGGAAGCGGTGTCGAACGCGCCGCTTCTATATAGTCCTTGCGCCGCTCAACCGATGCGGCCCCATGTGTTGTCCGGGCGAAGTAGGCGTATTGCGCCACAACCAGTGCCAGAATGATCTGCGGAACGCCTTGCCCCAGCATGGCCACCAGCACCAGAGCCAGCAGGATGGCAGGCATTGACAGTTGCAGGTCCACGATTCGCATGAGCAGTGCTTCAAGTCGACCACCGAAATACGCCGCACTCAGCCCGACGGTAATACCCAGAGCCAGAGCGAGGGTGCCAGCGGATAAGCCAATAACAAAGCTGGTACGCAGGCCATACAGAATGGCTGAGAGCATATCGCGTCCGGCGTTGTCGGTACCGAGCAAGAGCGTGTAGCCACCGGATCCAGTTTCACCGGGGGGCAGAAATGCATCGGCCCATTCAAGCGTTGACAGATCATAGGGGTCCTGAGGTACCAGGTACGGTGCGCCAAAGGCGCCGATCGCCAGGGCAATGATGACGAACAGGGCTAACAAGGCAACTCTGGACTCGCTGTAGTCAGACCAGAAGTTGCGCAGGCGCGTAGCCGTTGTTTCCCGATCAATAGCCGGTAACGGGCTTGCCGCGTTGCCATCACCTGTTGATGTATTGCTCATCACGAGCCTCCCTTGAGCCGCACCCGTGGATCAAGGCGTGCGTAGACCAGATCAACGATCAGGTTGATCATCACAAACAGAATCACCACCATGACCAGATAGGACACCATGACAGGGCGATCGAGTTGCAAAATGCTGTCGATGATCAGCTTACCGACACCGGGCCAGTTGAAGACGGTTTCCGTGACCACGGCAAATGCCAGTGTTGAACCCAGCTCAAGGCCAAAGACCGTCACGATGGGGATCGAGATATTGCGCAGGATGTGGCTGAAGACGATTTGCTTATCAGGCAAACCCTGAGCGCGGGCGAACCGCACGTACTCTGCACCCATCGCCTCTACCATGCCGGCGCGAGTCAGCCGTATCAGTAATCCCATCTTGAACAGTGACAGGTTGATGGCAGGCATGATGACATGCGACCAGCCATTGGACGTGGCCAATGAGGTATTGAACCAGAGAAATTCTGCCACCTCCCCGCGTCCTCCTGATGGCAGCCAGCCAAGCTCGACGGCGAAGCCCATGATCATCAGCATACCGATCCAGAAGGTGGGTACCGAGAAACCCAGAACAGAGAGTGCCATGATCAACTTGGCACCCAGACTGCCGGGTTTGTAACCGGCATACAGTCCAGCCGGAATTCCGATGAGTGTAGCGATGACTACCGACACCAGGACCAGTTCGACGGTGGCCGGCAATCTGGAAAATACAAGACTGGTTACCGATATGTTGTAGACCATCGAGCGACCAAGATCGCCGTGGAAAACATTGCTGACAAACGTGAAATACTGACGCCACAAGGGTTGATCCAGGCCATATTGCCGAATCAGCTTGTCGCGTATTTCCTGAGTGGCACCAGGATCGATCATGACATCGATCGGGTTGCCGATGGCGTAGACGCCGACAAACACGATAATCGACATGGCGATAACCACAACGAGCGCTTGTGAGAATCGACCGATCAGATATCCGAACATTGAAACCTCGCGCTCTTTCCGGTGCTTGAGAGGGTGGGCATTGGGCAGGTGGGATCAGAGTTGAGCGCCACGTTTGTCACAGCGACAGACGAGTACGAGTTGAAAAAGTGATAGTGGCGCATCCCATCGGATGCGCCACTGCGGTCTTCTACTCCGGCGTAATTTCGTAGGCCCGAGTTTCCTGATCGACCCGTGGTGGGAAGTCCAGTGCACCAGCCTTTGACGCCCAGACGGTTTGCAGGATGACTGTGGGTATCAGAGCGCGATCTTCCATCGCAATGTAGGAGGCCTCTTCATAGAGTTTGCGGCGCGGCTCAGCGTCCAGTATTTGCGAGCCTTCATCAAATGCCTTGTCGAATTCAGGATTCGAATAGCCACTGCGGTTGAAGTTGCCAAATCCTCTTTCAGCATCCTTGGAGTGTACCAGTGCGCCGTAGGTATAGGCGGCTTCCCCTGTCAGTGTGCCCCAGGCGGACATGGTCATCGTGTATTCCTCGCGAGCGGCGGCAGGGAAGTACACGGTGCCATTGAGTGCCTGTGCATTGACCTTCAAACCTAATTTTGACCACATCTGGGCCAGAGCTTCGCACACCACGGCATCGCCGGGAACGCGGTTGTTGGTACAAGTGAAATCGATTTCGAAACCATCCGGATAACCGGCTTCAGCCAGCAGTGATTTGGCTTGTTCGATGTCGTATTCGCGCTCACCCAGCTTGTCGGAGTAGCCAAAAAAGCCTTCAGGCATGAGCTGGTTGGCCGGTGTTCCCAAACCTTCCAGAACGACGCGTACCAGTGTCTTGCGATCAATGGCATAGTCCAGTGCTTTGCGTACTCTCAGATCCTGCAGTGGGTTGCCATCCACTTCCTTGCCGTTGACCTTGATAGGCTGAGGTTCTTCATCTTTAACAGACGGTGCGATATTCAGAATATAGATAGAGTCGGAGACAGACGTCTCCAGACTGGAGTCGTTCTGCATCGCTACATAATCGGTCGCCGGTACGTAATTGATCAGGTCGACCTGACCGGATTTGAGCGCAGCAACGCGTGCAGCGTCGTCAGGGATTTCCCGGCGAGTCACTTTTTCCCAGGCAGGCTTTTCTCCCCAGTATTCATCGTAACGCTCCAGCACCAGGTCACCCTTGGGCTGCCAGCTGACGAATTTATAGGGCCCCGTGCCAATGGCCTTTTGGCCCGAGTTGAATTCTTCGTTACGTGCGTCCATGCCGGTTTCGGAGGGAACAACAAACAGGCGGGTGAAATCATTGGGCAGGGAAGGGGCACGACCTTTCGTCTTGATGTGTAGCGTGTAGTCGTCAACCACTTCAACAGAGTCAACGTACTTGGTGTACAGCGTCATCGGCATGGGGCCGGTGACTTCAGGAATGCGTTCAATGGAAAATTTCACATCGTCGGCTGTAAAAGGGCTGCCATCATGAAAGGTGACACCTTCGCGTAGCTTGAATTCCCAGGTGGTGTCATCAATGGCTTCCCAGCTTAGTGCCAGGCCTGGCTTGAGTTGCAGCTTTTCATCAACGTCAACAACGGTATCGAATACATGGCGCAATGCTTCAGCCTGACTACCCAGGGTAGACCAGTGCGGATCAATGGAATCAGGGCCGGCGCGCAGACCGATCATGAGATCTTGCGCCATGACACAGGGTGCAGCGGTCAATAACGCCAGTGCTGCTATGCCGGGCCTGAGGGTGGTCTTCAACATCATGATTCTCCGATTGTTATGGACGCCTGTAACACTAAACGGTGATCATGGAAGGGGTCAAGCCATTATTTTCATTTATTAACCTTTTCGGTTCCCTGGTATCGGCAGTTAATGCTGCAGATCTGCAGTTTGAACTGCATAAAACAAGTGTTGTCTGGATCAAAATTGTTATGCTACATTAATACAATAATGACTCAAAACGAATCACAGATGATTGGTAGCGCACTAAAAAGGATCACGGATGCTATCGACAGTGATTCTTCTGTGTCCATGTCCGTTCAGTTGAGAGGCGCGCTTGAATACGGCATAGCTACCGGTGAGCTGCCTGTCAACTCGCGCCTGCCTTCGGTGCGGCGATTTGCTGCCTACCTGGGTCTGTCGCCCGTGACCGTCAGTAATGTGTATGCAGTGCTGCAAGAGCGCGGTCATATTGAGGGGCGTGTGGGTTGCGGCACTTTTGTCGTGGACCGGGGAACGCCTTCTGCATCGAAAATGCTGCAAATGGCTGCGTTTGACAAACAGCTTGCCGAGGTGGTTTGCGCAGGGAGGGCTCTGGGTTTATCGCCTCAGGACATCGCGTTCAGAGTGTCTATTGCCAGTGCCCGCGAGACGATTGCACCGTTGCGGATTCTCATGCTAGCAACTTTTCGCGACACTACCGAAGCCTACGCCGAGGATTTGCGACAGTTTGTCGACAGTGCCGACGAAGTCATGGCATGGAGTGTTGATCGGCTCGAAGAAGGTGATCCGCCTCTGGCGGATCTGGTGTGCTGCCCACATACCATGACCAGTGAGGCCAAACGCCTGTTTCCGCAGTTGCCGGTTGTCGGGCTGACGCTGATCCCCAATGGACAGACTCGGGTTGCCCTGGCAACCATGCCACCTGGAGCGACGGTGCTTGTCGTGTCCTATTTCGACGATTTCCTCGCCCTGATGAAAAGCGGTGTCTCACGGTTCGCCCCGCATGTCAAAGAGATCATTGCCGTGCCTCGCAGCGACAGCGGTCTTGAGCAGGCACTCTCAATGGCGGACGTGGTCATCCACTCAAGCGGTGCCGGCTATCTGCGAGACACGTTGCGAGCGCATCAGAACGTCATTGAATACAGACACACCCCGGACAGCAACGCGGTCAGACGCGAGTTGTTACCGGCCATTGAATCTGCGCGCTCCTGCGCAGTGTCCAAGGAGATAGACCGTGAAGATTAGTGACAGCAACTGGTTCGAGGTCGAACGCTGGCTTGAAACCGATGACCGTTGTGTGTTGCCGCTGGGCAGTACCGAGCAACATGCGTATCTGAGTCTTTCCGTTGACTCGATATTGTCGGGGAAGATAGCGGCAGATGCCGCAGAGCCGCTGGGAGTACCCGTGTTCCCCGCCATCCCTTACGGCCTGACGCCGTATTTCATGGCCTTTCCCGGTACTGTGTCACTCAGTCTGAGCACCTATGCAACTGTGGTTCGCGAGGTTCTGGACAGTCTCTATGCGACGGGCTTCAGGCGTATCCTCATCGTCAACGGACATGGCGGCAATAGTCCGGTTCAGCCGGCATGTGCAGAGTGGATGCAAGCTCATGATGGTGCCCGCTGTCGCTTTCATGACTGGTGGCGTGCCCCCAAAACCTGGGAAGCTGTGCAGTCTATCGATCCAGTAGCCTCTCACGCCTCATGGATGGAGAATTTCCCCTGGACTCGTCTTGAAGGTCGGCCGGTGCCGAGTGAGCAGAAACCCTACGTCGATTTCGATCGCCTGCGTGATCGCAATGCGCAAGGTGTACGCGAACTGATCGGTGATGGTAACTATGGTGGATTTTACCAGCGCTCTGATGAAGAGATGCATCAGCTATGGGATGTGGCGGTCAGCGAGACGCGCGAGCTGATGGAAGGCGACTGGCGATGACAACCGGCGCCGATGCTGATCCGATACTCATCTGGGGCGCCGGTGCCATAGGTGGCATTCTGGGGGCCTATTTCGCCAGAGCCGGACATGCCGTGCAGATGGTCGATATCGTCGAAGACCATGTTACTGCCATGCACACGGATGGCTTGCTGATAGAAGGGCCTGTGGAAGAGTTCAGGCAGCGTCTACCGGCTGCTACCCCTGAGACTCTTGCAGGTACTTATCGACGTGTGATCCTCGCTGTCAAGGCTCATCACACCGGATTGGCACTCGATAGATTGATGCCACATCTGGCAGAGGACGGTTATATCGTGTCTGCGCAGAACGGCATGAATGAACGGCAGATCGCCTCGCGTGTGGGAGCGCATCGTACCGTGGGTTGTTTCGTGAATTTCAGTGCAGACTGGCTGGAACCCGGACGTATACTCTATGGCAATCGCGCGGCAGTGGCGCTGGGAGAACTGGACGGTAGCATGAGCTCCCGTCTGCAGGAGATGCACAGCTTGTTCAGCCTGGTTGAACCCGAGGCGGTCATGACAGACAATATCTGGGGGTATCTGTGGGGCAAGATGGGCTACGGATCACTGCTGTTCGCAACGGCTTTGACGCCGGAATCCATGTCGGACGCCATGGACCCGTCGGTGCATCGCGTGGTGTATGCCAGGCTGGGTGGTGAAGTCATGCGACTGGCTGCGGCCGAGGGTGTGCAGCCAGTCGGTTTCAACGGTTTTGACCCGAAGGCATTCGGCACCGGAAATACACAGCAGATCGATAAATCGATTGACACGATGGTGGCGCACAACCGCAAGACCGCCAAGACCCATTCGGGCATTTATCGTGATCTGGCCGTACGCAAGCGCAAGACGGAGGTGGATGCTCAGATTGGAATTCTTGTCGATATTGGTCGCCTGCACGGTATCGCGACGCCTGCGCTGGAATGCCTGTACGGTCTGATTCGCGACATCGAAAATGGCAAGCGGGAACAATCCACCGAGCTTTTGGACAGGATGGTGCCACTGTGCAGCTGAACCTTGATCAGCGCGTATTTGTCGTTACCGGCGCTGCACAGGGAATCGGTGCGGCTATCGTGGAATCGCTGGTAACGGAAGGGGCCATGGTTGCAGCAATAGATATCGATGCTGATGGCCTGAGCCGACTCAACGGCCAGCAGGGCGTCACCTGTCACAGCGGTGATCTGGGTTCGCACGGAAGCGCGCAGGCCATCTGTAGAGAGGTCATTAATCAACACGGTCATGTCGATGGACTGGTGACGGCAGCAGGTGGAGTGCGAGGTCAGATTGGCAGACCACTGGAAGAGATCACGCCATCGGACTGGCAGGTCATTTTTGCGGCCAACGTGGACGCTGCCATGTGGTGTGCACAAGGCTTTGCGCCGGCCATGAAGCAACGTGGCTGGGGACGGATCGTGACCATATCGTCAGGGGCAGGATTGAAGCCGAGCCTGACGGGCATTCAAGCCTATGCCTCGGCAAAGCATGCCCTGGTAGGTCTGACCCGGCAGCTCGCTCTGGAGCTGGGCCCGGCGGGTATCACCGTCAATTCGGTTGCACCCGGTTTTGTCCTGTCCAATCCGTCAACTGAACGACAGTGGGAAGCCTTCGGAGCCGAGCGGCAGGAACAGATTGTCAATAGTATTCACACACGCAGGCTTGGCCGGGCAGAGGATATTGCCAATGCCGTGACGTTTCTGTGCTCCGACAAGGCTGGCTGGATCACGGGGCAGATACTTCAGGTAGATGGTGGTTATGCGTGACCATTTCTGGTGAGTGTTGCACATTGAAGGAGATCGATAATGACTGAGCCTCATGAATGGGATGAACCGACGTGGCGTCAGAAAGTCAATGCCGTCAGGGCAGGGCGCTCGCTGTTGCCAAAGACTTGGCCAGGTGGTGCACGGTGCGCCGTCGCCTTGTCCTTTGACAGCGACCATGAAACCAATGAGCTGCGCGACGGTGGCCAATCGGTAGCGCGACTCAGTTGGGGGGAGTACGGATCGAGACGCGGCATTCCGCGTATCCGGCGCGCGCTTGAGCGTCACGGCGCCAAGGCCAGTTTTTTCGTGCCGGCGGTATCAGCCCTGCTGCACCCCGAAGAACAGCGTGCTCTGGCCGATGAAGGCCATGAGATAGGTCTGCATGGCTGGATTCATGAGCTGAATACAAAGCTCGATGGTGATACCGAACGAGAATTGATGCTACGCGCCTCTGACACACTTGAGAAGGTGTGTGGTGTGCGCCCTCGGGGAATGCGAACGCCTTCCTGGGACTACAGCCCCAATACGCTGACCATTGCACGTGAAATGGAACTGTTGTATGACAGTTCGCTGTTCTCCGATGATGACCCGTATGAAATCATGGCAGAGGGCAAACCGACAGGTATTGTCGAGCTCCCGGTCGAATGGATTCGTGATGATGCGGTGTATTTCATGATGAACCGTTTCGGTGCGCAGCGTCCCTATACAGCGCCTGCCGATGTGCTGGATATTTTCCTGCGCGAATTCGAAGGCGCAAGAGAGGAGGGCGGGCTCTTTCTGCTGACCATGCATCCGCATGTCATTGGCTACCGCAGTCGAATCTTCATCCTCGAAGAGTTGCTTAACCATATGGTGGCAACGGGTGATTGCTGGATAGCCACCCATGCCGAAATTGCCAGTTACTGTCTGGCTGAATCCGAACACTCAGGAAACCTCCCATCATGACCCGTTTTTCTCTGGCAGTACACGGCGGTGCAGGCACTATCAACAAGGCCAGTCTGACCCCGGAGCTGGAAGTGCGTTACCACGAGGGCTTGCGTACCGCTCTGGAAGCCGGGCATGACGTATTAAAGCAAGGCGGCAGTGCGATGGATGCTGTCACTGCAGCGGTGTGCGCTCTGGAAGATGAACCGCTGTTCAATGCCGGGTGTGGAGCCGTTTTCACCCGCGAGGGCGTGCAGGAAATGGATGCCGCAGTCATGGATGGCAGAACACGCGAAGCGGGAGCCGTTGGGGGGATCTTCGGGCCTCGAAACCCGATTCTGGCCGCGCGAGCGGTGATGGAAAATACGGAACACGTCATGTTGATCGGGCCTAATGCCCTGCAGGTTGCCAGGAACGCTGATTTGCCTTTTGAAGAGGCGCCCTATTTTTTTACTCAGGCTCGCTGGGATGCTCTGCAGTCGACACTGTCGATGCGTGCGGCGGGGCAAGAAGACGATGATCCTGCCCGTCGTCACGGTACCGTGGGTGCAGTCGCCTGTGATGCATACGGCAATCTGGCTGCCGCAACCTCGACGGGTGGCATGACCGCCAAGGCCCCCGGGCGAATAGGGGACACGCCCATTATTGGTGCGGGTACCTTTGCTGACAATCAGACCTGTGCCGTGTCAGGAACCGGGCATGGCGAGGTGTTTATCCGCTACACCGCGGCCGCGGAAATAGCCGCTCGCATGCGGCATGCGGGAGAGTCTCTGGAGGAGGCTGCAAACCATGTCGTGATGGAGGATCTGGGCAAGAACGATGGTTCAGGCGGGCTGATTGCGGTTGATGCGCAGGGCCATATCGTGATGCCCTTCAATTGCGAAGGTATGTATCGGGGAATGGTCAATGAGAACGCAGATTTTGAAACGTTCATTCACAGTCCTGACAGGTCAGCGCCATAAAAATGGTATGTGTAATATCACTACGTACCATTTACTCTATTTCCCGGTTCATTTATTTTCCAAGGATTTTTTCTGGATAAGGAGTTTGTCGACATTGCAGATTTGAATGAGCAGTTCACTCATTGGCGTAGCGGCATCGCCATGCTCGGCTGCACGGCACGCGTATTAGGGCCGGAGCAGTATGCGCCCAAGACCCAAGGAAGTGGTCTGGGAGCGTGATGAAGAACCAGAGGTGTGAGCGAAGTCGCTGCTAGACGCTTTCTTATCGACTCAGTTGTCCTTGCGCTTATACAATTCACTACGTTTCGCTTATACAACTCACTACATGAGTGATTTCAAACCGACCTGGCAGTCTGCCTGGTATCTGTTGATACCCACACTAATGATACTCCTGCTGGTCGGTGTCATCCCACTGATGACTGTGGTCAATCATTCCCTGCATGACATCTTCACATTGCCCGACAAGTATTGGGTTGGTGGCGAGTGGTATCAGACTATTGTCACCTCGACGCGTTTCTGGCATTCACTGGCAAGAAGTCTGCTGTTTTCAATCGTCATACTCAGTATCCAGATTCCATTGGGCATTCTCATCGCCCTGGCACTGCCTCGCCAAGGCTATCTGGTGCCAATATGCCTCATTATCACCGCTCTGCCGTTACTGGTGCCGTGGAATGTTATCCCCGGCATCTGGCTCAGCCTTATCAATACTGACTACGGCATCGTTGGCAGGGCCCTGCAGATCATCGGATTTGATCTGAACTGGAAATTCAACCCGGTGCATACCTGGGCCGTCATTGTAATTATTGACGTCTGGCATTGGACGAGTCTGGTAATCATCCTGTGCTATTCAAGCCTGACAACCATTCAGCTACCGTATTATCAGGCTGCCGCTATCGATGGCGCCTCTCGAATGCAGGTGTTCCGATACGTGCAACTACCCCGAATGCGCAGTGTCTTGCTGATGGCGCTGCTACTGCGATTCATGGACAGCTTCATGATCTATACAGAGGCGTTCAGAATCAATGCCGGAGGGCCACAGAATGCCACGCATTTTCTAGCTATCGATCTCGCCGAAGAAATTCAGGCCTACAACTATGGACCTGCCGCAGCTCGCTCGGTAGTGTATTTCCTGTTGGTACTGTCCGTCGCCTGGGCATTCAAGACCGCCCTGTTTTCGAGTGATACGCGGAGGCAGAAATGAAACGCTCACCACTGCTGGTCCGATTCATAGTGGTGGTGCTTTTTCTGGCATTCATCATCTTGCCTTTCATACACGTTATCAATGTCAGCTTTCATGCCACACTTGCGCACCCGCGAATTCAAGTTGGCGAGATTTCGTGGATCAATTATCAGAATATCTGGCTTCGTCCAGAGCTCCGATATTCCATCGGCAATTCGATCCTGTATGTGTTGATCAACATCGTCATTACTCTGCCAGTGGCGTTGCCAGCCGCCTATGCCTTTTCCCGCTACCACTTCCTGGGTGACCAACACCTGTTTCTGGCACTGATCGCCTTTCGAATCACCCCGCCTGTAGTGCTGTCATTGCCATTGTTCCAGCTGTTTGCTCAACTGGATTTGATTAACTCTGTCACGGGAATCGCCCTGGCCCATTGTCTGTTCAACATTCCCATCACCATCTGGATTCTGCAAAGCTTCATGGATGCCATCCCGCGTGAAATTGACGAAACAGCTTTCATAGATGGGTACTCCTTACCTCAGTACTTTGCAAAAATTCTGATTCCAATGATTAAACCCGGCATTGGTATCGCTGCCTTCTTCTGTTTCATGTTTTCCTGGGTGGAAGTCGTATTTGCACGTATTCTGACGGTCACCTCCGGAAAACCAATCAGCATGGCCATCAGCGCGCTCTTTGGCTTTACCACCGATATGGGCCTCATCATGGCAATGACAACGGTGTCATTGATTCCGGGGCTGGTGATGATCTTCTTTGTACGGAATCATCTATCGCGAGGTTTCAGAATCGGGGCACAGTGAAAACTCCCCAGGTTTGGCTAATTCGAAGCTCATTAAATGTGTCTATCTTCATGTTTCACGACCCCTAAGCCAGTTGGATGGCCAGAGCCGGTTCGACCAATTGCGCGGTGAGTTCATACTCAATTCGATCCGCAAACAGTGGTGTTTGCGAGTATCAGCCGTTAAGCAGATTATCGTCAGTATTCGATATGACAGTTTGATCAGCTATTTCAGATAAGGCAATATTTTATCAAGTGTTGCAGGATAGTTTCGAATTCGTGCACCACTTGCATTATATATCGCGTTAACGATCGCCGCAGCGGCGCCACAAATCCCTAGTTCACCAATGCCCTTGGCTTGTATTGGGCTGGCGTACTCATCGCGTTCGTCGAGCAAAATCACGTCCAGTTGCGGTACATCGAGATTGACTGGTATGTGGTATTCGCCCAGATCACGATTGACGATGTGACCGTCTCGAGGGTCGTGCATCAGCTCTTCTGTCAGTGCCATGCCGATACCGAATATCATGCCCCCATAACATTGAGAGCGTGCTGTTTTTTCATTCAATATACGGCCAGCACTAAACACGCCCAGCATGCGCCTTACACGAGTTTCACCGGTGATTGCGTTGACCGCAACTTCGACAAAATGGGCGCCAAAAGTTGCCTGGCGCACATCGTCGCTGGTATCGCCCGGTTCTATATGCCCTACAGCTTGCAAACTTTCACCGTCGAGGATATCAATCAGGTCGTGGCGTTTGTTGCGTGCGATTGCCTGGCCGTCCTTCAGTGTCAGTTCATCGGTCTGGCATTTCAATTTCTGACAAATCTGTGAACGAAGATCTTCGCAGGCAACAAATACAGCAGAACCACAAGAGGATGCTCCCCACGAACCACCAGACCCGGCAGAGCTGGGAAGGTCAGTATCACCGAGCCGTACTTCTACCTGATTCATCGGCACTCCAAGCATCTCGCCAGCTATTTGTGACAAAATGGTGTAACTGCCAGTACCGATATCGGTCATGTCAGTTTCAACGGTTACCGAACCATCGGCGGCAAGTGTGACCCTCGCTTCAGACTCCATCAGCATATTGACCCTTGCAGCGGACGCCATGCCCATACCAATCAGCCATTCGCCGTCACGCACTTGACCGGGTGTCTTCTGGCGCTTGTCCCAGCCAAACCGTTCAGCGCCTTGTTCAAGCGCTTGTCGAAACTGTTTGGAAGAAAAGGGGATGCCCTGCTCGGGATCTTTTTCTGGAATATTCAAAAGGCGTAGTTCAACCGGATCAATGCCGGCTGTCTCCGCCAGTTCATCCATGGCATTTTCCAGTGCAGTGACGCCGACCGCCTCACCTGGCGCTCGCACTGAGCCTGCACAGGTCTTGTTAAGTCGGGCTATATGCAATCCAATGCGCCGATTTTCTCCACCATACATGAAGTGACTAGCCTGACCTACCGGTTCGGCAAACGTCTCATCCGGTAGGTTTGACACCAGACTCACATGACTCAATCCGGTCAGGACACCTGACTTATCAGCTGCCAGCTGAAAGTGCTGACGCGTTTCTGAACGACGCATGACCATTTCAAATACCTGCTGCCGGAATAGCGTCACACACACAGCTCGTTGCAGTTCTTTCGCTGCTATGGCTGCAGCAACCGCTTCAGGAGCAATACCGAGTTTGGAACCGAAACCACCACCCACATATTTGGACACGATGCGAACCTGCTCTGCATCAATCCCGAGTGAATCAGCCAGTTCATTGCGATTATACTTGAGCATCTGGTAACTGCCGTACAAGGTCAAATTGTCGTCCTGCCATTGTGCAATGGCGCAATGCGGTTCCATTGCAGCACTGTTGTGCCCCGGCGTACGATATACCTGATCTACAGTAAATGCAGCCTCTAGCATTGCCTGATCAACATCACCCTGGCTGAACTGTTTGTCGTCCGGCTTTTCCACCTGTGCGTCGGATGCCTCCGGATCGATTGCGACCGAATCATCCGCCTCATACTTCATCGTCAGGGACTGAGCTGCGTGGCGTGCACACTCGAATGTCTCAGCAACCACCAGGGCGATGGGTTGGCCCAGATACACAACTTCCCTGACACCTTGAGCCGGTGCTTCATTGGCGGTGCCCTGAGCCGGGTTGCGCAACAAGCGTTCATCATCGATAACGGCGAGCACACCGTCCATCGACAGAACCGTCTGTTTGTCTAAGGATTGGATCTCGCCATTGGCAAAAGGTGCGCGAACCAATACTCCATATGCCTGATTGTCAATTGACCATTCGTGCGCATAAGTTGCACTGCCGCTGACTTTCAGCGGACCTTCGGTCCGATCCAGTGG
>RCMY010002199.1_pt1 | contig 17750 bp, 12 predicted proteins | sample 2041341 | NCBI WGS metagenome assembly RCMY01 (sample SAMN09708234, study PRJNA481090) | Marine sediment metagenome, whole genome shotgun sequencing project. | reverse complement strand
AGTATTTTTACTCAGTATACTGAGTAAAAATACTCAATAGGAGGGGTGCGCCATGTACGAGCGTGGCCAGGTCGAGACGATTGTGAGACGAATCGCCGAGCGAGAGAACCCACTCATGCAGGTCATCGTCGGCCCACGCCAGACCGGCAAGAGCACCATGCTCACGCAGGCCCTCGCGAAGGTGGACTTCGAGAGCCATGTGGTGAGTGCCGATGATCCACTCGATCCCTCGCCGGAATGGCTTCGAACTGAGTGGCAGCAGGCGCGCAACATGACGCGCGGCAATGAGCGGTCCGTCGTTCTCGCCATCGACGAGGTGCAGAAGGTACGCCAGTGGCCGGGTACGGTGAAGTCGCTCTGGGATGCGGACAGGCGAACCGGCGCAAAGGTCAAGGTCCTGCTCAGCGGCTCTTCCTCCCTCCTTCTGCACAAGGGTCTCGAGGACTCGCTCATGGGGAGGTTCGAGCTCATCCGTTCGCCGCACTGGTCGTACGCGGAGTGTCGTGACGCCTTCGGGTACTCCCTGGATGACTACCTGTACTTCGGGGGATACCCAGGAGCTGCCCGATTTGTCGGGGACGAAAACCGCTGGACTGCCTACGTGCGCGACTCCATCATCGAACCCACCATCTCCCAGGACGTGCTCGCGCTCGAAGACGTGCGCAAGCCAGCGCTCATGCGGACCATCTTCCGCCTCGGGTCCATCTACTCCGCCCAGGAGCTCTCCTATAACAAGATGCTCGGGCAGCTTCAGGACGCGGGGAACACCGTGACCATCGCGCACTACCTCGACCTTCTTGACAAGGCCGGCATGATTGCCGCGCTCCCCAAGTTCGACGCCAAGGAGCTCACGAGGCGCAGGAGCTCGCCGCGACTCATGGTGTACGACACCGCCCTCATGAGCGCGGTCTCTGACAAGGGCAGGGATCGCCTCCTCGGGGAGGGCGACCTCCGCGGTCGCATGGTCGAGTCGAGCGTGGGGGCGTCCCTTCTCGCCAGGGCGCCAGAGGAGGGCTTCGAGCTCTTCTGGTGGCGAGAGGGCAACGACGAGGTCGACTTCGTGGCGCAGAAGGGCGCCTCGCTCGCCGCCGTCGAGGTGAAGGGTGGGGCGGAGAGCTCGCAGAGCGGCATGGCGATGTTCCTGTCCAGGCATCCTGAGGCCAAGCGAATCATCGTCGGCGGCTCCTCTGCAGGGTCATGCGACCTCGAGGGATTCCTCCTGGGCGAGGTACCGCTGTTCTTCTGAGAGGGCGGTACGACGGTTCGAGTCACGCCGCCCGACGAGAGCCCTGAAGGCTCCTTCGCTCGTCTGGGGGCCTGCGTCTGGTTCTCAGCCGACTGGGCGTACACTCACAGGTGACGAGAAGGACGAGATGGCGAGCATGATAGGGGACGGCGATGGCGGTTCTCGACAAGCTGGAGCGCGAGGAGGGCCTTACCGACATCGAGGCGGAACTCGCCCGGTTCATCTGCGCCAACGCCGACGAGGTATGCCACATGGGCATAGCGGACCTTTCCAAGGCCTCCTTCACGTCGAGTGCCACCGTCGTTCGCCTTTGTCGGAAGGTCGGGGTCCGCGGTTTTCGGGATCTGCGCGTCGAGCTGGCCTCAGACCTTGCTCACAGGCGAGCGAATCAGTCCGAGGTGGACGTGAACAAGCCGTTCGCTGATGGACAGCCTGTCGCCGACGTCGTGTCAAGCGTGGTCACCTTAACCAAGGAAGCGGTCGACATCTGTCACGCCTCTCTTGACGTGTATGACATCGAGCGCGTTGCCCGGGCGATACGTGCGGCGGGTCACGTGTATCTCTTCGGTCATGGCGATTCCGAGATCAACGCCATCGCCTTCGCAAACCTGCTCCTCAAGCTGGGCGTTCCCTGCGTCATCGCAAATCAGTTCGGTGAGGTCCCCTCGGTTTCCCACTGCGTGCGAAAGAACGATGTGGTGATCATCGTGAGCTACAAAGGGGGCATCCTCAAAGAGATGGAGATGGTCCTCCCCATCTTCAAAGAGCGCGGATGCAAGACGGTGCTCATCACGTCGATCGCTCCTCCCCTGGGAATCGATTACTGTCTTCGCTTCCCGGCCAAGGAGGCCGGGAAAGGCAATGTCGCGACCTACTACTCGCAGACGTGCATCCGCCTCATCCTCAACTGCATCTATGGCGAAATCTTCGAGCTCGACTACGAGGCAAGCCGTCGCAGCAAGGAACAGGCGGAGAGGTTCAACCACTGAGAGAACTTCAATCGGCGGCGGGAATGATGCCAGACGGTGCTCCGCAGGGCACCGCGGGCAGCGTGCGGGCATCTGTCGAAACTTTTTTACCTCTGCCGCTTGCCCTGCGAATCGACTTCCGTAAAAAGCTTTCTGCCAGTTAAAAACCCCTTTTTATGCCGCGCTTCGCTCCCTATCTTATGACTCGGAGCACGGGACAGTGGCTCGGTTGTCCAGAAGATTCTGGCAAGGCCACACGAGGATTGGGGAGGAAACAATGGCTACTGCCGTACGGGATTACAAGAAGCTGGCGTCAGACATCAAGGAGGCTCTCGGGGAAGACAACATCAAGGGAGCAACTCACTGCGCGACAAGGCTGAGGCTTACGCTCGGTGAGAACCCCTCAGATGACGTCACCAAGAGAATCGAGCAGATGCCAGGCGTCATTCAGGTCGTTCAGGCTGGCGGTCAGTATCAGATCGTCATCGGGATGCATGCGAAGGACGTCTACGAGAACCTCGCGGGAGACATGACCTTCAAGGAGGGCGACGAGGAGAACAAGCAGACCGTCGTGAACCGCGTCATCGCTGCCATGTCCGGCTCGATTGCGCCCTTCGTCTACATCCTCGCCGGGGCTGGCCTTCTCCAGGGCGCCCTCATCATCATCAGAATGTTCGTGGACATCTCGGGTACCGGAACGGCGCAGATCTACGACATGATCTCTTGGACGCCGTTCACGTTCCTTCCCGTCATGATTGCGGTCGCGGCATCCAAGCACTTCAAGTGCAACACCTACACGGCGGTGTGGTGCTCTCTCGCTCTGTGCAACCCGACGTGGGCGACGATCGCCGCGACGATAGCCAAGGGAACGGCTCTGAGCTTCCTCTTCGTTCCTCTCACCTCGGTGACCTACACATCCACCGTCATCCCTCCCATCATCATGGTCGCTGTTCTCGCCAAGCTCGAGAAGTGGGTCGAGCCCAAGATTCCGGATGCGGTTACCGCGCTGTTCACGCCCGTTATCTGCGCGGCAGTCATGGTCCCTCTGACGATCATCGTAATCGGCCCCATCTCCACCATCGTTGCCAATGGAATCGCCGCAGGCTACATGGCTGCATATAACGTTCTCCCCTGGGTCGCGAACGGAATCCTTGCCGCTGTGTGGATGCCCCTGGTCGTCTTGGGGGTGCACTGGAGCTTTACCCCGATCATCATGTCCGAAATCGCCGAGTTCGGCTATACGGTCATCCAGCCCGCTCTTGCCATTGCCGTGTGCGCCATGGTCTCCACGACGCTCAGCGTCCTGGTCAAAACCCACAACGAGAAGCTCAAGGAGGTCGCGCTCGGAGCATTCATCACCGGACTCTTTGGCATCACCGAGCCTGCCATCTACGGCGTGACCCTTCGCCTCAAGAAGCCCTTCGTCTGCTCCTGCATCGCGGCTGCGATAGGGGCTGCGGTCAATGCCCTCTTTGGGACGAGGTACTTCGTGTTCGCGGGGCTTCCCGGCATCCTGACAACCCCTAACGCGGTCTATGGCGATGCCGCAAAGGCCGCAACCACGGCGCTCGGCACGGCAAGCGATGCCTTCAGCTCAAGTCTCATGGGGATGGTCGTGGGTATTGCGGTCGCCGTCGTCATCGCCTTCGTGCTGGTTCAGATCGTCGGGTTCGATGATCCCGTGCCTGCCCCGCTGGAGGACGACGACGACGCCGAGGTAGCGGCGTAAGCCACGTGTCCGTCGTGCTTTGGTTGGGAGGGACTCGAGAGGGTCCCTCCCGATTGGGTCTCGTCAAGATTCATGGATACGAGCAGCGCGCAGAGCACTTCGATGATTGGCAGCCTGAAATGGCTTGGAACGAGGAATGTGGTGAACAGTGGAAATCCTTGAAATTACGCTCCCCATCGTGGTCATGATCGGACTCGGAGCCTTTCTCAACAGGAGACATATTGTCAGCGCAGAGGGAATGGCTGGCGTGAAAAGCCTGGTGTCGAGAGTAATGCTCCCCGTGGTCCTCTTCAACGCTGTGATGACGACGACGTTCACGGCATCGAGCTTTGCAATAACGGCGGTAGCGTTTGCCCTCATGTGCGCCCAGATGGCCGTAGGCTACGCATGCCGAGGATGGCTGGGGAGCTACGGCAAGTATTTGCCGTTCCTCGTCTCCTCCGTCGAAGGTGGCATGCTGTGCTATCCGCTCTACATGTCGCTCTACGGAAGCGAATCGCTCTCCACTATCATGCCCGTCGACCTCGCGAACATCTTCTTCTCATTCACGGTGTTCCTGTCGCTCATAACGATGACCTCGAAGGGGACCGCGGACAAGGGAGAGATGGTCAGGTCCAGCCTCACCAACCCTTGTCTGGACGCGGTGGCACTGGGACTTCTGATGTCACTCACCGGACTCGGCCATGCCCTGATCGGCTCCCCCGTGGGCGAGCTCTACAGCGATGTCGTCAGCATGGTCACGGGACCTATCACCGCGCTCGTCATGCTCATCGTCGGTTACCAGCTGTCCCTCGATCCACAGATTCTGACGCCAGTCCTCAAGACCTCTGCCCTGCGCATTGCCCTCGGCGTGGCGGCCATCGCCGTCCTTCTCGTCCCATTCGGGGGACTTATCACGACGCAGCCGCTCCGCGTGGGCGTGATGCTCTACTTCCTCATGCCGACGCAGCTCGTGACCATGGTCTACATCGATGATCCAGACGATGGGGCATTCGTCTCCACGCAGATTTCCCTCCACTCGATTATCTCCATCGCGGCGTTCATCGGAATCGCGAGCCTTGTGCCACTTGCATAGGGCCTCTGTGCCAGAAACGTTTTGATCACTGCCTGCCGCGGGCTGATGCGGCAGAGAGAGGAGCAACGATGTCATTTTCTGAGAACTTCCTGTGGGGAGGCGCCGTGGCGGCGCATCAGCTCGAGGGCGGGTATCGCGAGGGGGGCAAGGGCCTCTCGGTCGCGGACGTCATGACCGCGGGCGCCCATGGCGTCCCACGACGCATCACGGACGGGGTCATCGAGGGGGAGCGCTACCCCAACCACGACGGCATCGACTTCTACCACACCTACCGCGACGACATCAAGCTGTTCGCCGAGATGGGGTTCAAGTGCTTCCGCACCTCGATAGCGTGGAGCCGCATCTTCCCGGAGGGCGACGAGCAAGAGCCCAACGAGGCCGGGCTCGCGTTCTACGACGACATGTTCGACGCTCTCCTCGAGGCGGGGATCGAGCCCGTGATCACGCTCTCGCACTTCGAGATGCCGCTCGGGCTCGTGAAAAGGTACGGCGGCTGGCAGAGCCGCGAGCTCATCGACCTGTTCGTCCGGTTCGCCGAGACGTGCTTCAGGCGCTACCGCGACAAGGTCACGTACTGGATGACCTTCAACGAGATCAACAACCAGGCGAACACCGCGAACGACCTCTTCGCGTGGGTCAACTCCGGGATGCGACCCTCGACTCTCGGGGACCCCGAGCTCGCGATGTACCAGGCGGCCCACTACGAGTTCGTCGCGAGCGCCAGGGCGGTCGCCCTGGGGCACGCCATCAACCCGAACTTCAAGATCGGCTGCATGGTCGCTGCCGGGCCGGTCTACCCGGCGACCCCCAAGCCCGCTGACGTCCTCCTCGCGAACGACGCGATGCACGGCACGCTCTTCTTCTCCGACGTCATGGCGCGCGGGTCGTACCCCAACTACGCGAAGTCCATGTTCGCGCGCAAGGGGTGGGACCTCGACATCACCAGTGACGACCTCGAGGCGCTCTCCGCCGGCTGCGTGGACTACGTCGGCTTCTCCTACTACATGAGCCACACGGTGGACAGCGCTGCGGCGGCGGACGTCTCGACCTCCGTCGAGAACTCGGACGCCCACATGGTCCCGAACCCCTTCCTCAAGGCCACCGAGTGGAATTGGACGATCGACCCCGAGGGCCTGCGCTACATGCTCAAGGTCTTCGACAAGCGCTACGGCAAGCCCCAGTTCGTCGTGGAGAACGGGATCGGCATCATCGAGACCCTCGATGGCGGGGGCACCGTCGCCGACGACGCGCGCATCGACTACCTCGGCTCCCACATCGCCCAGATGAGGAGGGCGGTCGAGGAGGACGGCGTCCAGCTCATGGGCTACACGCCCTGGGGCTGCATCGACCTCGTGAGCTTCACGACCGGCGAGCTGCGCAAGCGCTACGGATTCATCTACGTGGACAGGAACGACGACGGGTCGGGAACGGGCAAACGCTTCAGGAAGAAGAGCTTCTACTGGTACAAGCACGTCATCGAGACCAACGGCGAAGAGCTCTGAGAAAGCATCTCCGTGCATTTGATTCACGGCATCGCTTGCTGACAAGGACGATTTCGAAAATGGCTTTCCGAATGGCGCGGATCCCTGGTCGCGGCAGGGACGAGGGCGTATTCCTGATAGCAGCAAACACGACGCAGGGGCAATGGCAGTGACCGCCCCAGGGGAAGGGACAACAACATGAAGCTTGCAATCGTCGGGACCGGGATGATCGTCGACCTGGTGGGAGCGCATCTCTCCGAGTGGGGCTGCGACGTCGCAGCCGTCGTCGGGACCCCCGGAACGAGGGAACGGGTCATGGGGCTCGCGGCGAGCCTCGGTGGCACCGGCTGGACGGACTACGCCCAGATGCTGGAGCAGACAACCGCCGAGGAGGTGGACACCGTCTACGTCGCGGTCCCGAACTTCCTGCACCACGACTTCTGCCGGCAGGCGCTCGAAGCGGGCCGCAACGTGATCGTCGAGAAGCCCATGTGCTCGAACGCCCGGGAGTCGGCCGAGCTCGCGGGCCTCGCGCGGGAGAGGGGCCTCCTCCTCTTCGAGGCCATATCCAACGTCTACCAGCCCACCTACGCCCGCATCCGCGAGCTGCTGCCCCGGGTCGGCGACGTCAGGGTCGTCTCGCTCAACTACTCCCAGCGCAGCCACCGCTACGACGCCTTCCGCGAGGGCACCGTCCTGCCGGCGTTTGACCCCGCGAAGTCGGGCGGCGCCCTCATGGACCTCGGGCTCTACTGCCTGCAGTGGGTGTGCGGCCTCTTCGGCGAGCCGGAGTCCGTCTCGTACGCGGCGACCGTCGAGCGCGGCATCGACACCTCCGGCGTGACGACGCTCGACTACGGCACCTTCAAGGCCGTCGCCGTCGCGGCCAAGGACTGCGCCGGGCCGAGCGCGAGCGTCATCGAGGGCACCGACGGCTACATCCTGCAGGCGACCCCTCCCAACGCGTGCGGGTCCGTCGAGCTCCACCTTAACGACGGCACCGTCGAGACCTACGACGAGAACCCCGAGCTGCAGTGGGAGAGCGAGTTCCGTGCGTTCGCGGCGGACGCCGACGGGGGCGACGAGGGGCTCGCGCACTGCTACCGGATGCTCGAGCAGAGCCTGCTCGTCTCCCGCGTCCAGACCGAGGCGCGCCTCGGCGCGGGCGTGCGCTTCCCCGCCGACGAGGCGTAGACCGCGAGAGGATGATGGAATGGGAACCTCGACGTACAGTCAAGGCTGTCTCGACGCCATCGTCGAACAGGAGCGGATTCTGAGGTACGACAAGACCTTCACCGGCAACGACGCGCTCGACGTCGTGGTGGCCGCGAGGAATCTGGCGCCCGAGTACGACAGGGGCTACGGCATCAGGGTGACGCGCGAGTCGAACGGGCTCGTGCTCGCCCAATGGATGGCCGACGACAAGGCCCCGCGCAACGTCTCGTTCATGGAGGGCAAGCGGCTGGCCGCCCTGGGCTGCGGGCACGCGAGCCTGTACGCGTACGTGGAGCATGAGCTCGACGGCGTGCACGGGGAGTGGTTCGACCTATTGGCCAAGGGAGAGCCCCGCGAGCTGCCCTTCGGCGGGGCGTTCCCCGTGCGCGTGGGCGACGCGTGGGTGGCGACGGTCTCCCTCAGCGGCCTCCACGAGGGCAGGGACCACGAGGTAGTCGTTCGCTCGCTCTGCGCGGCGCTCGGCAGGGTCTATGGCACCGACGTTCCAGTCTTTCCTGGCGTGCCGGTATAGGACGGCGCATGTCGTGGGCATCCGTCTCAAAACGAGCGAGCTCTAGAGGAGAGGAGTCCCTGTATGGCAGGCCGTACGCTGAGCATTGCCTATGTGGGTAACGGTAAGGGCACCAATCGCTACCACATTCCATTTGTGCCTGCCCGTCCAGAGCAGTGGCGCATTGCGGATCGTCGTCGGCTCCTTCGCGGGATCATGTAGCCTCGAGGAACTCCTTCTCGGCGAGGTATCGCTGTTCTTATGAGGGACGACGAGACGATTTCGAGCCCAAGCGCACCGTTGACCGCCCATCACGAGTTCTCCCAAGGGCGCGTCCCCTCGAAATGCCAGTCAACACGAGGTAGGCGGCACGTCCTTCTTGAGCCGTCGCGCCTTCGGGGCTGTGAGTTCAAAGCTCCTGTCGAGAAGGTCGAAGACCATCTCCTCGGGGACGCTGCCATCGAGGAGGATGCTCACCCAGGCATCCTTGTTCATGTGATAGGCGGGCAGGATTCCCTCTGCTCCGCGTGCGATGGAGGCCACGTCGGGGTCGCATTTGACGTTGAGGATGTCGACCGGCTCCTCTCCGTCCAAGCCGAGAAGGTTGCGCCTGACATTCATGAGCAGGCCAAACCACTTCCTGGTGCCAGAATGCCGGAGCACGCACGAGGTGGTGTAGGTGCCGTCCCACGGCCAGTCAGGCTCGACGCCATAGGTGTCGGCCACGTATGAGATGACCTGCCGCCTGCTCGCGGCCTGCGGTGCGTTCATTGAATCCCCTCTCTCTTATAGATGAGCGTAGCACGGCGCCTTGGGTGGGGGAGCGAAGTGGATTCTAGCGGCGGTGTGCCGCGGGAGTGGAGCAATACAAAGGGCGGCTATTCGAGCCTCAGAAGCTATCGCTTCCGGGGCTCGACGTATGTCGCGAAGATCCCCAACCCTCTACTTTGGGTTTTACCTTGTTGCTTTCAGGAAAGGCCTAACGCCTGGCACGATTTGCGACCCCAGCAACATCATTGGAGGGAGCGTTTCGGCTGTGAAGCGTCGGCGGACCGCCTGCGAGACGTGGTCAGAAACCTAAATATTAAACCGTTTACGCCCATTAGCTGTCCGTTGAGCTTGGTCGTACGGTCGAGGAAAACGTTGCTTGTTCGACGAATAACGTCGTTCGGAAACGAATCGCGTTGCCCGTGCAAATGCTACTGAAAAGCCCCCCAAAGAAATCAAAAAAGCCCGAATGAGTGGGTGTGGCATGCGTCTTGCTCGTTTTGCAGACGCGAGAGAAAAGGGGAAGACATGAAGTCGACGAGAAGAAGGCAGACTGGGCTCAAGAGCGCGAGGAACGTGCTTGCGTGTTTTGTCGCGTTCACCTTCATCCTCCTGCTGGTCCCGTCCGCCGGATTGAAGACAATGGCCGCGGAAGCGGGCATCACCGCCCAGACTACGACTGAGTCTGACCAGGCGACAATGCAGCAGGACGCGTCGTCAACGGACACCGAGACATCGACGACGGACGCCACGATGCGCACCGTGAGCGCCCAGGACGCGGTGCCCGGCGAGCATGCCACATCGGTGACGGCGAGCCAGGACGGTCTCACGCTCCAGACGGAGGCCGCATGGGTCGACGAGACACACGCCGACGGCAACTACAACGCCACCGACGCCCTCACGGTCTCCGGTATCGCGGCCGCGAAGCAGGCGCTGTCCGACGCGAATACCCCCGCCGCCGACTTCAAGGTGGCCGTCTCCGAGGTCATCGCCAGCGACTGGTCCATCGACACCGCCACGCTCGAATCCGGCCTCGAGAGCGAGAAGTCTCAACTCGCGGCCGAGGGGACCGCGAACTCCTACGCGCGCATCACCTACACGCTCGACCTCGCCAAGGTGGCCAATGACCCATCCACCGAGAAGCCCTACGGCTCCGCCACCGGTACCCTTCCCCTGACGCTCTTGGAGTCCGCACAGGCGAACGTCGATGCTTACGAGCCTCTCTCGAGCGACACGAGTGCGACCTGTGAGGACACCGACGATGGCGACGGCACCCTCTACTCCGGCGGCATCACCGCCACCCTCGGCGCCACTGCCGTAACCGCCACGGCTCCCGAACTCCAGGTTGCCGAGACCGAGGCGTCCCTGGCGGCTCAGGACGATCCCGTCATCACCCCTCAGACTGATTATGGGACACGATCGACCTTCCCCACGAGCGCCAATGACGGGGACACAATGGTCTATTCCGTGAACTCGACGACCTACGTCTACCACACGGTCCATACGACCGCCGCGGGGACAAACGTGCCCGCGGGATGGTACCCTGCTAAGCTCGTGAACGGCACGTTCGGCTGGCCGAGCTGGTCGTGGATGAGTAACCTCGAAACGAGAGACTGGACGGCGTTCGTCTCGACCAACGGTGACTATATCTACAGCGGAACCGGCGGTGGTGACGTCCTTTGGTCGACCGATACCTACTGGTGGGATTCGCTCGCTTCGGCTGGGCCTCGAACCAGGAAGAGGGCTCATTCGCAGAGCAGCGTGCCAACGCAGTCGAGGTTCAGCGCGAGAACACCGCGGGTGACTCCACCACCTGGACCTCAACATATACCTCGAACGTGTACGGCGAGATTGTTGCCAACCAGAGGAATACTGCCATCTACCAGGACATCGCCACCACGCCTGGTGCGGTGTACATATGAATGCTTAAACACTCGTCCATATGGAACGACTACCTCGACAAGATGACCGTCAAAATCGGGCTCTTCGTCACTTCTGGTAGGTACCGCACCGACGCGTCGTATTCGGTCTCTCGTTCTGGCGGGCTCCTAGAGAGGTTGATGGGCCTGTGGCCCGAGCCGAGGGTCGAGGACGATCGGTCGGTCAGGATGGAGGCGAGGAGGTTCGGGAACGTCGAGTAGCTCAAGATCGAGTTATTCCCGCGGTTCGGCCAGCTCGGCTTCTCAACCTCGCCGCAGATGTCCGTCCTGGTAGCTGCTCACCAGAAGTGACGAAGAGCCCGTTTATGGCTGCAGTACCTTGCTTCAACTCGTTCTTCTCGGGTGAGCAATCGCATCAACAAGGGTATCGGGCACTTGTTCGGTGAGATCCATGAGGGCCGGCCCACGGCGATATCCCGGTTATATTTATGAGGCTCTTCCTCTCGCTGAGACTCGGGGGGGGGGTCAAGGGGTACTTCTCGCCAGTCGTTTGGTACTTGAGTCGTCGCTTGTGACACAGGCGACCTCGGCTCCGTCCTTATCGGCCGAAGCTGCTACCGTCTGATCGAGCTCTTTCGCACGTCGGCCATGCTCCAGACGAAGAGGACTACGTAGGTGAGCAGCAGGGCACCGCACGAGATGGCGTAGGCGAGAGACGCGCCGAAGATGCCGAGGGACACGACGAGCGGCTGGGCGATAAGCACGCCCACGAGCACCGCGATGCCGTAGGCGATGAGGACGAGTCGCTGCCGGCGCATGATGACGATGCCGTTGTACAGCACGTTCGCCGCGGAGAGGAGTCCTCCCCCCACGAGCACGACAAGCAGGGCGGGAAGGTATCCCTCGAGGTTGACGCCAAAGATGAGCTGGAGAATCGGAATGCCGAGAAGGTAGGCGCCGGCTAGTACGACGACGCTGATCCCCACCACGACGAGCATCAGCTTTCCGATGATGGAGAGGAAGCTCTTGAAGTCGCAACTCACCCAGAGCACTGCGAGCTTCGTCAGAAGCGGCCTGATGAAGAAGACTAGGAAGAGGTTGATCACGAAAGAGGGCATGAATATCACGTTGAAGATCGTCTGCATCTCCGACGTGCCCACCGCATCGATGGCGTACTTGGGAATATTGGCCAGGTAGTTCGAGAGGAACGTGGCGATGAAGAGCGGGAGAAGCTCGACGAACAGCCTGCCCATGACGCGAGGTACGAGGCTCGGCCGGGTGATGGGGGCGACGCGCTGCAGTCGGGGGATGTTGTAGCCGAGCACCCATGCCGTCTCCACCGCGGTCGAGACGATTACGGCGGTGATAAGGTCGCGGGTGACGGCAGCGACCAGGCCGAACACGATGGTCGAGATGATCATCTGCCAGGTCAGCGAGAAGCCCGAGATGTCGAGTCGCTCCGCCTTCTGGAAGGCGGCGAAGTAGTACATGCCGAATGCGTCGACCAGCCTGAACAGGCAGAGCCAGAGCGCAAGGGCGGACTTGTCGATGCCGTAGTGGAATGACGCCACATAGATGACGCTGACCATGGCCATCAGGGTGCAGGTGCAGATCTTGAACCCGAGGTACTGCTCGGAGGAGAACCTGTTGGCTGCGTCGGTGGCAAAGTAGGTGGTCGCCTCAAAGACGCCGATCGTCCACATGAGCTGTGCTATGGCATAGCCGATGGAGAAGTCGCCCGCGGCATCGGTCCCGCAGAGTCGCGTGGCGACGAGCAAGAGCACGAATGACGAGAGGGCAGAGGCAATGCTGCTGGCGGCATTCCAGAAAACGATTCGTTTCGTGCTTACTGGGGCGTTATCAAGAAGAGTCGGCGTTCTGGTTCCCTTCGCGCGTGGAGGCATGCCAGTCTTGTCATGGTATCTCCGAACGTCTGACCTGCACGGCTCGTCCATGGGAATAGCCAGGGAATCCAGATATCAACTGCGCGTTTCCTCACTTGAGGCACCAGGGTATGCGGTCGCGTCGTACCCGGGCAGACCTGCGAGGCTGGCGGACGTGACGCGCGGCGACGTGGCGAGAAGCCCCGTGTTGCCGCGGCTGGCTGCTTGCGGGGATGGCTTGTTCGCTCTTGCCAGGTTAGGGAGGGATTCAGCCGATGGCGGGTTGTCAGCTACCGCTTATCTTCCTGAAATATTGTTTGTGACATCTGAAAAGTCAGTCTGGCAAGCGCTCTGGAGCGCCGTCCCCCGCGAATTCACCATGAGCCCATTCTATGGGCTTTTTCGGAAGAGGTCGCCATGGGGAAGAGAGCGAGACTGGCCCTTCGTGGTTTCGGAACGGTCGCGGCTTTGGTCCTGCTGGTGCTTGCCGTCGGCGTCCTGGTACCCGCCCGTGCGCTCGCGGACGAGCCGACGACCGTCGCCAGTGGGAACGTCTCGTCCACCGTCACCTGGAAGATTGACAGCGAAGGACTTCTCAGCATCGAGGGTACGGGAGACGCGGACCTCAGTAGGGGAGATACCCACGAGCTTTGGGGTGATTACTTCTTCAAGATTACGCAGGTCTCAATCTCGAAGACCGTCAACATCACGGATCTCACCTACGCCTTCGAGGGCTGCTCGTATCTCACATCTGTGGATACGAGCGGGTGGAATATCGACGAGAATGCTACTGGCTTCTGCCACACTTTTGATGGCTGTACATCACTCGAGACGGCGAACGTGACTGGGCTCATTTCGTCGAAGGTGACCAATCTCGAGGGTGTTTTCAACGAATGCTCAAGTTTGAAGACGATAGAGGGACTCAACACGTGGGACACCTCGGGACTGACGAGAATGGCTTGGATATTCAGCGGCTGTAAGTCGCTCGAAAGTCTGGATCTCTCGTCGTTCGACTGCTCTTCAATTACCGAACGATACGGCATCATCCCTGGCTGCGATGCCCTCGATGAACTCATACTGGGCAAGAAGTGGTCGTTCTCTCTGAACAACATCTATTTCGACGTTCCGGAAAACACCTGCTGGCAGAGGGTATCGACGAAGGACTGCTTCACCCATTGGGGCCTTATGCGCAGCTACAATGGTTTCACAATGTCGGGACGATACGTGCGGATCGCATCGCATAAAGTGACCGTTACCGTCACGGGTTTCTCTGGTTCAGTCGCATACAACGATCACGATAGCTACAGCCCTGGCACTTATTTCAGCATGGAATTCAGCAGCGTTGGCTCTGAGCAATCTGCGTTTGAAATACTACCTGTCGGAGATGACGTTAAACTTACTATATCCCCAGACTATGGATATGTGGTCCAGGACGTCACTGTCGACGGTGCGGATGTGGGTGCAGTTACGTCCTACTCGCTCGCGGACCTTTCCTCCGACCACGACGTCCGTGTGACCTTCGCCAAAGACTCGAACGTGGAGTCATATCTCGTGACCTGCTCCTGTGGTGACGGTGGAAATATCTTATCAGGAAGTGCTGCGCGCTCGTGCTATCCGCACTCCAGCTACGGCTGCTCGTTCATTCCGAACAACGGTTATGTGATTGATGACGTGGTAGTGGACAATGTTAGCCAAGGGCCGGTTACCTATTGCTACTTCGACGACATTTCAAAGGATCACATAATTGAGGTCTCTTTCAAAGAGGGGTCGGCAAAATATCACTGGGTCGAGGAAGACTATGCGACTGAGGACAGCTGGGGACGGCATGGTCATCTCGAGCCGAATCAGTTTGTTGTCAAGGACGGAGACTCGGGCACCTTACATATTGAGGAAGATACCGGCTGGAAGGTGAGCGACATCAAGATAGATGGCGAGAGCGTCGGGGCCTGCACGAGCTATACGTTTGATAACGTCACCTCGGACCACAAGGTTGCGGTTTCGTATGAGGCGACATCAAAGACCACCAAGCACGTCGACCGGCTCTCCGGCCAGGGCGCCCTCGACACGATGAAGGCGATCGTGGACTCGGGATTCTTCTCTGACTTGGACGTCGGGGGCACGGTCGTGCTCGCCACCGGCGCGGGCTACTGGGATGCGCTCACCGCCTCGGGCGTCGCTGGGCTCGCCGACGCCCCGGTTCTCCTGACCTCCCTCGACGGAGGGAGCCTCTCGCAGCAGACCCGCGACGTCCTCGCCAGGCTCAAGCCCAAGACGATCATCGTCTGCGGTGGGGTGCTGGCCGTGCCGGACGCGGTCGTCGACGACGCCTGCGAGGCGGCGGGGGGCACGCCCAGTGTGGTCCGCTGCGCGGGGCAGACCGCGACCGGGACCGCGTGCGAGATCTACAAGAAGGGCGCCTCCGCCGCGGGCGGCTGGTACGGCACGACGGCGATCATAGCCACCAATGACGGGTACTGGGACGCGCTCGCGGCGGCGCCCTACGCATACAGGACGCACAGCCCGATCTTCCTCGCCGAGGGGCACGACCGCCTCTCGGAAGAGACCGTCAGGACCATGGTCGACGGCGGGATCAAGGACGCGATTATCGTGGGCGGCGCGCTCGCGGTGACGCCGGCGGTGGAGTCGCAGCTCGAGGCCGCTGGGATACACGTCGAGACGCGCCTCGCGGGTGACAACGCGGTGCTCACCTCCGCCGAGATCGCGAAGTACGACATCGCCCACGAGTCCGGCATCACGGGCGCCTGCGTCGCGACGACCGACGGATACTGGGACGCCCTCACCGGCGCTGCACTCTGCGGGCGCGAGGGCGACGTGCTCGTCCTCGCCAACGACGGGGACAGGAGGGCCATCGACGAGGTGGCCCCGAAACTCGTTTCGACCTACAGCTGGAACATCGTGTTCGGCGGCGAGATGGCCGTCAGCGAGGAGACCCGCACCTACTTCGAAAATGCGCTGAACCAGTAGGGATGGTGCTGCCCGTCTCGCTCCAACCGTCCGTGAATCGTCAGACAGGGGATGAAATGATGAGGGGAAGCTCGAGAGAGACTCATGCGTTCGCAAAGGTGCTCGCGTGCTCGCTGGCGCTCCTTCTCGCCCTCGCGCTCGCCGTGGTTCCGACGGCGGCTCTGGCCGAGGATGAGTCCGGGCAGGCGGCTGACTCGTCGGGCGAGACGTCGACGCAGCCAGATGAAAGTCAGGCGGATGAGCTGCCGAGCGATGACTCGTCATCTCAGGAAATGTCCTCCGCTGACGACGAGGCTGTAGTTTCGACAGCGGACGTCACCCTTACCGCGCAGAGCGGTCCCGGGGCTCCGAGCAAGAGCAACCCTCACTTCTATTCGACTCAGAACCCCTTCTATCCAACCTATGCGCCCGGCGGGTCAGGGCTCGGGTCAAACTCTCTCGGGAACTGCACCTGGTATGCCTTCGGGAGGGCGTTCGACTACCTGGGGTCAAGGCCAAACCTCTGCACGGGTAATGCCGACAAGTGGTATGACTACAATAAAAATCATAATTATTATCCTTACGGAAGTACCCCGCGGGTCGGGGCGGTCGCATGCTTCTCAAACCAGCATGTGGCCGTTGTGGAGGCGGTCGACTCCACAGGGGTCTGGCTCTCCGAGTCCGGCGCGCCTAGCAAGTCTCATCCCAACGGGTTCCTTTACGACTATCGAAAGCTCGGTTCATGGGGCTCTGCCGACGCGACTCTTCAAGGCTATATCTACATCGTTCCGAATTCGACGCCGACCAACCAGGACCCCCAAGGATATCTTGACGTCATCGACGGCGGCGCGGGAACCATCCGCGTTGCGGGATGGGCTTTCGACCCCGATGACACCGGGAATCCAATCTGGGTCCACGTCTACGCGAACAACCAGTACGTGGGACGCGCGCTCGCCAATCAGTACCGGCCCGATGTTGATAACGTCACGCACTCGGGGCAGTATCACGGCTTCGATGTCACGTTGCCGACGACGATCACGGGCAGTGCTCACGTCACCGTCTACGCCATCAACACGCCGAGCACCCCTGGGAATCCCACCATCGGTCAGAAGGACATCACGATAGCCCCCTGCGACCACTCCTGGCAGGACTACTACGAGGTCACGGACGTCACGCACACGAAGGGCAGCAGGTGCTCCAAGTGCGGTCTCACCCAGAACATCACCACAGGCATCCCCCACACCTTCGTCCAGCAGGGCGGCAAGTTCGTCTGCAGCGACTGTGGCGCCGAGGAGACGAGCTACGCCGTGACCGAAGTGCCGAGCGGGCAGTACGTGATCTGCGCCGCCGGTAACAACGGCCTCTGCCTCGACGTGGACGGCGCCTCCTTGGCTAACGGAGCGAACGTCATGCTCGGTGACTCCAACGGAGGCAAGAACCAGCTCTTCAGCATCCGCAAGGCGGGCACGGACGGTGCGGTCCGGATTCAGGCGGTGCACTCCGGGATGTACCTCGACGTGATCGGGAGCGGCGTGGCGAGCGGCACGAACGTCGTGCAGGGTGCGAGCCTCATCGACAACGAGCTTTGGTATCCTGAGCTGACGGATGACGGGCATTACGCGTTCCGCTCGAAGGTCAACAACCTCTACCTCGACATTACTGGCGCCACCCTGGCGAACAGGACGAATATTGAGGTGTGGATGGGCAACGGCAGCGTCGCCCAGAAGTTCGACCTGGTCCGCAAGCAGGACACCATCACCCGCCTCTCGGGCGACACCGCCCTCGACACCATGTCCGCCATCGTCTCGGCGGGCTTCACCAGCACCGGCGGCACCGCGGTGCTCTGCACGTCGGGCGGGTACTGGGACGCCCTCACCGCGGCGGGCGTCGCCGGGTTCTCCTCCGCGCCGGTGCTCCTCACCGACGGCTCGTCGCTCTCTCCGCAGACGATCGACTGCCTCACGCGGCTCAAGCCCGCGACCGTCGTCGTGTGCGGCGGACCCGGCGCCGTCTCCGAGACCGCGGCCTCC
>RCMY010002198.1_pt1 | contig 17750 bp, 15 predicted proteins | sample 2041341 | NCBI WGS metagenome assembly RCMY01 (sample SAMN09708234, study PRJNA481090) | Marine sediment metagenome, whole genome shotgun sequencing project. | reverse complement strand
AACTTAGAAGAGATGCAAGGCATTAATCTTTATGTGATGAATGATCTTGGTGAAGATGTCAAAAGTTCGCTTAATGAGTTAGTTAAATCAGGACTCATCGGTGCCTTAATGGCCTTTATGGTTTTGTTCTTATTTCTAAGGAACACCGCCAGTACTTTAATTGTTGCCCTATCAGTTCCATTTTGTTTACTCATCACTGTCGGCGCACTGTATTTCTTTGGTTATAGCTTAAATATCTTAACCTTAATGGGCTTAATACTGGCCATTGGGATGCTAGTAGATAATAGCGTGGTGGTAACCGAAAATATTTTCAAAAAACGCCAAATCATTGATGATCCAGTAGAAGCCACACGCAGTGCGGTTAGAGAAATTTCTTTAGCCATTACCGCCGGCACCATGACCTCGGTGATTGTGTTTGCTCCTATTGTTTTTGGTGAAGACAATGGTTTAACTTTATTTCTAAAACATATTGGCTTCACCATTATTGTTGCCCTTCTTGCCTCTTTATTAATTGCACAAACTCTAATACCAATGCTTGCAACTCGCATCAAAAATATTAAGGGTAATAAAGAAGGTCGCATAATGACATGGCTTACTAGAAGCTACGGCAAACTCATTACCTTTGCACTTAATAGCTCTAAAATTAGTGCCTTATTTATTATTGGAATAATTGTTAGCGCAGTAATCGTAGCAAAATCCGATGCATTCAAATTAAATATGAATGAAGACGAAGTTAATAGTCGTTTATTTTTGCCTTACAATATTATTGGAGTTCACCCACTCGAAAAAACTGAAGCTACCGTTAACAAAATAGAAGCGTATTTAACTAAGAATAAGCAACGCTTTGATATTGAATCAGTTTATTCTTTTTATGATAATACTCGTGCTGAGTCAACCATCGTATTAAAAGCAGACTCTGAACTGAATCCTAAAGAAGTGCAAAAGCAGATTGAAGAAGAAATTCCACAAATTGTGATTGGCATTCCAAGTTTCGAACGCCGGCAAATTGGCAGTGATGAAGGCTACTCGGTACAACTTAATGGCGACTCAACGGAACGTTTAGTTGAAATTAGTCGTGACATTATTACCACCTTGAAAAGTGTAGACGGACTCATTAACGTATTACCCGACGTTTTCCGTTCTGGTTCTGAATTACAAGTCACGATTAAACCTGAAAAAGCAGCGCAATTAAATATCAACCCTCAAGTAGTTGCAGCAAGCATTGCTACCAGTTTGCGTGGTGATAATCTCAGAGAACTGCGAACTGAAAATGGTGAAATAGCAATTCGTATTGAGTCTCTTCCTAAGAGCGAACAATCACTTGCAAGCCTACGACTATTGCCAATTTATACTGGTGACGGTAATCGAATTACCCTAGAGCAAGTTGCCAATATAGAAGAAGTTTATGGTTCCACGGTTATTCGCCGTTCCAATCGTAGAACCTCCCTTAACATCTCAGCGGATTTTTCTGAAGACGCTAATGCCGACAAAATAAAACAAGAAACCAATCGTTTACTTGATGCCTATAACTTTCCTCCCGGTTACAGTTGGGGCTTTGGTCAAGGGGTACAAGATCAAGATGAAACCATGCAAGTTTTCATCTTTAATATTGCCCTAGCAATCCCTTTGATTTTCATGGTTATGGCTGCACTTTTTGAATCATTGATCTATCCAATTTCTATAATAACTTCCATTGGATTTTCATTTATTGGAGTAGTCTTCTTTTTTGCATTAACTGGAACAACTTTTACCATAATGTCAGCTATTGGTATGCTCATACTGATTGGGATAGTGGTGAATAATGGCATTGTATTAGTTGAACATATTAATTTCTTACGCCAACATGAACAACTGCCACGTAGTGAAGCCATTGCACAAGCAGGCCGAGATCGCTTACGTCCAATACTAATGACCGTGCTGACAACAGTATTAGGTTTAGTACCACTTGCCTTTGGTGATGCAGCAATTGCTGGTGGTGGCCCTGCTTATGCACCGATGGCCAGAGCAATTATCGGTGGTCTAATATTTTCGACTATTGTTTCTTTAGTGGTGGTCCCCGTAGTTTATGCCTGGTTAGACGGTATGTCTCGCTGGTCCCGAGGAATTATTCAGGTCGCGCGTACGCCGAAATGGTTAATTAAAAGCTAAGCATATCTAAGTAGTAATACCAATAAAAAAGGTCGCATCTGCGACCTTTTTTATTTTATACCTTTTAGCAATTATTATTAAGACTAAGGAATCATTAAATCAGCCACGCCCCAAAAATTTTCTTTTAGTACATTAACTTCATAATCGACATCGGTTAATGTCACATCTAATGCCAAATCACTAAAATCGTTGGCTACTTTCGTGATTGATTCAATAACAGGTATTGAATCACTAGTGTTTTTATACACAACGCTTTCTTTTATTATAATCATACGACTCTGCACTTCGGTGCTTAAATCTTTTAGTTCAGAAAAATATTTTAATTTATCTTCACATAATCCGATAATTAATTTTTGTTTTGCCTCATCTCCATAACTTAGCTCCCAGACTGGCTTTTGAGACGCCATAAAGCATTTATGTGACAGTCCTAATTCACTCAGTGAAACAAAGAAATATTGTGCTAAAGCAACCATGGCTATATTGATTGAGCGCTTTCCAGCAAGATCCACACCTTCAAACTCAGGCCAAGGCTCACTTTCTATTTTTATTCGCTCATCATACAAGTCTTGTAAATCCGCATAGGCAGATGACTCGTAGGCGTGTGCTTGTAAGTGTTTTTTAATTAACTTCTGTTTTGCAAAAAAATGAAATATGGATTTTTTTGAGCTTATTAGAGTATTTAACTTATGCGCCTCCATAGTGGCCCCCTCTAGTTCTTTTTTAGAGGTCAGAATTCGCTCATTTATCCGCTTCAAGTGTTTGGACTTTTTTTGATTAAACTCTAATAGCTGTTGCTTACGCTCTCTGTCACTTTGTTGATCAACTAAACGGTCTCGAAACTTATGAATATATCGATTACAAGTTCGCCAAATTAAGTGCAGCTGATAATAAACTTTTAGATCTTGATAATTTTCAGGTTTAGTTAAATATTTTTCAAGTTTAGTTAATTTATTTTCTAAGCTTTCAATTAAAGCCGTTTGATCAGTTTTTGCTTTATTAAGAAGAAAGTTATCTTTTTCTAAATGCTTAAACTCCTGTTTAAGCAAAGCGTGACTTTTAAACAAGTCCATGATCTTTTCTTCAGCTGAGTTTTCAGTCTTACTTGGACCAGCCATTACGCGCTCCGACAATAAATGTTATTTAGAATGAGTTTTATAACCCTAAGTGTTTGTATTCTCACTGATTTTTTGTTTCTTGACAAGCTTTCTATCAAGACAATAGGCTAACCATTTGTTAAAAAACATATTTTGTGCCCATAATTCCTGAATTCGCTCCCTAGACAAGGGTACTTCACTGAGTTGATAACGCGAATTATCTTGTACACTAGACTGCACTGAGGCAAGTCGCGCATCGTGATAGATACGCACTCTAAAATGATTTACGCGTACCGGTTCATTTTGTGAAACTTGATCTTCATCTATACACAACAATGCCGTGTACTTTGTTACCTCTTCAACCAGACAGTGCACGATATGTTTTTCATGCAAAAAGGTAAAGTTTTGTTGATTTAATTCTTGACGATGAACTTGCAGTAAATTCATCAAACCCTGATAGTTACTTTCGTATAAGGTCATTAGTGCAGCAAAGCTCTTGGGCTTGTGCGGCTTATCTAAAACGATAGAGCTATCTGATAAATACATAAATTCAATAATGCATGACTAAATACGTCGTTGCAAGTCTGTTTGTTGCAAAATTAGGCTGGCAATTTCTTCAACTGAAGCATTTGTTGTTTCAGTATGAGCTATACCGAATTTACGAAAAATTGCAGCGGCTTGTCTAACTTCAAAATTTACTTGTTGCAATGATGCATAGCGACTGTCAGGTTTACGTTCAGAACGAATTTGAGCAAGTCGATCGGCATCAATATTTAAACCATAAAGTTTACGTTTATGTTCTTTTAAGACTTCAGGTATAGTTGCTTTTTCAAAATTTTCATCGGCTAGTGGGTAATTAGCCGCATATATTCCATACTGTAATGCTAAAAATAAACAGGTAGGTGTTTTACCAGAGCGTGATACACCAACTAAAATTACATCTGCATCAGCGTAATGATCAGTACGAATACCATCATCATTGCTTAAAGCAAAGTTGATTGCAGAAATACGCTGTGTATAGGCTTCAGTATTTGCACTATGCGAACGCCCTACTTGATGGCTTGATTTCATATTTAAGGCTATTTCCATGGGCTCTATAAATGCCTGGAAAAAATCCATATACAAGACTTTACTGGGATTAAAGTTTTCCGCAAACAAGTCGCGTAATTCATCTTGTACTAAAGTACTAAAAGCAAACGACATTTCACCGCTGTTTTCCGCTGCGCGTTCAATTTGCTTAATCGCCTGCATTACCTTTTCTTCGTCATTTATAAACGGCAGGGTTATTTGTACAAAATCTACATCAGCAAACTGAGTCAACAAACTTCGCCCCAAGGTTTCGGCGGTAATGCCTGTTTGGTCGGAAATGAAAAATATACTTCTTTGGTTCATTGCATACTAACTTTCTGTTTAAGATTAAATTGATTGTTTTCTATACGGTCAAAACAGGTCATTTGAGGCATAATAACGCCTAGTAACTTAGACAAGACAAAACATAAGTTCCGACCTTGGTTTAGCTTATCACTCTTGCTAAGCGCGCATACATTAAATACTCTATTTTGAGGGGAATCTCTTGCAAGATTACGTAATACCATTAAAGCAACTTGGCATGCAGGATATTGACAAAGTTGGCGGTAAAAATGCTTCACTCGGTGAACTTATTTCCAATTTAAGTCAACTTGGAGTAAATGTGCCTGGTGGATTTGCGACTACCTCAAAAGCGTTTCGAGATTTTCTAGCCTTTCAAGATTTAGACAAGCGCATTCAAGACGAGCTTGAAGGTTTAGACACAAACAATATTCCTGATTTGACTAGATGTGGCAAAAATATTCGTGGCTGGATAAAAGCAGCACCATTATCTAGTAAATTAGAAAAAACCATTACTGAAGCGTTTGCAAGTATGACTGCAGAGCTTGGGGATGATCTCTCGGTAGCGGTTCGTTCTTCAGCCACAGCAGAAGATTTACCCGACGCCTCGTTTGCAGGACAGCAAGAAACTTTCTTAAATGTTCGTGGAATTGAAAGTGTGCTAGCTGCCGTAAAAGATGTATTTGCCTCTTTATATAATGACCGCGCAATTGCCTACCGTGTGCATCATGGATTTGAACATCATGATGTTGCCTTGTCAGCAGGCATTCAGCAAATGGTTCGCAGTGATACAGGTGCTAGTGGTGTGATGTTCACCTTAGATACCGACTCAGGATTTAGAGAAGTTATTTTTATTACCGCTTCTTATGGTTTGGGTGAAACCATTGTACAAGGTGCGGTTAACCCTGATGAGTTTTATGTAAGTAAAGCGTGTATGCAAATGGGCAAGCAATCTATTTTGCGTAAAACCCTTGGCAGTAAAGCAATCAAAATGATTTACTCTGATGAAGCCTCGCATACTAAAAGTGTGAAAACTGTAGACAACTCGGCCGAAGAACGTGCGGTATTTTGTTTGAGTGATGAGGATGTCAATGAGCTTGCAAAACAAGCAGCCTTAATTGAAAAACATTACCAACGTCCAATGGATATTGAGTGGGGTAAAGACGGTAATACTGGCAAAATATATATATTACAAGCACGTCCTGAAACGGTTCAAAGCCGTAGTGGAAATATTTTAGAACGCTACCACTTAGAACAAAGTGCTGACATCATTCTTACGGGTCGAGCAATTGGCCAACGCATCGGTGCAGGTCGTGTTCGAATAATCGATGACATTAGCGAAATGGACAAAATGCAAGACGGTGATGTCTTGGTTGCTGATATGACAGACCCCGATTGGGAACCCATTATGAAACGTGCTGCTGCTATTGTTACTAATCGTGGTGGACGTACTTGTCATGCCGCTATTATTGCTAGAGAGCTTGGCATTCCTGCCGTGGTGGGTTGTGGCACTGCTACATCCGTTCTAAAAGAAGGCTATGCAGTCACAGTCTCATGTGCCGAAGGAGATGTTGGTAACATCTATGCTGGCAATTTAGATTTTGCACGCAAAGAAATTTCTTTAGATGAAATGCCCGAGGTTCCAGTAAAAATCATGATGAATGTTGGCAACCCTGATAGAGCATTCGATTTTGCTATGCTGCCACATTCGGGAGTTGGTTTAGCACGTTTGGAATTTATTATTAATCGTATGATCGGTATACATCCCAAAGCCTTACTCGAGTACGATAAATTAGATGATGGTTTAAAAGATACTATCAGTAAACATATTGCCGGATATTCTGACCCGGTTAGTTTTTATGTAGATAAATTAGCAGAAGGTATTTCAACTATTGCAGCAGCCTTTTACCCTGAAAAAGTAATCGTACGCATGTCGGATTTCAAATCAAACGAATACGCTAACCTTATTGGTGGCGACAGATATGAACCTCACGAAGAAAATCCAATGCTAGGTTTCCGTGGTGCTTCTCGCTACATCAGTGAGGACTTTAGAGAATGTTTTGCTTTGGAATGTGCAGCAATTCGCAAAGTTCGCAATGACATGGGTTTAACTAATGTTGAGGTAATGATTCCTTTTGTACGTACAGTCAATGAAGCCAAACAGGTAGTCGAATTACTTATTGATGAAAATCTCAAACGTGGTGAAAATGGTTTACGCCTAATCATGATGTGCGAGCTTCCCTCTAATGCACTACTTGCAGAAGAATTTTTGGAATATTTTGATGGAATGTCGATTGGTTCAAATGATATGACTCAGCTAACTCTAGGTCTTGATAGAGACTCGGGCGTGATTGCTCATCTATTTGATGAACGAGATCCGGCGGTTAAAAAAATGTTAGCCATGGCGATTGCCGCCTGTAAAAAACATAATAAATACATTGGCATTTGTGGCCAAGGGCCTTCTGATCATCCTGACCTTGCCGAATGGTTATTGGCACAAGGAATTGAGAGTATGTCACTTAATCCTGATACCGTGGTTGAAACTTGGATGCTACTTGCTGGACAAAAAGTTGCATAAGTGTCTAGCGTTTATAGCTTAAAATACCTAATAAGTAAATTAAAGGCCAGTAAATCATGAATTTTTTTAATTCGTATATTACACCATTGCTACAGTTTTTAGCCACTCTATTTATTTTTTCCATTGGCTTGTTAGTGCTTGCTGTTATTGTTATGTATATCAAAGACAAAACGCAAAGTAATAAAACAATCTTGCGTAACTATCCCGTTATTGGTCGTTTTCGGTATTTGTTTGAACATCTAGGGGAATTCTTTAGACAATATTTTTTCTCAATGGATCGCGAAGAAATGCCGTTTAATAGAGCACAACGTACATGGGTATACAAAGCCGCAAAAGGCGAAAGTACAACTGCTGCATTTGGCTCAACAAAAAGCCTTACTCCAGTTGGATCGATAATTTTTGTCAATGCAGCCTTTCCCAGCTTAGATGAAGAAATACAGCCTCCTTCAGAAGTAATTATTGGCCCGTACTCAACGCAGCCGTATAAACCTAATTCTTTTTTTAATATTTCAGCAATGAGTTTTGGCTCCCTATCCAAACCAGCAATTCAAGCATTATCTTATGGCGCGCAACAAGCCGGTATATGGTTGAATACTGGCGAAGGTGGCCTTTCTCCTTACCACCTTGTGGGTAGCTGTGATTTGGTATTTCAACTTGGTACGGCTAAATACGGTGCGCGTTATGCTGAAGGCAACTTAGATGAAAACAAATTAAAAGCAATTGCTGATAAACCACAAGTAAAAATGATTGAAATCAAACTTGCTCAAGGCGCAAAACCTGGTAAAGGCGGAATTCTACCTGCTGAAAAAGTTACCGAGGAAATCGCACAAATCCGTGGCATACCTGCCGGACAAGCCTCGCTTAGCCCGGATAGACATCTAGACGCAAAAAATAATGCTGAACTTTTAGATTTAATTCATCGTGTTCGCAGTGTTAGCGGTTTACCAACTGGAATTAAAATTGTTTTAAGTTCTGAGCAATGGATGGATGATTTTCTTACAAAAATTAATATACGTGGCGCGGAGTTTGCACCAGATTTTATCACTCTGGACGGCGGTGATGGTGGTACAGGTGCTGCTCCTTTGGCACTAATGGATGAAATGGGTTTGCAATTAAAAGAATCTTTACCATTATTAATTGATAAATTAAACCAGTATGGATTACGTGACCGCATTAAAGTGATTTGTGCCGGCAAACGAATCAACCCCGCTGAAGTTGCGTGGGCTCTGTGTATGGGAGCAGACTTTATTAATAATGCACGTGGTTTTATGTTTGCTTTAGGCTGCATTCAGGCATTGCAATGTAATAAAAACACCTGCCCTACTGGAATAACCACACATGATGAACAACTACAACAAGGTTTAGTGGTACATAACAAAGCCAAACGTGTTGCTACTTTTGCAAAAACCATGTGCAAAGAAGTAGAAACCATTGCCCATTCTTGTGGAGCCAATGACCCAAGGGACTTAAATAGATCACATGCACGAATCGTTGTGAATAATGGTTTATCTATTCCGATGAACCAACTGCATCCAGACGTTACCGCAGATTGATAATTACTAGGCATAGATACGCCTATATTTTTAAACTTTAGTCTCAAATCAGCTCAAAAATTTAACCGGTAAAGCGTTCACTGACATTCAAAAATTGCATATATTTATAAAATTGAATATGACATAGAAATTTTAAATTTTGCTTAAGCTCTAAAAAATTATCATTGTTATCAATATCACTATTTTCATTTATGGTTTAACTATGGTTTTACTCTGACTTGTAACAATATTGGTACAACCACCAATAAAAATAGAACCACAAACTTTATTTGCATTTTTTTATTCAGCACACTGAAATAAATATTTTATTGCTTAATCTTCGCAATTAAGGCGATATTCGTTAATCGTCTATTAATTTTCAAAGATAAGGCCGAAATTTACAAAAAATTTCAATTTTTACTTGTATTTACAGTATCATAGTGGGGTTAGTAATTGAAATGTAAGGGATATTTCCCATAAAACTATGTTAAGCAAACTATTATCTTTTTTTAAAGCTAAGTCAAAATACGATGATGATGAAGTTGTTATAAAAATACCAAACGAGTATTCTCTTTTGGTTACTAAAAAGCGCATAATTGATTATTCTAAAATTAAGGACCATCTTAATCTTCCACTAAAAATTGGTATGTATATGGATACCTTCCATTTTTTAAAGAATACTCAAAACAACGAAATTGCTACATCTAATGTAGAAAAAGTTTTAATACAATCTTCAGTAGCTTACCAACGTCTTATTAAAGAAAAATTTGGTCAAATAAATGATGGCGCTGGTGCACGTGAAGGACTAACGGCAAAATTTGATCGTACCCAACAATTGTTTTTTGTTTCTGACTTGGCCTTAAGCAACAAGGCAACGGAAGCAACATTTTGTGTAAATCTATTTACTCGTCCAAGTTCTGATTCTTTTATAGTTATTGGTCGTGAACCCAAAGGCAAACTTAAAACTCCGGTTGATGATGAAACCGTAGCAATAAAAGAAGATGGTTCAAAAGAAGCCTGGGAATATATAGAATTTGAATGAATTTTAAATTCAATGCAAAAAGTAATTAAATAAAAAAAGGCTTACTAATGTAAGCCTTTTTTATTTTGTAATCAAATAACTTCAATTAACTAGTATCTAACTAAGGCTGAGCCCCAAGTAAAGCCCCCGCCAAATGCCTCTAGTAAAAGCATTTCACCGCGTTTAATTCTTCCGTCGCGAATTGCAACGTCTAGTGCCATTGGTACCGATGCTGTTGAAGTATTGCCGTGAATTTGTACTGTTTGAATAACACGTTCCATAGGCATTTTTAGTTTTTTTGCTGTCGCTTGAATAATTCGTAAGTTCGCTTGATGCGGTATCAGCCAATCGATATCTGCATTCGTCATATTGTTGGCTTTTAAAGTTTCAACCACCACATTACCTAATTGACGTACTGCAGTTTTAAAAACCTCTGAACCTGACATCTGAAGTTTTGCCTCTTCGCCTTTGAAGGTTTCTATGCCCTTGCCTATTCCCGCTGGGTAATGTAATAAATCTTTGTACTTACCATCAGCGTGTAAATGCGTAGAGATAATTCCCTCTTCTTCGCTTGCCTGTAAGATTACTGCACCTGCACCATCGCCAAACAACACTGCTGTTGCACGGTCATCCCAATCTATGAGATTTGTAATTCGTTCACCACCAACTACTAGTGCGGTTTTAATATCGCCGCAACGAATAAACTTATCCGCTACCGCGAGTGCGTAAATAAACCCTGTACAAGCAGCTTCCATACCTAAAGCCATGCCACCGTGTATGTCTAAGCGATCTTGTAATAAACAGCCCATGTTGGGAAAGATTTGATCGGGGGTAGTGGTGCCAACAAAAATTGCATCAATATCCTTTTTAGTAACACCTGCTGCTTTCATTGCTTTTATCGAAGCTTCTTCACACATATCTAAAGTCGTCATGTCTTCAGCGATATGGCGCTGCTCAATACCAGAACGGGTGCGAATCCACTCATCCGTAGTATCCATGATTTTTTCTAAATCAAAATTAGTCAAAATCTTGGGTGGGTTACAACGACCTGTGCCGCTTATACGTGAGAAAATTTTCGTCATAGTAAACTCGAATATTATTTTGTTACTTGATTTTACTTAAAAAACCACTGTTTTGCAGATATAAAAATACCGAGCCAACTATCGTTAAACTCGGTATCTAAAAAAATCAAGATTAAATGCTAGAATTAATCTTCATCTTCTTCAAAGTCAACTTCCTCAACTTTTGATTTGATCACTTGCTTACCACGATAATAACCATCAGCGGTTACATGATGGCGCAAATGAGTTTCACCAGTAGTTGGATCAGTAGATAGGGTTTGACCAGTTAATGCATCATGCGAACGACGCATTCCACGTCTTGACGGGGTTTTACGACTTTTTTGTACTGCCATTGGGATTCTCCAAAAATTACTTCAATTTTAAATTCATAAACTACTGATGACTTTGTTCAACTCATCAATAATTGCTATTGGTTTTAAACACAAATTAGTGTTTGATTAAATCTTTTAAATTAGCAAATGGACGCTGCACTTTTTCTTCATGTCCTTCCACTTGCCCATTGTCTGGGTCATTCTGTTGGTTCTTTGTAACTATGGATTCACCACGCACGTAATCTTCTAATAAAGCATGGCTTTTTTTCTGACATTCAACATCATCAGCATGTTTAGGATAAAAAGAAACACTCAATAGAATTTCCTCAATCGCTAAAGCATTTAAGTCCAATTCACCTTCGCGTAAATCCGTTGGAGTTTCTTGTTCATCCAGAATAATTAACTCCTGCGTTGTATCAGTAATTTTTTCAGCTTCGTAAGCGTTTTTCACTAATAAATAATTAAATTTTTGTTGAATAGCAATATGCATAGGACCCATACAGCGTTGACATTCAACAGTAAGCTCGCCTTGTAAAGTGACGTTGAGCTCAGAAATATTATTTATACTTTGAGAAAAATCAGCCTCAAAATTAACTGAAAAATTATTTAAATCAGCCTCAGAATTACTCTTGGTTTGAAAAAGAACTTCCTGCATACTTGCAAAGCCCTCAGGTCTTACCGCATGCTGCAAATTCAGTTTATTGTGAGCAGCCTCTTTAACCTTAACTGGCTTCAAAGCCTGACCTAATAACTCTTTCGACATAACCTGCTATTATATTAGTTTTATATTAGTAAAACCAGCTACTTAGCTCTTTTAATGCAGATATGAGCAATCTAAGTAATTTAACCAAAACCTATCTATATCCTCTCATGAATGAAAAACAGCCACAAAAACAACTAATCCTAGCATCTCAGTCCCCTTTTCGAGCTGAACTACTTTCAAGACTAAAGCTCGACTTCAAACAGATTGCCGCAGATATTGATGAATCTGAGCGCTCCAATGAGTCTCCACAAGAGCTGGTTCAGCGCCTAGCAATGCTTAAAGCTAAGGCTGTTTTGGAGCTGGAAGAAGCTAAATTTAATTCAACTAACTTTGTAGTAATAGGTTCGGATCAAGTAGCCTGCCACAGCGGGAAAATTCTTGGTAAACCACATACGCGTGAAAAAGCAATTGAACAACTTTCAAGTTTTAGCAATTCACGAGTTGATTTTTATACCGCAGTTTGTGTATTAAGTAACAACAAGAAAAAAGAACATCTTGATATCACATCGGTGTATTTCAAAAAACTTTCAATAAGTGAAATTGAAAACTACGTTGATAGTGAAGATGTTTTGAATTGTGCAGGCAGCTTTAAATCAGAAGGTCTGGGGATTTGTTTATTTAAAAAAATTAAAAACCAAGACCCAACGGCTTTAATCGGTTTACCTATGATTTGGTTAGCTAAGACCTTAAGCAAATTTGGAATTAAAATTCTTTAAAGGTCTAAGTTTTAAGCTTATCAATCACTCTACTTAACTCATCAGGCAATGGAGCACTAATAGCTAGCTCTTCACCAGTTTTAGGATGTTTAAACTCTAAATAGTGAGCGTGTAAAAACATACGCTTTAACCCTAGTCTTTTCATAGTTTCATTAAACTCAAGGTCATGATAACGATCATCGCCTGCAATTTGATGACCCATTGCTTCAGCATGCACACGAATTTGATGAGTACGGCCGGTTTCTAAATCAACTCGCATTAAACTACAACGCGTATCGAGTTTATTTTTATTTGAACCCAAATGCTCGACTACATTAAAGTGACTAACGGCCTGTTTTCCATTTTCACTAACCACGACATGTCGCTCACTATGTTTACGGTGCTCTATATCTAAAGGTAAGTTAACTCGCGCACGATGATCCCAATGCCCCTTCAATAAAGTTAGATATTGTTTAGTGACTTCATTCTCACGAATTTGTCTGTGTAGCTCACGAAGAGCACTACGTTTCTTAGCTAGAATCAAACAACCGCTGGTCGCGCGGTCTAAACGATGTACTAATTCTAAATAAGGCTGTTCAGGTCGCATCGAACGAAATGCTTCAATGACCCCCATCGAAATACCGCTTCCTCCATGCACTGCCATACCTGATGGTTTATTGATAACCAATAAGCGCTCATCTTCAAAAATAATCTGCTTATTTAGGCGCTCAACAGTTTTAGGCTGCAAAACAGGGTTTTGTGGCGCGTTTTGCTCTTGGTTCTCTTTTTCATGCATCAATTTAGGCGGGAGACGTATTTCATCACCTGAAACCAGCTTTTGCATGGGCTTACAGCGTTTTGAATTTATACGTACCTGGCCAGTCCGCACCAAGCGGTACATAACACTGCGAGGCATCTGCTTAAATTCGCGTAAAAGGTAGTTATCTAGGCGCTGTCCTGCGTATTCTTCACTTACGCGTAGGATATTGCTCTTGGTTTCGTTAGTGTTAATAATCAAGTCTCTGCGCTTAGTTATTGAAAAAAAAGAGGTTTTCGCTAGTAGTTAAGCAATTATGGCATTGCGATAAGTACTCAGCTGGGGTATGATAGCACCGCTAAAAGCTCTGAATAGAATGATTCTAAGAACTTGTTTCTTAATGCTCTTTCAAAGCCAATTGATTTTTTGTAGCACCGCAGTAAATTCACTATTTTAAATATAGAACTCATTGCGTTGTTACTACTTTTTTTAAATAACCGATTTATACGACAAAATAAATCACAATAAACCAATCTCATTGTTGCCGGTTCATATGCGATTTACATCGCAATTGATTTGCAGAGAAATGTTTACTGAACAAGAATAAATATCAACAAACAAATGTTTTATTTTATTTACCAATTACTCAATCAACTTTTACCTTCATTGGTAAAGGCAAAATTAGTAACGTTTAGTAACTCTGCCCCAAGCGTACGCTTTAGCAACTTGTCGAACCTTACTGTTTCCACAAGTTTAAGCCGCCGAACACAATTACACTCCTCCGCACTCAAAATAAAGAGCCAAAGTAAAGGCACTACACGAGATTGGTCGGAACACATATCACATGAAAAGATTATTAGTAAACGCCACGCAATCAGAAGAAATGCGTGTCGCCATGGTCGATGGCCAACACCTTTACAATTTAGACATAGAGTCACCAGCACGCGAATCGCGTAAAGCAAATATTTACAAAGGCGTAGTAACCCGTGTCGAGCCAAGCCTCGAAGCGGCCTTTGTTGACTATGGCGCAGAACGTCATGGATTTTTACCACTTAAAGAAATTGGTAAAGAATACTTTCAAAACAACTCAAGCAAAGGCAGACCCAACATCAAAGAAGTGCTCAAAGAAGGCACTGAAGTGGTTGTACAGGTTGAAAAAGATGAGCGCGGCAATAAAGGCGCAGCACTCACAACATTTATAAGTCTAGCTGGACGCTATTTAGTATTAATGCCAACCAATGCCAAAGCTGGTGGTGTTTCACGTCGCATTGAAGGCAGAGATCGCAACGAACTACGCGACGTAATGAATAAACTGGTTGTGCCAGACGGCATGGGAGCAATTGCTCGTACCGCAGCCGTTGACCGCAGCGCTGAAGAACTACAATGGGATTTAGACTATCTAGTAAACATCGCTAATGCGATTTATGAAGTGTCAGGTAAACGCCCTGCTTCATTCCTCATCTATCAAGAAAATAAACCTATTTTACGTGCACTACGTGACCACTTTAGTGGTGAAGTTGGTGAGATTGTTATTGATAATGAAGACATCTATCAAGAAGCTAAAAACTTTGTTGCTAAAGTTATGCCGCAATACGAAAGTAAAGTGAAGCTGTATGTAGATAACACTCCTTTATTTAATCGTTTCCAAATCGAAGGACAAATTAATTCAGCATTCGCACATACTGTAGATTTACCTTCAGGTGGTAGTGTTGTATTTGATCGCACAGAAGCTTTAACTTCTATCGATATCAACTCAGCACGTGCTACTAAAGGTCAAGATATTGAAACCACAGCATTAAACACTAACCTTGAGGCTGCAGAAGAGATTGCTCGCCAATTACGTTTACGTGATTTAGGTGGTTTAGTGGTTATTGATTTTATTGACATGTATCAGCAACGCAATCAACGCGAAGTTGAAAAACGCATAAAAGAATCAGTACGTCATGATCGCGCACGTATACAAATTGGTCGCATTTCACGCTTTGGTTTATTAGAAATGTCACGCCAGCGCTTGCGTCCATCATTAAGTGAAGCTAATACCATGACCTGCCCACGCTGTAGTGGACTGGGGTCTATTCGTGATATCGAATCACTGGCATTATCAATTTTACGTTTAATCGGCGACGAAGCACGTAAAGATCAAACGGCACAAGTGGTTGCTCAGCTTCCAGTAGATGTGACTACTTACTTAATAAATGAGAAACGCGAATGGGTTGCTGAAATAGAAAGCCGCCACGGTGTACGTGTTGTAGTTTTACCTGATGCACATTTAGAAACACCACACTTCAAACTTATTCGTATGAAAGGCGAAGAACTAGGCTTGCCAGAAAATGCTGGTAGTAGTGTTGATTTATCAGCCCGCTTTGAAAATAAACCGCTAATGGATATGGAGCAATTTGGTGAAAAGCCACAAGCTGAAATTCCTGCGGTAGCAAATCTATTACCGGAAACTCCGGCACCCGCACATGTTCCTAAAGAAAAAAGGAAGATCGAAAAAGCTAAAAAGAGTAAGTCAGCACCAAAGAAAAAAGCTGGCTTGCTAACTCGTTTGAAAAACTGGTTCACGGGTGATGAAGCATCTGATGCTCAAGACGATAAAAAGAAAAATAAGTCTGGTAAAAACAATCAGAAGCGTGATCAACGTGATAACAAAGATAATAAACAGAGCCGTCAATCAGGTAATAAGCAAAATCGCAATAAGCAAGGTCAAAATAAAAAGAATCGCAATACAACTAAATCTCAAGAACAAAAGCAAAATAAGTCAACTCGTAATTCAGAAAATCGTCAAGACGATGAACAAAAACAAAATACGAAGAAACCTCGCTCTAATCAGCGTAAGAGTCAAAAACCAAAAGTTTCAGAAGCAAAAACTGATTCTGCAAGTACAGCAAGCAATGATCAAAGTGTGACAACACAAGATGGTCAAGAACAGACTCAAGGTCAAAATCGCAACCGCAATCGTAATAGAAATAGAAATCGCAATAGAAATCGCAATAGAAAAAATGATGAGACTACAAACACGGAAAACAATACAAATCCGCAAACTGTAAGCTCTGATAACAAAACTCAAAATACGTCTACTCCAGCAGTAAAGCAGGAACAAACATCTGCGCCTAAGCAAGCAACAGCTGAGAACAAAGCTACAAGTCAAAATACAACAGAGCAAAGTGCAAAAGTAGAACAAGCTAAAGTCACTAAACCAATTGCTAATACTCCAGCACCAGTGACACCTGCACCTAAACCTGAGGTAACTGCAAATGCAGCGCCTAAACCTGTGGCACCTAGACCTGCACCTCAAACTTCAGCACCGCAACAACAGAGCGTTAAACCGGTTGAAGCGAAACCTACAGCGGCTCCTGCACCTAAACCGGCTCCAGTTGCTAAACCTGTTTCTGCTCCTCCACAAGCTCAAGCACCAGTTAAACGTGCCAGCAGTGGCTTTGGAACCTCTAGCGCCGCTCAAAGCACTACTGCTCCAGCAGTTCCGAAAAGTGTAGAAAAGAAAACGGTTCCTGATATGAAAGCGATTAATCAGACTAAACCTGTTATAAAAAAATCAGATCCACAACAATCGGCATTTAAGTTAAGTCATTCTGAAAATGTTTCAGTTAATCAAAAAGATTAAATAGATTCATTTGTAACATCAAAAAAGCCCGCTAACAGCGGGCTTTTTTATTTGAATTGAAACAGAAACTACAGAAAAGTTTTTAATATTCCGCTGCAGGCATCTTCTACCAAATCAAGAACCTCTTCAAATCCATCCTCTCCTCCATAATAAGGATCAGGAACAGAGACAACAGAATTGTTACTTGCATAAGTGAGGAACATTTTAATTTTATCTTGATACTCTTTTGGGCACACTTCCTTCAGGTCGTGATAATTCTCAAGGTCCATTGCTAGTATCAAAGAAAATCTTTCGAAGTCAGACTGATGTACTGCTCTTGCTCTCAAATGGCTTAGATCAAAACCACGTTGCAGTGATGCTTTCATCATACGACTGTCGGGTTTATTACCAACGTGATAAGCCCCAGTGCCAGCAGAGTCTACAACAATACGATTTTGTAGACCGGCACCCATCAGCATAGATTCCAATACACCATGGGCTGTAGGTGATCTGCATATATTACCTAGACAAACAAATAGAATACTTTCTGGTTTAGAACTCAATTGAGACACCCATGGTTAACGTGAATTTAGAATTTGTTCTACCCGCGCCAAGTCTTCTGGAGTATCTACACCATGGCCAGGTACACCGTTAGCAATTGCCATTTTGATTTTTAGTCCATGATCAAGGGCGCGTAACTGTTCTAATTTCTCTGTTATTTCATGCTCAGTTGGGTTAAGTGTAAGTAGTTTTTTTAGCGTTCCAACACGATAAGCATAAAGTCCTAAATGTCGATA
>RCMY010002197.1_pt1 | contig 17752 bp, 19 predicted proteins | sample 2041341 | NCBI WGS metagenome assembly RCMY01 (sample SAMN09708234, study PRJNA481090) | Marine sediment metagenome, whole genome shotgun sequencing project. | reverse complement strand
AACGACGCCATAAACGCTATCCTTGCCGACTTCGGGCAGTTCTTCACTTCACCACCCAGAGAACTGCTGGGAGACGTATTGGTCGCGGTAGGCGCATAGAGGCTAATAGAGCAGCGCCTGACGGCCCCTTTGCGCCCGTGGTGCGCGTAGGACGGAACAGGCTCAGCCCTCAGCCATCGGAGAGCACACCGGGTTCAGGTCACTTACGTCGTACTCGTCAGAAGACACGGTGACCGACCAGGTAGCAGTCTCTCCGGGCTTCATCGGCAAATCGGGGTTGCTTGCCAACGGATCCAGGTCGTCAGGATCACCCGGTCCGAACAGCTCACATGACCCTTGCCCCTCGCGAGTGCCGTCCACCTCAGCTCGAACCTCAACGCACAGGCGACCTGACTCGCATGACCCGGCCGACGGTTCCACAACGACGGACAAGAACGCCGGGTTGTGCCCGCCCCCAGGGGAGCAAGCGCCGAGGAAGCTCAGTGCTGCAGCAACGATTACCAGGTTCCGCATCGGGACTCCGCTCTAACGATGTTGGAAGGCATCGTGCCCCGCACGATAGGTGGCGCAGTGAGCTACGACATCTTGCGGTCACTGGGCTGGTGTGGGGTTGAGCGTCGCGAGGATCACGCCCATCGCCAGCTAGAAGCCTGAAAACACCCATCAGGCCGGGGGTTTTAGTAGTGGTCAGGGGCGGAATTGAACCGCCGACCTACGGTTTTTCAGACCGCCGCTCTACCAACTGAGCTACCTGACCATCTCGAGACCGGCGGCCTCGATTCAGACGAGGCCCGAAACCGGGCCTCGAATGGCGGGAACGACGGGATTTGAACCCGCGACCTCCGGCTTGACAGGCCGGCGTGAACTCCAGACTTCACCACGCTCCCGTTTTGGTTGAGACCGGCGAACCAGCCTCAACTCTGGAGCCGGAAGGTTAGCCCCTCCGGTTATACCGTCAAGACGAGCTTGATGGCGGCCACCAGTATACGACGCGCGAATCGACCCGCGACCAGGACCACCCCACTAACGGCCGATGACGACCTTCCCGAGCTGGCTTCCGGCATCAAGCCTCCCCAGAGCGGCTGGCAGGTCCTCGAACGCAGTCACCGAATCAACGACGACCGGGACCTTGCCCGAGCCGACCAGACCAGTCGCCGCCAGAAACTCGGCATGGTTGAACATCGTCGACCCGATGATCTCGATCTGCTTAAAGAAGAGAGCAGGCACGGTGATCTCGACCTTCGGACCTGACGTAGCTCCGCATATCGCCATCCGGCCGCCGGACTGCATCGAGCGCATTGACTGGTTGAAAGTCGCCGGACCGACCGACTCCATCACCACGTCAGCCGCTCGCCCAGCCGTCGCTTTGAGTTCCTTGGAGAACTCGCCAGCTGAATCAAAGCCCCCGGCGGCGCCCCACTCCACGGCCTGGTCGATCTTGGCTTGATCACGCGAGGTCACATAGACCGTCGCCCCCATGGCCAGGCCCAGCTGAAGTCCCATGGAGGCAACTCCGCCACCGATCCCGACAATCAGCAACACGTCGCCAGCCGATAGCCTGGCCCTACGCAGCATCCGATAAGCAGTGCCGGTCGCCAGCGGGTAGGCGGCCGCCTCCTCCCAAGACAGGCTGGCGGGTTTGGGAACCACATTGCGGGCCGGGAGCACAACCTCCTCGGCGAGTGTCCCAGGGAAGTGTTCGCCAAGGATCCCGTACGACCGACAAAACGGTGACTCTCCGGCGAGACAAGCGTCACACTTCCCACACGAGATCGAGGGATTCAGAACGACTTCAGCTCCGACGGTGACCGAGTCGACGTTCGAGCCAATCGCTGACACCACCCCGGCTCCATCCCCACCGGCGATGTGGGGGAAGTGGTGCGGGGCGGGCATGCCACGCGACACCCAAAGGTCAAGGTGATTGAGAGCAGACGCACGCAGCTGAACCCGGACTTCGTCGGGTCCGGGTTCAGGTGTGTCTACCGATTCAAGGCGATACGAATCGGGTCCATTGGTGTCATGAAGTAACCAGGCCCGCATCAGATCAACCTAGCGCCGACTGCTTCAGGCGTTGTTCTTGCGATACATCCGCAAAGCAATCAACGCGATAACTGCACCGACGATCGAACCGATGACGCCCGATGTCTCAAAGTTCGAAAAGCTCCGACCGGTGAACAGAACTCCGAGTGTTCCACCGACAAAGGAACCAACGATTCCGAGCAAGGCGGTCTGCCACAGGCTCATCTTGTCGTCACCCGGAAGAATCGCCCTCGCTACAAACCCGGCGATGACGCCCCATATCAACATCGAAACTAGATTGAGCAACATTCTTAGTCCTCCTTGAGAGATAGCAATCCGGAGACGAGCTTATTCGATTTGGACCAAACGAGTCGACTCAGTTGAGTTGCGTCACTGAAGCCGCATGGCTCCACCGGCCAGAAACCTCGCTATACATGCGGGCGGACTGCTCCCAATCCTTGTCTCCGAGCGCAACGATCGACCCCCACACTTCCGCGGCGCTCTCATCGAACACGAGTTGAGCACCGTCAAAGAGCTCGGCGACCGAACCGTAATCAAGCTCGACCAGGGCATCGGCGCTGAACTTGTCGATCCAGTCTGAGTAGTCGCGCACGTTTTCAATAACGCCGCCGTCCATCCCGACCCCTTCGAGGATCTTGAGGGCCTTTGTTAATCGTTCGGAGGCGCTTCTTCGGTCAGTGCGATAGCGAATCGAAACGTGGTCGTCGGTCTGCACGACCTCGCGGTCGTCCGGAGCGAACGCCACAAACCAACGCAGAGGGACATGCCAGGGAGAAGTAAGGATGTGCGACCGCTGTTCGGGTTCTCGATCACGTAATTGCTGGAGTTCAGCCGCGGCCGTGGCGGCAATGGTTTCAGGCACGAGCACTTCGCCTCCGATGAAGGCGTTATGGAATGCCAGGACCCCTTCGAGCAAACGCAACTTAGGCCGCCGAGGGCAGAGATAGCGGCTTCCGTTCCATACGGCCTCGAGCACGTCTTCACGGAGTGGTTCGTCGACGAGGCCGTATTCGCTCCACGTGACGTCCTCGGAGATGAACCCGGCGACCGGCAGCCGATCAACGGCAACCGTCACCTTGTCTTCGGGTTCGTAGACCCGCAAATATGCAGACTTGACCACACCGTGATGCTATCCGGTTGCGTCACCAAGTGCTGAAACGATTCTCCAGACGACGCCGACGCCTCGTACGGACGCCTAGTCTGGACGCCACGACGACAGGGAAGGAGCCTTAACCATGGGCGATATTTCCGGGCGGTTCAACCACGACAGCCCAACGCGTCGCGGCAGGGTTCAACGATGACCCTGGAAGCTGCGCTGCGCTACCCAACAATGACGGACCACCACCTGGATCTCGGGCTGACCGACGGCCAGATCCTGGACATGTACCGCGACATTGTGATGACCAGGCGAATTGATGAGCGCATGTTCGCGCTCAACCGACAGGGGCGCGCTCCCTTCGTCGTTTCGGCGGCTGGGCACGAAGCGATTCAAGTCGCCTCCGCCTACGCCCTCGACAAAGAAATCGACTGGCTACTCCCCTACTACCGCGACATGGGGGTTGCCATTGCTTGGGGGTTTACCCCATTGGACATGTTCCTGGCGGTCTTCTCAAAACAAGCCGATATCACCTCGGCGGGCCGCCAACTCCCTAACCATTGGTCCGACGTCAGCAAGCGCGTCTTTACGCAATCCTCGACGATCGCAACCCAGTATCCCCATGCCGCTGGAATCGCCCATGCCCTCAAGCTCGACGAGCGACCCGGCATCGTGGTGGTGTACGGAGGCGAAGGCTCAACGTCTGAAGGCGACTGGGCTGAAGCCATGAACTACGCCGGCGTTCAGAACCTCCCCATGATCGTCATCATTGAAAATAATGAGTACGCCATCTCGGTGCCGTCCAAAGAGGAGGTCGGTGGCAGCATCGCCGGGCGGGCCGCTGGATACGGTATCACCGGTGTCCACGTGAATGGCAACGACCCGCTCGAGGTTCTCCGGGTCGTCCAGGAAGCTGCTGCGAGGGCTCGATCGGGTGCGGGTACCACGCTCATTGAGGCGCACACCTACCGGTATTTCGCGCACACGTCCGATGACGATGACCGCCTTTATCGGAGTCGGCAGGAAGTCGAGATGTGGCGTCGCAAAGATCCGCTCGAAACCCTCAAGCAATACCTGATCGAGAATCGCCTGCTACCCGAGGTTCTTGAAGCTGAGATCGAAGCCGAGATCCAAGCGACGATCGCCGCAGCGGTGATCGAAGCCGAGGCTTCGCCCGACCCCACCGACCCGTACAGCCATGTATACGCCAAGGTGATCGAACCCGATACCGCCCAGACCGAGATCGAACCACAGGTGACGGGTGAGACTGTCAACTTGATCACGGCAGTCAATCGGGCCTTGCACGACGTGATGGCAATCCACGACGACACACTCGTTTTTGGTGAGGACGTTGCCAATCTCAAAGGTGGCGTGTTCAAGGCAACCGTCGGAATCACCGAGAAGTTCGGGGCCGAAAGGTGCTTCAACAGCCCCCTGGCAGAATCGGTAATCATCGGGGTGGCAGTTGGCATGGCCGCCGCAGGGAAACGGCCGATCCCGGAGATCCAGTTCGCTGACTACATCCACCCTGCATTCGATCAGATCGTGTCCGAAGTGTCGAAGGTTCACTACCGATCGAACGGCGAATGGGCCCTGCCGATGGTTATCCGCACTCCATTTGGTGGAGGCATCCATGGGGCGCTCTATCACAGCCAGTCGATAGAAGCCTTCTACGCCCACGTACCCGGACTGAAAGTTGTCGTGCCTTCGACGCCGGCTGATGTCAAGGGGCTTCTCATGTCGGCCGTGGCCGACCCCGACCCGGTGCTGTTTCTGGAGCCGAAGCGCCTATATCGCCTCGCCAAAGGCCCATACCCCGATGGAGATCACTTTGTTCCAATCGGGAAGGCAGCGCTACGGACCACCGGAACAGACGTCACCATCGTGACGTATGGGGCGATGGCGTATTTTGCAATTGAAGCCGCCGAGCAATTGCTTGAAAAGGGAGTCTCGGTAGAAGTTATCGATCTGCGGAGTCTCCGGCCGCTGGACTGGCCGACCCTTGAGGCGTCGGTCGCCAAGACCGGGCGGGCGCTCATCGTGCACGAAGACACGGGATTCATGGGATACGGTGCTGAACTGGCCGCTCAAATCGCAGATAAGGCCTTCGAACATCTCGACGCACCTGTCCGGCGGTATACCGCGCCCGAGGTCCCAACCTTCCCTTACGCCGAGGTACTTGAGAACATGGTGCTTCCCAACACTGCTGGCATCGTTGCCGCGGCCGAGGCACTAGCCAAGTACTAATTCACCTATTAATACAGAACCGGCCCCGAGTTTTCTCGGGGCCGGTTGATGGTTCCCCTGGCGGGGAAAGCTGTACGCGGAGTATCACGGAATGTCGATGGTTGCGCCATCAACTGTTCTGTATTGATCAATACGGAACAGGAGCGGTTCGCGGATCAATTCGAAGATTGAAACGCGCCGAAGCGACTATCCGCCTTCTCCGGTCGCTTCGCTGGTTGCCGACAAGACCCTCTGAAGTTGTACGCGAACATCTCGATCAAGCTCGGTAGACAAATCGTCTGCCAGCAGTTCGAGGCTGGGAAGTTCGCTGGAACTAGCGACAACAATGTCCACGTTGGCGGCGCCGTCGGTGACTTCAACCACTACGTTGATCACGTCGACGGGAAGCGGGGCCATGGCTGCCCATTCTTCGACGAGTGCATCGACATCGCCACCTTCCGGCGGTGGTGACAAGATTCCGGGTCCATCCCATTGCAAGGGGAAGATCATGAGCAGCGCAGCTACGACCACCCACCGCAGGCCTCGCAGGACATGGCCGACCCCGAGCTTGAGGGTCACGCCCGGCACGAACCCACCGAATAGAAAGGTCAAAGCACCGCTGAAAACTACGCCGACCACGTTGGCGGTAACAAGTAGGAAGGCGCCGAACGCCATGTCCGGCCGACTTGATGCCAGCGCAATACCTATCGTGGCAAGGGGAGGAACCAGAGCAACGGCGATGGCCGCGCCGGCCATCGCTTCGGCTGCCTCACGCCGGACGAGCGTGTAGGCGCCGACCGCTCCGGCGGCCATCGCCACTCCCAGATCAAGCAGGTTCGGCTCCGTCCGGGCCAGGAGCTCTCGGGGAGGACCGTCAAGTTCTCCTGGCAGCAGAGCCGCGATCAAGGCAGCTAGCGCCACCGCCCCTACCGCCCCGAGCAGCACGATCACTGCTTGTCGGGCTCCCCGCTTGGGCCAACCCATAACCAAAGACGCCGCCACGCCTAGAACTGGACCCATCAACGGCGCGACCACCATTGCGCCAATGATCACCGCCGCCGAGTCAGCAATCAGCCCAAGGGTCGCCAGGCAGACCGAGAGCGCCATCAGAGTTCCAAATCGCCACGCAAAGTAACGGGCCCGTTCGCCTTCATGGAACATCGACCCAATAACGCGCTGACGATCACCTGACGATATGGGCGACCTCAGGTCAACCATGTCACCAAGCAACTCTGATACCCGATGGCCCGGTATCGGGAGTAAACGTTTAACCCAGATAAATAGCCTTCTGTCAGCGCTTGAATCGAGGATAATGGTGCCCAGTTTCTTAACCCGACCTCAACTGCAGGTCAACGCCGTCTGATCGTCGCCTGCGAATAACACCCGCCACTGCGACTAGCCGCGTTCACACCGCCTACATTTAGGTCATGATCAGCCGAAACGACGCCCTCGAACTCGACGCAGCCGACCCCCTCGCCACTCTGAGAGACCATTTCGATCTGTCAGAACATGTGATCTATCTGGATGGCAACTCGCTCGGTGCGTTGCCCCGTCACGTGCCGGAACGACTACAAGCGGTCATTCGCACCGAATGGGGCAAGGGGCTCATCCGATCCTGGAATCAGGCAGGCTGGGCCGATCTGCCGAGGCGGGTCGGAGACCGGATCGGACGCCTCATCGGGGCAGAACCGGGATCGGTAATCGCCTGTGATACAACTTCGATCAATCTTTTCAAAGTGGCATCGGCAGCCGCCAAGTCCTCCGAACGAAAGGTGATCCTCAGCGACGAAGGGAATTTCCCTACTGACCTATACATCCTCGACGCAGTCGCCAAACAGCACGGTATGAAGGTCGAAATGTGGGATCCACGAACCGACGCCATCACGGATGATGTGGCCTTTGTGGCGATGACCGAGGTCAACTACCGGTCCGGTGAACGCCATGACATGGCAACGATCACAAACCAGGCGCATGCGGCGGGTGCCCGGATGATCTGGGATCTCGCCCACTCGGCGGGTGCGTTCGCGGTCTCGCTCGCCCAATACGGCGTTGATTACGCAGTCGGGTGTGGATACAAGTATTTGAACGGTGGACCGGGCGCCTCTGCGTATGTCTACGTGGCTCCCGCCCATCAATCCGCTTTCGAAAACCCGATCACCGGGTGGTGGGGTCACGCCCGACCGTTCGACATGTCACTCGACTTCGAACCGCACGCCGGCATCGACCGGGCTCGAGTCGGGACCCAGCACGTGTTGTCATTGGCCGCACTCGACGCCGCACTCGACGTTTTTGACGATGTCGACTTCACAGACCTCCAGGCCAAGTCGAGTTCGCTGACGGGTTTGTTTATCGACCTACTCGGCGACCGCCTGCCTGATCTTGAGGTCGTGACCCCGCCAGAGCCCGGTCGTCGTGGAAGCCACGTCAGCTTTCGTCATCCGGCTGCTTACGCAGTGGTTCAAGCCATGATCGCCCGCCAGGTGATCGGCGATTTCCGTAATCCTGACATTGCTCGATTCGGGGTGGCCGCGCTCTACATCCGCCATGTCGACATTTGGGACGCTGTGCAGCATCTCGTCGAGGTCTTCGCTGGTGCTGAGTGGCAACAACCCCGGTTCCAGTTGCAATCCGCAGTCACCTAGTCGGAATCTTCCGCGTCGCTCTAGCGTTGACACACGCGGAAGCGCCGAGGAGTTTGTATGTCTGATGTTCGGGTGGAGCAGAGCCCTAAACGAGTCCGGGTGATGTTCAACGGTGCCTACGTCGCCGATTCTCATCCGCTGCTCGTGTGGGAATGGCCCCACTACCCCACTTACTACTTCCCAAACACGGACGTCGTCAACGACGCCCTCGAATCAACGGCCGACACAGAACCTCACGAGGTGTTGGGCACGGGATCGGCCTTCAACGTTCGAGTTGGAGATCGTCTGGCGCCTGACGCGGCGGTGCGATATCCCGACGGCTCGGTCGACGAGATCCGAGACGCCACCCGGTTTGATTGGGGAGCGATGGACCATTGGTTTGAGGAGGACGAGGAAGTCTTTGTCCACGCCCGCAGCCCCTATCACCGGATCGATACGCTCCAGTCAAGCAAGCACGTCAAGGTGGAAATCGACGGGGTGACCCTGGCCGACAGCACGCACCCGACCCTGCTACTCGAAACCGGTCTGCCAACCCGCTACTACCTACCCAAAGCCGATGTGCGCATGGATGTGCTCACGCCCACCCAACTCACCACTGCCTGCCCATACAAAGGCAACGCCAATTACTGGTCGTACGGCGAGCAGGAGAATGTCGCCTGGGGGTACTCGTTCCCGGTTGCCGAGTCCGCCAAGATTGCCGGGTTGGTCTGTTTCTATAACGAGAAGGTCGATCTTTCCGTCGACGGCGTCCCCGAACCAAGGCCGATAACGCAGTTCGCGTAGTCCCTCGCCCGACATTGCTCGAGCTCGCTGTCTTGATGGACGGCGACCTGCTCTACGACGCCGAGCCGGGACGGTGCACATTCACGCCAAGTTTGCCTGCCGTTCCCGCCTAACCCTCCCACTGGGTTGATGACCCGGCGGGTCTACTGCTCAACTTTGAATGCGACCTCAACAGTTACCTGCCAACGGTCAACTGAACCGTCCTCGCCGAGGTTGGCGCGAATGTCGGTGAGGTGCGCCCAAGTCTGCCCACGTACCTTGCTCCCCGAGGTCGCTAGCGCGACCGCGGCAGCGTCTTCGATCGACGACGTCGACTCGCCGATGAGCTTGGTCAGTTTGAATGTCGTTCCGTCTGGCATATCAGTCCTCTCAATCGTGACCCGTCATTGGATCAACTCTGCCTTACCCGTTTCGGCACGGTTCCAAACGTCGTCCTGAACAGCCAGGGTTTCCCACGTCGAACCCGGCCCCGGCGGATCGGCCAGAATGGGTCCATGACGTCACCCGACCATCCGTTCCGGTTCTACGACAATCGCGAGAAGTACCTGCTGTTCGTCACAACGACGAACGAGAAGGACCGGATTGCCCAACGGGTCGGGCGGGAACTCGATCTGCTGTCGCCGTCTCCGCCCGCGCTGCGGCTATTCGACGCAGGAATGGGGGATGCGACCGTTCTGCACCATGTGTTGGAGGAGATGCATCACCGGTATCCGACTATTCCCTTTGTCGTCGTTGGCAAGGAGATCAGCATGGAGGACACCCGGCTCAGCTTGATGAAGCTGCACACGCGATTCGCCGAGCATCCCGAGACAGTCGTGATCGTCACGAACATGTACTACTCGGAGGCTCCCTGGTTGCGACCGCGCTCGGACCGCGAGGTGAAGTGGCTCGACATCCCCTTGGAGGGAACCACCGCCCACCAGTTCGGCCGTCAGCTCCGAGACCTCGGCGGTCTGGTTGCCGATGGATGGCAAACGCAACTATCACCCACCACCGGGAACCCGCTTTACGTCGAACCGACGGTGCTGGTGCTCTATCGCCAGGATCATGCGTTCGCCCTCGACCATCTCATCCCGAAGAGCGGCCCATTGGAGGGCGATTACGACTTGGTCATCGCCGCCCAACCGTATCGAAGTCGCGCCTCAGCTGATTTCAAGGTGGAGAAAGTGCTCGAACCGCTCGCCGAGGCGCTGAAGCCCGGAGGCAGGATGGTGGTCGTGCAGGCAACCGGACGGGATCCAGGCATGGACATCATCCGGTCGATCTGGCCAGACGAAGAACCCTTTGCCAGCGGTCGCCAGGCAATCATCGACCGGCTCGCCGCCTCGGCGATACCGTTGCGAATTGAAGCGGCCGACGATGCGGCGGCACTGTTCACGTACGGTCTTCACGACCTGCCCGAACATTCCGAGAGCAGCATCGGAACATCAATGTTGATTGCCGCTTGGAATGCGGCCGTCTACGTCGCCCAGATCGATGACGGCCGCACCGGGGAGGTCATGCGATCCGGCGCTACATACATCGAGGCAACGGAGCGGGTGCTCGAACAGCACGACGGCTTATGGTTCGAAAACGAATCCTTCGTCGTAGTCCGTGAGTGACGGCTGGCCTTCTTGGGTACTACAGCTGTTGTTCGCCCGACGGTACAGCCGATCTCTGGCGCATCACGAACACCGACAAGGCTGTAGCCATCAGCAGCGCTGCGACAAGCTGGTTAGCCCGGAAGCCGAGCACGACGGTTGCCCGGTCGGTTCTGATGAACTCGAGCATGAACCTGGCAAAGCCGTACAGCATCACGTAGATCCAGAACAGATTGCCCTTCCGCAAATCGAATCGGCGTTCTATCCACAGAACAATCGGGATAACGACGGCCAGATTCCACAAACTCTCATACAGAAACGCCGGATGGAAAGTGGCCGAGTCGGCGTATTCGGACGGCCGGAACCGTTCGGCGATTTCTACAGCCCATGGCAAGTCGGAGGGGGTCCCGAACAGTTCCTGATTGAAGTAGTTACCCCAGCGGCCGATCCCTTGCGCAAGGGGTATCCCGATCGCGGCGGCGTCGAGGATGGCCGGTGTGTCTCCCTCGTAGTGGCGGAACATGAGGACGGCAACCAGAAAGCCGGTCGTCAGGCCACCATAAAGCGCCAGACCACCCTCCCAGATGGCGAACACGTGCCATAACCCGTCGGCAGTGACCGTCGCAAAACGAGGCAGTACGTAGGCGAGGCGTGCCCCGAGGAAACCCAGCCCGATGGCCCACATCAACACCCGTTCGGCGAGATCCTTATCCCCGCCGTAGCGCTCGTATCGGCGGGTCATCACCATGACCGCCAGGACAACACCGATGCCGATGATTACCCCGTAGTAGTGAATCTTGAGCGGACCCAGCTCGATGACGTTGTTTTGGGGTGACGGAATCGACGCGGCGAACGCCGAACTCCACTTATGCATCACGAACAAAAGAACCTCCGGCTACAGAAAGCTACTCCCGTTCAACGATCCGTCCAAGGGGGCCGACGTCCATAATCTCAATCCGTGGGGACGAGTCCTGAACGAGTTAGAAACCCACCGAGCGAATCGTGGCACGAATCGTGTCAGCACTGGCGGTCAGTCGACCTTGCTCGTCTGCGGTCAGCGGCAGCTCGACACTGCGGACAACGCCGCCGCTTCCGACAATGACCGGCATCGACAAGTAAACGTCGGCAATACCGTGCGCACCGTTCTGGAGTGTGCTCACTGGCATGATCCGGTGCTCATCGTTCAGGATTGCTCCGACGATGTTCGTGACTGCCAGGCCAATCGCATAGGTCGTGGCCCCTTTGCCGCGGATGATGTCATAAGCGGAGTGCTTGACGCGTTCGGCGATGTTGTCGAGTTCGTCATCGGTCAGAGCGGTTCCGTCTGGGGTTACCCAGCGGTCCAGCGGCACAGTGCCGATGGACGCACTACTCCAGAGCGCAAACTCAGAGTCGCCGTGCTCTCCGGCGATGGTGGCGTGCACATTCGAAACCGCCACACCGCATCGCTCGGCCAGAAGAAAATGGAGGCGGGACGTGTCGAGAACAGTCCCTGAGCCGATCACTCGGGACGCCGGCAATCCGCTCAGCTGCATGGCAACGTAGGTCAGCACGTCGACCGGGTTTGTGACTATTAACAGCACCGCATCGGGCACTCGTTGGGCGAGCGCCGGGATGAGGTCACGAAAGATGTCGGTATTGCGTCCCGCCAGGTCCATGCGGGTTTCGCCTGGGCGTTGCTTGGCTCCGGCGGTGATAACCACCACGTCAGCGCCTGCGCAGATGTCAAGGTCATCGCCTCCAACGACGGTGGCGGTAGGGGTGAACCGGAGGCCGTGGTTCAGGTCGAGGACTTCAGCATGGACTTTGTCAGCGTTGATATCAAAGAGGGCAAGTTCCCGACCGACCCCGTTGATGAGCGCCGAATAGGCGATCGTGGCCCCCACTCCGCCCGCCCCGACAACCGCAACCTTCGATCCATTCATTGTCGAAACACTACCCAGCCAGAGTCAGGGCATCCGGCAGACGTTCTGTGTAAATAGACGCTGGGCCGATCCATCGATCCACCTCAAAGGCGCCCCGGGTGCCGTTCATTCGAGCCGGGAATCCAGTACGGCGATGGAATCGCAAATAAGCAAGCTCCGCAAGCGCAACGCGTTCGCCGTAGCGGCGGAGCGCAGAAACCGCGGGGCTGGCGAGGTGGTCGCTTCCGTCCGATCCGCGATTGGCACGAGTGACATCTGTGATCACCTGACCAATCAACGTGCAGTCATTCCTTCCGCACAGTCCAGACGTGCTCGGTCGGGAAGCTCTGCGCCCACTCGGCAGAAACGCCCGATCGCATTCCTGACGCGTCCGGCGGGGCCTGGAGCTCGTCGAAATCGACGATCTCGAACCCGGTGGCACGGAACAGCTTCACCCATTGCGAAAAGGGCAGAGTGAACTCGATGCCCCCTGGTTCGTCCACCGCCTCGCGCCAATCGAGCCGATTGATTCCAAAGTAGGGGCGCTCCAAGCGGCGACCGATCGGAAACGATCCGTCTACCGGCGAGCACAGCGCGATCAGGATGTGGTTGCCTAAAAACACCAACGTACCGCCCGGGCGAAGCAGGCGATGCGCCTCGGGGATCCATACCATCGGGTCCGCCCAAATGGCGGCTCCGTATTCGCTTATTGCGAAGTCGAACGACGCATCCGGCAAGGGAACCGTCTCGGCGTTTCCATGAATTAACTCGAGCTCGACCCCATGCTCACTTGCCAGCCGGGCGGCTGTTCGCAACTGCTCAGCGGAATTGTCGATGCCGGTGACCCGGGCGCCTCGTCGGGCCATCCAGCCGGAGATGTACGCCGTTCCACACCCCAGCTCGATCGCATCGATCCCAGTCATGTCGGTGGGGAGGAGCCCGAGCTCTGACTCCGGAACTCCCCACTCCCCCCAAGAAGGCTCGTCACTCCACGCCCGTTCACCCATTTCAACCCATTGGTCGGCCATACCGTCCCAGTATTTGCGGTTGACGGCAACGTGCTCAGGAAGTTCTTGCATCATTGGACGGTATCAGACGCGGCGATCGGTTGGCGGTGGCGCGAGCTGAGCGAGCCGCCCTCGATACAGAACGACAATGTCAACGAGATGGAAGTCGGGTGCGTCAGCGGGAGACCGTCTCAGGCTCCCGGTCAGTCCGCGGGCGGTTTCCGCAACTACCATGCGTCCGCCCACACCGCCCGCCGAGAGGAGCGCCACATGTACCGAGCTGCTGCAGACCGCTACGACAGAATGCCTTACGCACGAAGCGGGCGGAGCGGCCTCGACCTCCCCCGAATAGCTCTCGGCCTGTGGCAGAACTTCGGAACGGAGACCCCCCTTGAGTCCGCGCGGGAGATGGTGCTCAACTCGTTTGACCGTGGCGTCACACACTTCGATCTCGCCAACAACTACGGCCCGCCGTACGGGTCAGCGGAGGAGAACTTCGGGCGGATCCTGAGCGCCGACCTTGCGCCCTACCGGGACGAGCTGATCATCTCGACCAAGGCAGGGTACGACATGTGGCCCGGGCCCTACGGGCAAGGCGGCGGAGGCCGCAAATACATGCTTGCCAGCCTCGACCAGAGCCTGGCCCGGATGAATGTCGAGTATGTCGACATCTTCTACTCACACCGATTCGACCCGACCACGCCCCTCGAGGAAACCATGGGTGCGCTCGCCACGGCGGTGCAGCAGGGTAAGGCACTATATGTCGGCATCTCGTCGTACAGTCCGGAGAAAACGGCTGAAGCGGCGGCGATTCTGCGGCAGCTGAACACGCCGTGCATCATCCATCAGCCCTCGTACTCGATGCTCAACCGATGGATCGAAGATGGCCTCCTCGACGTGCTCGGTGACGAGGGAATTGGCTGCATCGTCTTCTCCCCACTCGCCCAGGGGATGCTCACCTCGCGGTACCTGGGCGGGGTGCCAGAGACAGCACGGGCTGCCGAGTCGGGCAGCACGCTCAGCCAGAACCTTTTGACCGAAGAAAACCTCGCCAACATCCGGGTGCTCGACGCGATCGCCGGGCGTCGGGGCCAGACGCTCGCACAGATGGCCCTCGCCTGGGTGCTACGAGATCCGCGTGTGACCACGGCGCTGGTTGGTGCGAGCACCTGGCCCCAGATCGACGACAGCCTCGGCGCCCTCGCCAACCTCGAGTTCACCGAGTCCGAACTCGTGGAGATCGACAAGCACGCGATTGAAGGTGGTATCAACCTTTGGGCGCATTCCAGTGAAGCTGGCTAGGCACCTCGGCCACTGATCGATCTCGGTCACCGCAGACCGCTCACGGCCCCTTCCCTGCGACGTGGAAGCGTCCACAATCGAGAACGCCAAGCAGAAGGTTCAATGTCCATCGGTTCGAAACCCGAATCTGGGGTTTGTTACAGTTGGTGGTACCGGTTTCGCTTTGGCGCAGACAGCCGAAGCTGAGGCAGGCTGGACGGCCACCTCTCTCTGGAGGATGCCCCGAGGGCGACTGAAGAAAGAGCAAGACTGTGATTCCACCCCAAGATCGGTCCGCCCGATGACAGGAGCAGGACCAACCGATACACAAGGCGATCTGGCGCATCGGTTCATCGGGAGTGCTCGTCTTCGTAGGGTCGGACGGTGGAGATTCCCGACTCACGAGCTTGCCCAAGACACTGTTGTTCTTGCCGCCTTCGGGCGCGGTGGATGGGTCAAAACCTACCTCGGATCGGGTCAGCAGATCTCCCTGCCTGATGGAGAGCGTTGGAGGCTTGGGTCCTTTGGCGTTGGCGGCGGCGTTGGACTGGTAGTGCGCAATGAAAAGAAGCAGAGCGTTGCCGTGGGTCGCCTATCGCACGGCGCCATCTACGGCATCAACGGGAAGGAATACTCGCTCACCCTCACACCCAATGACACGCCGCGGTTCGGACGGTCGAATAGCTGGACCCTTCGTCAGTTCGAGGAGGAGCTTGCCGTGATCACCCGATATCCGCTGTCGGTAGAGGCGACCTATCCGGTGCATCTCGGAGCTGTTTTCGTGGCGTTCTCTCTTGTGAGGCTTGGTCTGCCGGACGAGTCGAAACCGCGAATCCCGAAGTTTCAGTGGGCCTAACGAGCGAGCGGATCCCAGCCCGGACACCGATCTTCTCCACCAGTCTTACATCGGATCCCCGCTACTCCATCAGGTCGACCCAGGCGCTTTCCAAGGCACAGAACGTGGCAACAACCGCCAAACCCAACGCCGGCATCATCCAAAGGTCGTACAAGAAGACTCCTTCCTACGAAGGACGACCCGGCCGGCGAACTTCGATAGCCTGGCTGTATGAAAGAACGCCTCCGCGATCCGCGGGTCATCGACTCCTTGATCGCCCTCGCCATGTTCGCGCTCGCGGCGACTAGCACCATCTCGATTGGTGATCCGGTCGCAATCGATAGCCTGTATCGCGAGCGCGACTTCCTGGCCTATCTGCTCATCGCCGGCCAGACGCTTCCACTGGTGATACGACGATCACAACCAAAGCTCATGACGGTATTGATCGGCCTGGCTTGGGGTGTCGACCGATGGCTTGAGTATTCACCTGGCATTGCCGGCTTCGCACTCATTATCGCCTTCCACGCCATCGGCTCATACCTGCCTCCCAAACAATCCGCCCGAGTTGGCTGGACTGCGGTGGGAGCTGTGCTTGCCTGGACGACCGTCGGAGTGTTTTTTTCGGATGTCGTTTCAGTTGCGGCGGTGTTCTCCATGGCCTTGGTCGTCGTGCTGCCGCTCATTATCGGCCGCGAGGTGTATCAGCGGCGTCGACGGGTCTTGGAGTTAGAGGAACGGGCCGAGATTGCAGAGCAAGAAAAAGAGACCGAAGCGTTGCGAGCGGTGGCCGAGGAGCGTGAACGGATCGCCCGAGAGCTCCATGACGTGGTCGCCCATCAGATGACCGTCATGGCCCTCCAGGCAGAAGGAGCTCGACGAGTATCGCCGGAGCTCGATCCGCGCGTTGACGAAGCGTTGGCGGTAATTTCCGAAGCCGGTCGCTCGGCCCTCGACGAAATGCAAAGGATGGTTACGCTCTTACGCTCGGGACCGGCCCACGACGCTTTTTCTCCTCAGCCGACCCTCGCAGAAATCCCAACGCTCGTTGGACAAATCACCGACGCAGGCCTCCCAGTGGAAATCGAAATCGTTGGCGAAGCCCATCCACTTGGCCCTGGCCTTGAGCTCACTGCATACCGGGTAATACAAGAGTCGCTGACCAACTCGTTGAAGTACGCTGGACCAGGCGCCATCGCAACGGTTCAAATGATCTACGAGGACGGATATCTCAGCATCACGGTCTCAGACGACGGCCGCGGGGCTGGCGCGCCATCGCGAGACACCGGGCATGGACTGATCGGAATGCGAGAGCGGGTCATGATCCACGACGGCGTGCTCACAGTCGGACCACGGTCCGGCGGGGGCTATCAGGTATCAGCACGCCTCCCGGTACCCGCATGATTCGAGTCATGCTCGTTGACGATCAAGCCATGATCCGGTCGGGGCTGCGAATGATCCTCGAAGCTGAGGCCGACCTGCAAGTGGTTGCTGAAGCAGAGGACGGTCCCGAAGCCATCAAAATGGTCCGACTGGAGAAACCCGACATCATTCTCATGGACATCCGGATGCCTGGAATGGACGGCCTCACCGCTACCGCTGAGATACTGAAAGCCGATGCCGACGCCCGAGTCATCATGCTGACCACATTCGACGTTGACGACTATGTCTACCGGGCTCTGCGCACTGGTGCCTCTGGCTTTCTTCTCAAGAACGCCCCTGCCGATGACCTGATCCACGCCGTACGAGTAGTACACGCCGGAGACGCGATGCTGGCCCCGGCCATTACCAAACGCGTTATCGAGGAATTCGGGAGGCGCCCGGAGCCTTCGCCGGCAGCTACAAACATCAAGGATCTCACCAATCGCGAGGTCGAGGTGCTCCAACTCGTGGCGGCAGGAATGTCGAATGCCGAGGTGAGCGAAGCGTTGTTCGTATCCGAAACAACCGTGAAGACCCATGTTTCTCGAATCCTCACCAAACTCGGACTGCGCGACCGTGTCCAAGCTGTTGTTGCGGCTTACGACGCCGGACTAGTCCGCCCAAATAGCTAGCCGTTAACGGTCGTCCTTCCGGAGTGACCCCTCGGGTCCTCCGACAGCCAGATGACCTCAGCCGTCACCCGATGAGACGGTGTTCTTTGGCAACTGATTTCCATCGCCTTGCGTCGGGATCCGACGCCCCGTTCCATGATCGTCAGGCTGCCTTGCGACCCGTTCCCGGCGCCATACCGATGATCAAGCACCACATCATGGTCGTCCGCAAGGACGACCCCCCGAATCCTCCTTCAGACAGATGACCTCAGGCGTCACCCAATGAGACGGTAATGCCATGCGTTACCAACTAGCTCAGGAGGAGTCA
>RCMY010006592.1_pt1 | contig 17753 bp, 13 predicted proteins | sample 2041341 | NCBI WGS metagenome assembly RCMY01 (sample SAMN09708234, study PRJNA481090) | Marine sediment metagenome, whole genome shotgun sequencing project. | reverse complement strand
GTGCTCAGCACGAACGATCCCACGCAGTCGAGCATCGATCTGACCGTCGAAGGCACAGTCGTCGAGTCGACCGCGATGAACCCCGCAGAGTTAATCTTCGGCACGGTCCAGGCGGGCACTTCGCCGACGGCCCAACTGTATTTGATGACGTTCTTGGATCAGGAAATCGAGGTCCTGCATCACGAACTGAGCGATGAGGAATCGGCCCAGCACATGGACGTAGAGATCACGCCAGCCGAGCCCAACGAACTGCCCAGCGCCGACGCAGTCCGGGGGCTCAAAGTGGCGGTGACCTACAAAGGCAGTGGCCTGGCGTCCGCGTTCGCGCATCGCGCCAGCTGATGGGATGCCCATTGGCCATAGCAGCCAACGCTCCATGCGTGTACTACCAGCCACCAGACCATCAAGGCGGAACAAACTACGTTGAACACCTCCAATCACGGGTGTGGCATAGAGTTCTCGATACTCGCGCCAATGAAACGTTTGACCTGAGGGTGTGTCAGCATACAATCTTTGAATATAGTGACTGCCAGTAGAGACGCGTATCACTAAGCTTTGCCCGGCTGAGAGCTGCGGTACGTGTTGCGGAAGCAATGGCGGTTCGGGCAGTTGTCGCGCTTTTGGGCGTAATGTCAGTGCGCTCGTTGGGAAAAAATAATGATAGCAACCACAGGCGTGCATGCTGTCGTAGATTAATACCGTGCCGTCAGTGTTCAATGTCACCCGCCAATGTAACCCATCTAGTTTGCCACTAAAAATATCGAATTTTCCGACTGGTGGCCGCTCAGCAAACCAAAGCAGGTAATTAAGCTGCAATAGAGTTTTTCCCTGCCAATGGGTATAAGATGGGTAGCGATAAACTAGTGTTTCTGAATGATCAACATCAGGCTTGCCATCACCATTCCAAAATGGTTTGCCGGGCAAATCATAACTGCCGGTTACATCGATCTCCCATATCGGCGCGTGGGTTGTGAATAAGGATTGCAATTGTGTTGCTGTGGGTATTGGGATACCTAAAGCATCGTGTGCCATAGTGGATAGATCGATATTGTTACTCTGAGCCGGTGTTTGGAATCGTTGCAATTGACCATGCACCGGTAATGTTTCTAGCGGTTGCTCATAGACCGCCATCGTTTCATCATGATATTGATGAATGCCAATTCTGACTGGAATGCTTGATAACGGATACAACCCCAGAATTTTATTCAGCAAGCGATATTCTGAAGTCGTTACGGCTCGTTTACGCAGTAGTGCCAGGCGTTCAGGGCTAGCCAAATCAACGGCCACCAGCGTTTGTACACAGTTTTCCAGCATGGCTGTTAGGTCAACACCGTAAATAGTGCTTAGCTCGGATTTAACGGGTGATTCCAGTGAGGTCAATTCGATTGAACGTGCTTGTAGGTCGGCGGCAGCTAAATGTGTCAACCAGTGTTGTAGCGCCGTGTCGTTCAGGTCTTGTTGGCTGTAGCTGGCAAGAAATCGTGTCATGCGCAGGTAAGGGAAGCCTGTGATGCGCTCAGGTCGTGATGGTGTAACGCCGTGTTTAGCGACGACCTGATCTAAGTCAGCATAAAATACTAAACAATGCTCGGCGGCAATATTTCCTTTCACGGTAATGGTCGGCTGCATCGAAGCACAACCAACCAATAGCAACATAGTGCCAAAGGGGATTAGCTGTCTTATTATCGTTTTAGTCACATTATTTCCTGTTAGTCTCCACTTAAATTGCAGCCGCAGATTCAGGTTAATGTAATGGCAAAGTGGATATTTGCATAGGAAAAAACCCAAAAGAGAAATAAGTAGTCAATGCTATTATTCAACTTACAATCCTCAGTTGGATGGTGCTTAGAGTGCGTTGTTTTTTTTTGCAAGGCGTAATGCAAGGCGTAATGAGAAGTGAGCGAGTTATTACTGTAGCGGTCAACAGAGGATTTTAGGTTCAACGAGCTGGTGACAACGCTGGCTCAACTTCATAAGCTGTGCGAGGCAGAGACTTTGAATAAACGAATTGAAGGCACACCCAAAAATGGACCCTTACTAAATGGTCTGAGCGATGAGGAGATTCAAAAAGTTGTCAATGCAGCAACCCGGCGCTACTTTAAAAGTGGCGAGAAACTTTGCTCGCAAGGTCAAGTTGGCGAAAGTATGTTCATGATTCTGTCCGGCAGAGTGCGTATGAGCGTACACAAAGATGACGGAAACGAACAGGTGCTCAACATCTTGCAACAGGGCGATCATTTCGGCGAGTTGGTTTTGTTGAACGGTGGTCGACGCGCTGCCACAGCCACGACGTTAATGGATACTGAAGTCCTGGAAATCTCTAAACAGGATTTCTATGATCTGGTGAGACAAGTACCTGAGTTGTTGATCAATCTGAGTCGTACCATAGGCGGATGGTTAAGTGGCGAGCTGGCTGGAAAAGTCACGCGTAACAGGCTAGGCGTCATTGGATTGATTTTTACTTCGGAATTGACATCTGATTTCGCACAACAGATCACGCAGTTCTTTGTCGGTAAAAACAAAAAAATTGATATTTTCTCAGACCGCACAGATTATTGGAAATCACTGGGGTTTGAGCAGTTACATGCAATGCCCAGCGCACGTCAAGAAATCAATGCAGCGTTGTTGCAACAGGATTTAACAGAAGCTGCTGAGCAATGTGACCACGTGTTTGTCGATATTAAAAGTGAGCAAATAACCGCTGAATTGCTGATGCAATGTGAGCATGTTTGGTGGTTTGTCGAACAAAGGAAATCAGACAGTCGCGCGCAAGTTGAACAGATTAGCAGTCTTCTAAAGCAACAACCTAACTTTGCAAATCGCTTGCAAATTGTCTGGGTTCAACCTAAATCAAATGTTTTGGCTGAAGTGGTATCCCACTGTGTTGTTACGGACTCAGATGAAGTACGCTTTGCCTACAACTCGAGAACGAAGAACCTGAGACCTGCAGACCTGGCGCGCCTTTATCATGCCGCCAGAGGTGTTCATCTTGGTTTGGCATTGGGTGGCGGCGGTGCACATGGCTTAGCGCATATTGGCGTCATCGCAGCCTTGGAAGAAAACGGCCTGTTTTTTGATCGAATTGCTGGGACCAGTGCGGGTGCAATTATTGCGGGAGGGTATGGCGCTGGGTTTAATCAAAAGCACCTACTTAAACTGTTTAATAAAGAAATAAAATCTCCCAAGTTCATGAGCTTTATTCCAAAAGGAAGTAAGTGGCACTTACTGGGACTCTTCCGTTCGGGCCTGCTTGAACAACGATTCCGGAAATATCTAAAGCATCTTATCATCGAGCAGTTACTGCTTCCTGTCCACATGATTTCGGCTGATCTTATTAGCGGCAAAGCCGTCATTCGTTCACAAGGCGATGTTGTCAATGCCATACTGGAAAGCATCAACTATCCTATATTTAGCAAACCAATTTTTCGTGATGGCCTAGCCTTGGTGGATGGCGGCGTATTAATCAATGTACCCAGTTCCGTATTGCGTCGTCAACAAGCCGGTTACATTGTTGGCGTAGATGTCGGCGCGATACTATCCTCCAATTTTGGCAAAAATACCGCTCAAACGCGTGCGGTTGATATGAAGCCGGTTAGTTATTTGTCAACACTTAACCGCGTACTTGATGTCAGTGCGCGGGAGCTGGCCAAGTTACACATGTCGGAAAGTGATTTCTTGATTACGCCTGACACGTCGTCATGCCCATTTGAAGACTTCACGCGAGGCGAGCAACTTTTCGAGATCGGTTACAATGCGACACAGGCAGTCATGCCCGAATTGAAACAAAGTTACGAAGATTTTGTTGAGCAAGAATGAGGCCAGTTCAATCCACATAATCGCTTTAATAACGGTTTGTCATTACGCCCAAAGGGCTTGATGTAGAAAATTATCGGCAGGAAAGAAAATCAGATTTTTATCCCGTTAGAAAAAAATTTTAATTGTGGGATTTAGGTGGAACCTAAAAGCTATCTCAATTGTTGGTCTCTATTCGAGGTTATCAACTTCGTAACTCGTGGTAAAAAATAGAAATTAGATTCGCTAATAATACTCTTGAATATAGTTGTTAGTTAAAACTTGACCATATATGTATCGTAAATTGATGCATATTTATTCAATTGATGCTTGCCGTGAAGTATAAGGAATAATGAGATGTTGATAAGGACGAATTCAGGGTTATATCGCCAATTTGTGCCGTCTTTGCTATTACTAGTATGCGTATTATTTTGTATATCTCCTGTTTATGCTGGCGATAGAGACAGGGCAACCATCCACGCTCTTTACATTCCTCTGGCTGATCACTATGCAGCACTGGTGGCCTACGAACGCTACCGCGATAAAATGATCCACGCTGATTTTCAAATCGAACAAATGAGAAACTGGGATCTGTTGCGGGCCTATTTCCAATCAGGAAAAGTAGACATGGCCTATGTAATGAGCCCGCTCGCTATGGACATGTATCAGAAAAAGCCTCATTTTCGTTGGATAGGGCTGATGCACCGTGATGGTAATGCTTTGGCCATCAATGATTTACTCGAAAAAAAAGTGCAGCTACCCCGCTTGCGCAAGGATCGCAAACCCGATGCAAAGGTAGCTGAAGCGCTAAAAGAAATCTACAGGGAAACGAATAAATCGACGGAAATCGGGGTACCACATCTGCTGGCTACCCATACAGTAGTACTTTACCGCTACCTAAAAGAATACGGCGCCAACTTATCTATGAGTTCAAATGTGCCATCCGAAGCGCTGGCAATTGCTGTGGCGCCACCTAAATCACCGTCTTTTATCAATAGTAAAAATAGTCGATCATTACCAGCAGCGATTAAACAATCTCTACCCTGGGCAGACATTGTGGAGACAGAAGGCTACGGCCATGTGGCATGGTATTCCAAGGACGTAATGCCATGGCAGTACGGTCATGTAGAGTGTATCGCCCTTGCAACGGATCAGGCTATTGCTGATAAATTTGAGGCTATCAAAGAAGTGATGGCCTACATCCACAAAGCGGGTCAGGATATTGAACAGGCTAGATTGGCAGGCGGCGAAGCATTAGAAGCAATAGTCAAAATCGTTCGTAAACATATTCCCGCTCATACCCGAAACGCCATTATTGCGAGCCTTGATCCGCATTTGCGGGTCATCAATTACCAACACTTAAACGTGGATAAAGCCGGCCTGAAACAGATCATGGACCTAGCTGTAGAGGGTGGCATTTTACAGGCACCTATTGACATTGAAGCCTTTGCAGATACTCGTTTCGATATGGCAGAAAACGAAACTTTGCTGCAACAAACAATCGAGCAAAGAATAGGCAGTAAGGATCAGTAATGAATGATGGACGTACAGCGATGAGCAATAAACCTTCAATTATAACGAAGATAAAGTCCTCACTTCATAGAAAAAGTCTTAATCGTACCATCATGATCTGGTTTCTATTGCTATCAGTGCTGCCGATGACCTTAGTCGCATGGATCAGCTATCAGCAAGCCTATATCAGCCTCACTCAGAATGCTAAGGATAAACTTGAACTCGCGGCCAATGCACAAATCGCTTTCTTTGATAATTGGTTTAATTATCGGGCTATGGATCTCCATAGCCAAGCTGAGAATATATATAATGCGCACCTTATAGTATTACTCGAAGAGGGCTTCCTGCAAAGTGGCAAAAGTTCTGAAGATTATATTAAAAGCTACGATTGGGCGCGTCGGGTAGATGTTGCCGAAGATCACCTTGTCACGCTGGCGCAACATTTTGATTATATCTACGATATATTTTTAATCGACACCGCAGGGAATGTTCTCTACACCGTAGCCCGCGAACAGGATCTTGGCACCAATCTTTTCACCGGCCCACATTCTGACACCCGCTTTGCTCGCAGTGTCAGGTCTACCCTGGAGACCGGGCAATCTCTATTTTCCGACCTGGAATACTATGACGTCAATGATCAAATAACCAGCTTTCTAACAGTACCCCTACTCGATGAAAAGGGCGATATAGTTGGCGTGTATGCCATCGAAGCCAGACTCGAAACACTGTTTAAGAACATTGCCTCTTTTAATTTTCTATATCGCAATAATTCACAAGCGCATTACCTAGTGGGCGAGGATGGCTATCTGCGTTCCGCGATCAATCAAAAAAACAAGGACATATTGGTCAGAAAGATAAATACTGAGCCATTCCAGCAATGGAGACAAAAAAATCGCGGGAATATGCAATCATCTCAGGTTATTGATCATTATGTCGGCCCCGACGGCCAAGAAATGATCGGGCTGTATCAAACCGTACAGTTGCCGGGTGTTAAATGGTTGCTTGTTAGTGAAATTAGCCAGAAGGAAGCGCTTGCGGATGCTAATTGGTTAGGTAAAATAACGCTGATCTTACTCTTATTGACTGGTCTATTAGTAACAATCTTGGCGATTTACCAGGCCAGACGCATCACCCAACCAATTAGTCAGCTTGTTAGCGCCAGCAAAGCTGTCGCTGCAGGAGAATCAGAGCAGAAGGTAATCGTCACAGCAGATAACGAAATTGGCACGTTAGCCAAGGCCTTTAATCACATGCTGGAAGTACTGAATAAACATGCCAAAGCGCTCGAGACAAGCCATCAGCAGACGGAACAGGCATTAAGTGATCTGGCCATGCAGAAATTTGCGTTGGATCAACATTCCATTGTGGCTGTTACGGATGTCACAGGGACTATAACCTTTGTCAATGATAAATTCACTGAAATCAGTGGCTACAATCGAGAAGAATTGTTGGGGCAGAATCATCGCCTACTCAATTCTGGTCATCATGATATTGATTTTTTCCGCGAGCTGTATTGCACTATCACTAGGGGTAACGTATGGAATGGCGAAATCCAAAATAAAGCAAAAAATGGTGAGTTCTATTGGGTGGATACTACCATTGTTCCCTTTTTAGATAATACCCAAAATAAACCAATCAGTTATATTGCCCTTCGTACCGATATCACTCAGCGTAAGCATACTGAGACGGCCATGCAGGAGGCCAAAGAAGCAGCCGAGTTAGCGAATCAGGCCAAGAGTATGTTTCTAGCTAATATGAGCCATGAAATCCGTACACCGATGAATGGCATTATCGGCATGACCGGCCTGTTGTTGGACTCCGATCTTGATGAAATACAGCGTGGACGTGCCATAACCATTAGGCGTAGTGGTGAATCTTTACTTAATATTATTAATGATATCCTAGACTTCTCCAAGATCGAGGCCGGACGGTTTGATCTGGAAATTATCGATTTTGATCTGGGTGAATTGATGGAAGACTTTGCTGACACGATTGCCCTGCGCGCAGCAGAAAAGGGATTGGAATTGATTTGTCCCGCGAACCCAGAATTGCACAACTGGTACAAGGGTGATCCTGGGCGTATTCGTCAAATTCTGACCAATCTTGTCGGTAATGCTATTAAGTTCACCGAACAAGGTGAGGTATCAGTACGTTATTCGCTGGAATCGCAGCGGGGGAATTGTAACCTGCTTCGCTTTGAAGTGGTAGATACGGGTATCGGACTGGACGACGAACAAGAACAGAAGCTGTTTATGCGTTTTAGTCAAGCTGATAACTCAACCACGCGTCAATATGGCGGAACGGGCCTGGGGTTGGCAATCAGTAAGCAGTTGACGGAATTGATGGGCGGTGAAATCGGATTCGAAAGCAAGCTGGGTCAAGGTTCTAATTTTTGGTTTACAATCAATTTGGAGATTGCCGAAGAACAATCAACACCTTTATGTACTGATGGGCTACAGAATCAAAGAATCCTGGTGGTGGATGACAACAACACTAACCGTGAGTTGCTTGATCAGATTCTTAACGTCTGGGGAATAGAACATGGTTTGGCTAAAGATGGCCCTACAGCACTAACAGTTTTAAAGGAAGCAGCCTCGGCTGATAAGCCCTATCATATCGTCTTACTCGACATGCAAATGCCAGGAATGGATGGCGCACACATCGGCACCTTAATCCTGGGCAATAAACAATTAACTAACACTCGTTTAGTTATGATTACTTCACAGGGGCGACAGGGCGATGCTAAAAAAATGCAGAAAATGCAGAAAATTGGTTTTACCGCTTATCTTTGCAAACCGATACGCCAATCCGAACTTTTCAACGCCCTGTTACAGGTAGCTGGCGTTGAGAGCAATGATGCGAATAAGCGCTTGATAACCCGCTATACGTCTCGAGAGCAGAAACAGAAACAGTTTGTGGGCCGCGTATTGGTGGTAGAAGACAACATCACCAATCAACAAGTAGCACAAGGCATGTTGGAGAAACTTGGCCTTTATGTTGATGTCGTCGCAAATGGTCAGGAAGCGGTTCAAGCCCTTGAAAAATTGTCCTACGACATCGTGTTTATGGACTGTCAAATGCCGATTATGGATGGCTACACGGCGACCAAAAAAATCCGCAGCCAACCATCCCTGACTCATGTGCGTGCCGTTCCAATTATCGGCTTGACCGCCAATGCGATGCGCGGTGATCGAGATATATGTCTTGCTGCAGGGATGGATGATTACATCAGCAAACCTGTAGACCCTAGTCGTTTGCGACAAGCACTGGCGCGATGGTTGCCCGACTATCATTATCAAAATAAAACGCAGGAAAGTATCAATCAGTCTGACACAGTTAATAGTTGTCATAGCTCCAATAACAATAATACGAATGAGACGACACCTATTGAACTTGTATTTGATTATGTCGCTTTGCGTTCACGACTAATGGATGATGAAACATTGATGCGCACCGTGGCAGAATCATTTTTTATTGATATGCCGAAGCAGATTGAGCAATTCAAATTAGCGGTGGATGCTGATAATATAGAAAAAGCGACTGCGCAAGCACATAAAATCAAAGGTGGGTCTGCTAATATGGGCGGAATGGCACTCAGTGCATTTGCCCTTCAGATGGAGCAGGCAGGGAAGGCCGGTGACTTAAAGGTCATTCGCGAAGGCTCTGAACGAATGAAACAAAATTTTGAGCAGCTCAAAATAGCGATAGAGGAGAAGTTATTTTGAAACTACTGATAGCAGAGGACGATTCCACTTCCCGTGTCATGTTGGCAGCAATAGTTGGTAAATGGGGTTATGAACCTATTGCAGTAGAAGACGGTGAAGCTGCTTGGACTATATTGCAAGCTGAAGATCCGCCACGGTTACTACTGCTTGATTGGGAAATGCCTGTGTTAGATGGTCTAGAACTATGCCAGCGTATTCGCCAGCAGGAAACAAACGATCATCCGTATATCATTTTACTGACTGCGCGAAACGATACGACTGATATTGTTAACGGGTTACACGCGGGTTCTAATGACTATATAGCGAAACCTTTTGAGAATGCAGAGTTACAGGCACGCTTGCACGTTGGGCAACGCATGCTGAAACTACAGGCTGAGTTGAATCAAGTGCGAGAAGATCTGGCCTATCAGGCGAATCATGATGTCTTGACAGGATTAATGAATAGACGTGCTGTGTTGCAGGCACTAGAGAAGGAGATATCTCGCACTCAGCGGACGCAAGAAACGTTGTGCATTGCCCTGTGTGATATCGATTATTTCAAACAGGTTAACGATTCCCACGGGCATCCTGCCGGCGATGCCGTTCTACAAGAGGTGGCAAGACGTATGACCGCAACACTCAGACCTTATGATCATATTGGCAGGTATGGCGGCGAAGAGTTTTTAATTGTGATGAATACTCGCAGTGACCAGATGTTGAATACATTTAAACGATTACGTTGCGCTATCGCTGAGGAGCCATTTGTAATTGAACAAATGACACTAAGTATAACAATGAGTTTTGGTATATCAATGCTCTTGCCAACCTCAGATGAGCGCGATGCCATGTTGTTGATCGCCTCCGCCGACGAATCACTTTATAAAGCTAAAGAAATGGGGCGTAATTGTGTGGTTTTTTCAGAAAAATAAGATTCTGTGTTCAAACGATTTTTCTTTTCTCGTGTCATCGGTGTTGTTGAATAAATGATCCAAGTATGAGTCGCTATCGCCCACCGCAGCCAAAGAGCTCGGCTTACATCAGCAAGTCGGGTTATGAAGCGCTGGATGAGGAGCTTAAAGCTTTGTGGGTGAAGCGCCGTGAAGTGACGGTGGCCTTGTCGGCAGCGGCGGCAGAGGGCGATCGTTCGGAAAATGCCGAGTACATTTATCGTAAGAAGCAGTTGGCTGAAATAGATCGGCGTATTCGTTATTTGCAGAAACGTCTTGATGTTTTAGTCGTGGTGGATAAACCGCCAACAAATCAGCAGCAGGTATTTTTTGGCGCTTGGGTTGAGCTTGAAGATGAAGAAGGCGAGTGTGTGACTTATCGTATCGTCGGCCCGGATGAGTTTGATGTTGAGAAGGGCTGGATTAGTATGGATTCACCCGTGGCACGTGCGCTGATGAAGAAGTTTCTTGATGATGAGGTGAGTGTGCAGCGTCCTGCTGGACAAATGCGTTACATCGTTACTGGTATTCGTTATACTGAAGATTTATCTTAAATCGTTTTGCTTCCCCGCTCAATACATACCCCCAGTTTTTTTACCCCACGTATAATTCCTAACTTGGCAACGCTAACTTTCACCCAAGGCGATTTGAATTCTGTCAGAATGGTCAGCGCGATGTGTTCAGCAAGCGCTTCTAGTAGTGAGAAATGTTTTTTTGCTAGAATTTCATTGATTCGTTCTACAATTAACGCATAATCAAGCGCGTCTTCAATGTTGTCTGTTTTGCAAGCACGGCTTGACGGTAAGGCAATTTCCAGATCAAGCTGGATTGTTTGTGGGACGATGCGTTCCCATGGATAAATCCCGATTAGGGTTTTGGCTTTAAGTTCTTGTAGAAAAATAATATCCATTGCTTGGGGTTATATTTAAAGGTTATTTGGGACAGGTTGTTGTGTCTCGTGTTTTGGAATTGTTAGCGATTCTATTCTATTTATAAGGGCGGTGCTAATTCTAATGATAGCGTTGGTTTATGTATTGTTGGCCTATTTGCTAGGGTCGGTTTCGTTTGCTGTGATCTCGAGCTGGTTATTTAAACTGCCAGATCCACGTACTTATGGCTCCAAAAATCCGGGTGCGACGAATGTCTTGCGTAGCGGTAAAAAGGCGGCGGCTGTTGTAACGTTATTGGGTGATGCCGGTAAAGGTTGGCTAGCCGTCGTGCTTGCACAAGCTTATGATTTTCCCGGTGAAGTGGTTGCAGCTGTTGCATTGGCAGTTTTCCTGGGTCATGTTTTTCCAATTTTTCTACGCTTCCAAGGTGGTAAGGGGGTAGCAACTGCCGTGGGTGTGTTATTAGGGCTGAACCTGTGGGTAGGCTTTTTGTCGATGGCAACTTGGTTGTTGGTTGTGATGATTTGGCGAATTTCGTCGCTGTCCGCACTAGTTGCTGCCGTGTTAACGCCCGTTTACGCGTTGATTTTTATAGGTCTTGATGTTTCCTTTCTTGCTGTATTAGTGATTTCAATGATACTGATTTGGCGGCATCAATCCAATATTGTTAATTTGCTTGCGGGTAAGGAAACTCGCATTGGCAAGAAGCCTGCGTCATAATTATTGGTTCGTCGGTGGCTCCAGTAATTCAAGATCCCAGCGTGCTTTGACGGTGAAGCCGTCTGTTATTGATGGTTCTTTGTCGTTGATTTTTATTAGACGCATGGCGCCTGCAAATGCGATCATTGCGCCATTATCCGTACAAAATTCTAACTCGGGATAAAAAACGGTTGCGCCGATTAGTTTGGCTTGAGCAGTCAGTTCTTCGCGCAGTTGTCGGTTAGCGCCTACACCGCCCGCCACTACTAATTGTTTAAAGCCTGTTTGTGCGAGTGCTGATAGTGATTTCTTGGTTAATACGTCAACCGCGGCTTCTTGAAAAGCCAGGGCAATATCAGCGCGAGTTTGTGGCGTGATCTCATGTTTTCTGACTAAAGTAAGCACGGCTGTTTTTAGGCCGCTGAAGCTAAAGTTGAGATCGCCGCTATGCAGCATCGGGCGGGGTAGTTTAAAGCGCCCAGATTGTCCTTGTTGCGCTAATTTTGATAGTGCAGGGCCACCAGGATAGCCAAGTTCGAGTAATTTTGCTGTCTTGTCGAAAGCTTCTCCAACCGCATCATCAACCGTTTCTCCTAGGAGTTTATAGTGCCCAACGCCAGAGACTTCCATTAATTGTGTGTGACCGCCGGATACTAATAAAGCCACAAATGGAAAAGCGGGAGACGGAGTTGATAATAGGGGGGATAGTAGGTGTCCTTCTAAGTGATGGATCCCAATCTTGGGTATGTTTAATGCGAAACTCAATGCGCTGCCAATGCTAGCGCCAACTAATAGTGCGCCAGCAAGTCCTGGGCCTTGTGTGTAAGCGATGGCATTAAGGTCTTGAAGGTTAAGGCTGGCTGCTGATAAAGATTGCTTAATGAGTGGAATGACACGCCGAATATGGTCGCGTGAAGCAAGCTCAGGCACTACACCACCATATTCACTGTGCATTTTGACTTGGGAATAGAGTGCGTGACTTAGCAGACCTTGCGTGGTGTCATAAATTGCGATCCCTGTTTCGTCGCATGACGTCTCGATACCTAGAACTATCATTGATTGTTTAAAAATATACTTTTATATAAAAATTGGAGGTGTTATAATTATTGGTTCGTTTGCGTCCTGATATTGAGGCGCAGCTGGTTTGTGTAAGTGATTATATATTTTTTAACTGTAAAAATTACCTTTTAGAGGGACAAAGTTTTTATGACTACTATTAAAGTCAAAGAAAATGAGCCATTTGAAGTTGCTATGCGTCGTTTCAAGCGCACTATAGAAAAAACTGGATTGCTAACTGAATTGCGTGCGCGTGAATTTTATGAGAAGCCAACAGCTGAACGTAAACGTAAGCTTGCAGCAGCTGTTAAGCGGACATATAAGCGCCTGCGAAGTCAATTGCTCCCACCAAAACTTTATTAGTAGTTTGTTGAGTTATTCCCATGTTTTATAGTTTTAGCAGGTACCTTCATTATGATTTTAAAACAGAAGATTACTGAAGATATGAAGGCTGCAATGCGTGCCGGGGATACTCGTCGGCGTGATGCGATTCGTTTATTGCAGGCAAATATCAAGCAGCGTGAAGTGGATGCGCGTGTTGAGCTTGGCGATGCTGACGTCGTTGCCATTATTGAGAAAATGCTTAAACAGCGTAAAGATTCAATTACTCAATATGAGGCGGCTAAACGTGAAGATCTAGCTGAAATTGAGAAGTATGAAGTGGGTGTCCTAACGAGCTATATGCCACAGGCAATGACTGCCGAAGAAGTGGATGCGATTGTGATAGCGGCTATTTCTTCTTCTGGTGCTGCGGGGCCACAGGATATGGGAAAAGTGATGGCCATCATTAAGCCAAAGCTTGCAGGTCGTGCAGATATGGGTAAAGTGTCCGCACTTGTTAAAGCTAAAATTTCTGGCTAGTTTCTGGTGCTTATAAGAACGCTTCACGAATTCTGATTTCTTTATACAGGGTCATATCTCATTGGTTTTTCTTAAATAAGTGATTCCTCCGTCGTTTATTCATGATTTGCTTAATCGTGTTGACATTGTCAATGTGGTTGACCGTTATGTGCCACTTAAGAAAGCGGGTGCAAACTACAGCGCTTGTTGCCCATTCCATAACGAAAAAACACCGTCATTTACAGTGAGTCCCACTAAGCAGTTTTTTCACTGCTTTGGATGTGGAGCCCATGGTAGCCCCATCAATTTCTTGATGGAATATAGCGGCATGAATTTTGTTGAGGCGGTGACTGATTTGGCAACCAGTGTTGGGATGCAAGTGCCCGCTCAATCAATGGAGAGAAATCGTTCAGCGAGTTTAGAGTCGGGTTCGTCGCCAATAGAGGGCGAGTATTTAGAAGAAAGTACGACGGCCTCGCGGCAGAATTTAAATGAAGTCATGCACGAGGCAACTCAGTTTTATCGAGAGCAGCTTAAGCAGTCAGAAAAGGCTGTTGCATATCTTAAGAAACGTGGTTTGAGTGGTGGAACAGCGGCGCATTTTGCGATTGGTTATGCGCCAGGTGGATGGCAAAATTTAGAGGTGGTATTTTCTGGTTATAAATCAGAAGTGGCAGAAAACCCACTGATTAAGGCAGGCTTGGTCATTGTGACTGATGATGGCAAACAATATGATCGTTTTCGCGATCGAATCATGTTTCCAATTCTTGGTCATAAAGGAAAAATCATAGGTTTTGGTGGACGAGTACTCGAGCAAGGTGAACCTAAATATCTGAATTCACCAGAGACCCCCATCTTCGCGAAGGGACATGAGCTTTATAATTTATTTTCTGCGCGACGGGCAATTCGTGATGCAGGCTGCGTTATTGTTGTCGAAGGTTATATGGATGTGGTCGCGCTTTATCAGCATGGCGTTGAATATGCTGTTGCAGCATTGGGCACAGCAACGACCGCTTTTCAGATACAAAAATTGTTGCGTCAAACGGATGATGTGATTTTTTGTTTTGATGGTGATGTTGCCGGAAATAAAGCTGCGTGGCGGGCGATGGAAAATAGTTTGCCATATCTTGTTGATGGTAAAAATCTTAGCTTCTTGTTTTTACCTGAGGGAGAGGACCCAGATAGTTATATTAATCAATTTGGGAAAGAAGTATTTGAGGAATTAATTAAACAGGCTATTCCTTTATCTGTTTTTTTATTCAATGGACTTTTAAAAGAAGTAGATTTGCAAACCAGCGAAGGCCGAGCCAAGCTTGTGCGTGACGCAAAACCATTATTGAAACAAGTCACTGCGCCTGTAATGGCGTTGATGTTGTTAAAGCGACTGGCTGAGCTTAGTGGGATTAGTCAGAATGAATTGGAAAGTTTGCTGCAAATTAGACCTGTTTCATCAATGAAGGGCCGTGAAAAAACAGCGAGACCGCGACCTGTGTCGCCTTATCATTGGTTGATACAAATACTGCTTTATCAGCCGGTTTATATTAATAAATTGGATAGAGAATTACTTGCGGTGAGTGGGGAGCTTTATGAAGAGCTAGAAGTACTGAGAGCATTAGTTGAATTTTTGGATATACATCCCCAAATTATTAATGGTGCATCAACCTCTTCAATTGTTACCTATTTCCAAGATAGTCCCTATCGGGAGCTGCTTGAGAAATTTGAGAGCGAAACCCTTGAATGGGACGATACGATAGATTTGGAAGCCGAGTTTTCTGGTGCATTAGAAAGGCTTCAAGAGGTGCAACGTAAAAAACGTATGACTGAATTGCATAATAAACCCTTAAGTCAGCTTACAGAAAGAGAAAAGCAAGAACTTAAGACGCTGGCGATCTCTTGATTTATATACGCTAAACTATAATGAGATTAAGCAATGTGGCAGGATGCCAAGTTTATCGAATTTTGATATAATCCAAGCATTTCAGCTTTTAATTATCCATATTTTGGAACTAAAAATGTCAAAGGCAAAAGTGGTAAAAACAGACGTAACAAAACCAAAGCGTGCTAAAAAACAAGTAGGGAAAGAGATAGGGTTGGAGAAGGAAGTGCCGGCAGCAAAGAAAGTTAAAGCATCAAAAAAAGTTACTGAAAAGCAACCAATAAAGAAAGTTGCGGCTAAAAGCACTGAAGATAAAAAAACAACTCGTAAGAATCCGAGTCGTGTGGCGGAGATTGCAAAAGCAGTGATTGCAGCTAAAGAAAGCAATCCAAAAGCTGCAAAAAAGACCCGTGTGTCTAAGAAGAGTAAAGCAGCAAAGGCTAAGGAGGCCGGTGGTACAGAGGTTGCGTCATCAGCTGCGCCGTTAGATGTTGAGGCGCGTCGGATGCGTTTAAAGAAATTGATTGTTCAGGGTAAGGAGCGCGGCTATTTAACTTACGCTGAAATTAACGATCATCTTCCCGATGATATGTTGGATGCTGAGCAGATAGAAGGCATCATTAGTATGATTAATGACATGGGCATTTCTGTTCATGATGAAGCGCCGGATGCTGAAGCGTTATTAATGTCGGATGCGCCCACTACAGTTGCAGACGAAGACGTGGCTGAGGAAGCCGAAGCTGCGCTATCCACTGTAGATTCCGAATTTGGCCGTACAACAGATCCTGTTCGTATGTACATGCGTGAAATGGGTTCGGTTGGCTTGCTGACACGTGAAAGCGAAATTGAAATTGCCAAGCGTATCGAAGGCGGCTTGCGTCATATGATACAGGCCATCTCCGCTTGCCCAACGATTATCGTTGGCATACTTGAACTGGCTACTGACATTGAAAATGATGTGTTGCGTATTGATGAAGTTGTAGATGGCTTGCTTGATACGAATCCTGAAGAGGTTGGTGAGCAAGAATTCAATGCCTCATTAGAAGCCGGATTAGAAGCTGATGGCGTTGAAGATGGTGATGAAGAAGAAAATAGACTTGCGATTGCAGCCGCGAATTTACTCAAGCTAAAAACCGAAGCACTTGAGCGCTTTACTACAATTCGTGAGATTCACATTGAAATGCAAGAAATCTTAGTGGTTGAGGGATCGCAAGAAAAGAAATACAAAGGATTACAGGAAAACATTGCTGCAGAACTAATGGTGATCCGGTTTTCTGCTAAGATGGTTGAAAAGCTATGCAATACCCAACGTGGGCTAGTTAGAAATGTCCGTGAGTACGAGCGTAAAATAATTCAATTGTGCGTTTCCAAAGCAGGAATGCCTAAAACTTATTTTATTAAAGCATTTCCTGGAAATGAAACAAATCTAGATTGGGTTTTGGGGGAAGTTGATTCAGGAAAGCCTTATAGCCAAGCGCTTGAACATTATCGTCCGGCGATCATGGAGCAGCAGCAGAATTTGATGTCGTTGAAAGCGAATATCGGTATCCCAATCAAAGAATTGAAAGAAATTAGCCGCAGGATGTCAACGGGTGAGGCAAAAGCACGCCGTGCTAAGCGTGAAATGACAGAGGCTAATTTACGATTAGTTATTTCAATCGCTAAGAAGTATACTAACCGCGGTTTACAGTTTCTTGATTTGATCCAAGAAGGCAATATTGGCTTGATGAAAGCCGTGGATAAATTTGAATACCGACGTGGATACAAGTTTTCTACCTATGCGACTTGGTGGATACGTCAAGCAATCACTCGTTCAATTGCAGACCAGGCGCGTACCATACGTATTCCGGTGCATATGATTGAAACGATTAATAAAATGAATCGTATTTCACGCCAAATTCTGCAAGAAACTGGGCAAGAGCCAGAGCCAGCAATATTGGCAGAAAAAATGGAAATGCCAGAAGAGAAAATTAGAAAAATTCTCAAAATTTCCAAAGAACCGATTTCAATGGAAACACCGATTGGTGATGATGAAGACTCACATCTTGGCGATTTCATTGAAGATGCAGCTACAATGGCACCTGCTGATGCAGCGGTTTATGCAAATTTAAGGGGTGTGACGAAAGATATATTAGATTCGTTAACACCGCGAGAAGCAAAAGTACTGCGTATGCGCTTTGGTATTGAAATGAATACTGATCATACACTTGAAGAAGTAGGTAAACAGTTTGATGTGACACGCGAGCGTATTCGTCAAATTGAAGCCAAAGCACTACGTAAATTACGTCATCCAGCACGTTCTGAGCGTTTGCGTAGTTTCCTAGATACAGGAAACGGATAAAGTTTTTAAAGGTTAGATAGGGTCTGTAGCTCAGTTGGTTAGAGCAGGGGACTCATAATCCCTTGGTCGTTGGTTCGAGTCCAACCAGACCCACCA
>RCMY010004592.1_pt1 | contig 17754 bp, 18 predicted proteins | sample 2041341 | NCBI WGS metagenome assembly RCMY01 (sample SAMN09708234, study PRJNA481090) | Marine sediment metagenome, whole genome shotgun sequencing project. | reverse complement strand
CTGCGAAACTATGATTCCAATCGAACACCGATACACCGCGAGGTCACGCACCTCGGGGGTACCACGATCGTCAAGAGTGGGCTCTGCCCGTAGATAGGATCGGGCAATGGAGTTCACACGAATTTCAGACCCAGCCTCTGACGAGGACCTGCAAGCGCTACGCGTCTACGCTCCAGGGCTTCCGCAGGAGTACATTGATTGGCTCGCGTTGCATGACGGGTGCATATCCGATGAGACCGTGGCTGGCTTTTGGGGTTTCAATCTTCCGTCGCTGCGGCTTCCGACTGGGCCTTGGCAAGTTTACGGCGCCCAAAGCGTCATGCTCTATAGCACAATGATGGGTTTCGAAGGCGAAGAAGAATCCGGAGACGGGATACGAATGCCTCAGCCAATGCTGCTGATCGCTGATGACGGTGGGGGCAATGCTTTCTTACTATCGTTACGTGAGGATACTTGGCACGAAATCTGGTACTGGGATCACGGTGAGGAAACGGCTGATTTCGATCAGCCGTGGTGGGGAAACATGCACAAAGTCGTCGACAGTTTCCAAGAGCTGGTTGACGGCGGCGAATGGATCACGTCCTCTCACCCGAGCTAGTCAAAACGGCGAAACACCACCAATCGAACGGATATTCTTGCCTCGTCGTTCGCTAGATCATCAGGGAGCGAAGGTCCGGCTGCGTGAAGGGTCCTTCGGTCGCACCATCGTGACAATCAAACCTGAGGTGGACCGGCGTGCTCCAGAGCATTCCAAACGCGGGGCTTTCACTCACCCGACCGCCCCACCAACGGAGAGCGACCTCGTGACCTCTTGTTTGAGACAGCCTTGGCCAGAGCTTACGACGATGGCCCGACTCCAGCGGAATCTGGGCTTCGTACCTGGTGGCCGAGCAGGATTCGGAAATACGACTTTCGGGTTATGAGTTACAAACGCTCGTCCGGGTCGGCACCGCTTGGGACAAGTTAGGCAGTTGTTGGTGCGGCTTCAGCGTCGACCAGCCCGCCTCGATGCCGCCCGATCCATCCAATTCGAGTCGGTTCGTTTGACATCGGTTTGACAATGAACTCGACAGAGCTCATTCGATCCCCCAATCTATGTCGTCTGGGTCCAGGTCCTCCGATCCCTGAAGATCAAGAGTGGGATCAACGACCATCGCTGGCTCCCACGGAGCCGTGTGCTCGTACGTCGATCCAGCTGCTGGCTCAGCTGCCTCAAGGGTGTAGTCGTCGAAGCCCGGCAATCGCTGTAGCCCCGCATCATCCTGCCGTCGATGCTGACGAGCCACCTGGGCCCGAGCCTGCATCGACGGAATCATTGTGGTCGAGGCCAAGTTGTAAATGTGGGTCATGATCGCATCGCCGGGTGAGGAGTCGGTCGCGAACACAAGCGTGTATACCGGATGCCCAGAGGTATTGACGATCTGAAGGGCGTGGGTTGTTTTGTAGCCGAGCTCCTGCTCCAAACGCCACCTGTATAGGTTTACAAATTCCGCTCTCATATCTTGCGGCGAGAGTTGATCGCTCCGGCGGCCCTGGTGGATCGGCAGCCAATCTCGCGATCCGAAGAGGCGGTCAAGCCGATCAACACTGCGTTGGCCATTTGCACCGGTCAGGCCGAGGACGCGTGCCAGCGCTGGCTCCGGCATCAAGATCCATTGCTCAACCTTCGTCTTCTTGTCACGGCGCCAGTCAGCAAGTCGCTCCACAGTGCTCCACGCGACCTGCAGCCCTCGCGGATCAAGGAAGGCGAATGTCGGAGCCCATCGAACCGGCTCGAGCCATTCCAGGACCTCCGGCAACGTCTGATTGCAATCCCCGTCAAACACGCGCCAGCGCTCGTCGCCCGGCTGCGCCAGCTCGATGTCAGCTCTAAGTTTCACAGCTGGACCGGAAAGCTCGCAGAGTGCCAGGTGCGTGAACCTAGGGTCCATCTGTAGTGCGATTTGCGATGACCCCGGAAAGGACCCACCGCCATACCGGCGTTGATTCTCATAGCTACCAGCGAACAAGTCCAGGTAGTTCGCCCCTGGTGAACGGCCTCGAACGGCACGCGTGAAGCCTTGCAGGTACTCAGCCAGCACCTGGAGCTTGACCTCAGACCACCAGTCCCAGCCCTCCTGCTGCGACGATGTCAAACTAGCTCGACCCGAACGTCAGGCATCTCGTCATACGTCGCCCCGTCCAGAATTCGACCACCTGCCTTTGGTGTCCGGCCGCCCCACTGTTTGAAAAAAAATGCGACTCCCGCCGCCCCACATTGGTCGCGGAGATCACGAACCCACCTATCGTTCATCGGCCTGGAATTCGGCCCGCTCTCCCCTCCGGCGATTAGCCAGTCGATGGAGCGAAGGTCGAGATTCGTGAGGGGACCCAGGAGTGGCTCGGCACTGACGAAGCGCACTGCGGCGCCTACGTGTCGCAGATGGTCAATCCGAAATGCGTAGCGCTGAGTTTCGACGCTGACCCCCATCCATACATTCTCCGGCCAGTTCAGCTCACCTGCGATTTGCATGAGGCGCTGAGATCGCTTGGTCAGGACTTGATACGTATGCTGCGGTGTTGACTCCATCACAGCGAACACACTCTTGATGAATTCAGTCGGCACATCAGGGTGGAACAGGTCACTCATCGAGTTCACGAAAACCAGGCGCGGCGCCCTCCAACTGAGAGGTGCATGCAGAGCAGACTCATGCAAAGTGAGTCCGAACCCCGGTCCACTCGTGCGGGGGTCTCCATCAAGCTGGTACTTCTGTTGACCCATCGCCTTTAGTCGTTTGGCGAGCGCCAAGGCGTAGCAGTTGTCGCAGCCCGGCGAAGTCTTGTCGCAGCCAGTCGTTGGATTCCAAGTGGATTCCGTCCACTCGATTCCAGATCGTTCTCCCACATCCCCTCCAATCAGTCTCAGGCGCTCACCAGTACGGCCCGCCCACTCAGGCTCGCTTGTTAAATGTCGAACCTACCACTCAGCCGATGCGCCCTGAGTTCCACTCGCGAACTTCTCGACGCAGCCACATCTTGCATCTTCCTTTTCCTAGATCAATCAACGGCCGCGGCATATCGGGGTAGCGACGCTGATAAAGCGACACCGTGTTTCGCTGCGCGAGCCCGAGCATGTCTGCAACGCCTTGCGCATCAATCAAATCGTCTGCGTCAACCATTCGAACCATCAGAATCGAAAGCCTACAACCGTTGACACAATGCCGCAATCACGATAGCCTACGGTTGTAGACATTCATGGCCGAGAAGTGGCCCGGCGGTGCGCCAACACCCCGGGACCTGGCCAAAACCTAACTGGAGGTTCCGACATGAACGATCGTACTCGTTCGCATTCCCCTGGACTCGCAGAGCTCGGGTCACGACTCACCATCACCGTTGAAGAAGCAGCATCGCTTCTCGGCCTTGGTCGCAGCGCCGCGTACGAGGCAGCCCGCCGAGGTGAGATCCCGAATCGAAAACTCGGCCGCAGAGTGATCGTCCCCGTGCCAGCGTTCCTCGCCTGGCTCGGCGTGCAACCAACGACTGTCGAGGCTTGAGATGCAGGGACACATCCGCAAGCGCAACTACACCACCAAAAGTGGCAAGCAAACTGTCAATTGGTACGTCGTCGTCGACCTCGGGCGAGATCTCGAAGGGAAACGAAAGCAGAAGTGGCACGGCGGCTTCAAGACTCGGAAGGCGGCCGAAGTCGCCCGAGCCAAGATCGTGGGCGACCTCCACGGCGGCACATACTCCGAGCCAAGCAAGACCAGCTTCCAAAACTGGGTCGTGGATCAGTGGCTTCCGAACGTGGAGACACAGGTGAAGCCAAGCACGTTTGACTCGTACCAGCGCAACCTTCGCCTACACGTCATTCCAACACTCGGCCCTCGCCAACTCCAAGACATCGGACCAGCGCAGCTCAACGACATCTACGCCCAGCTCCTACGAGACGGCAAGCTGAACGGACCAGGCGGGTTGAGTGCCAAGACCGTTCGATACATACACACGATCATTCACAAGGCACTCGCCGATGCCATCGACATCGGACTGCTCACAACCAATCCGGCCGAACGAGCCAAACCGCCTCGACCACGAGCAACAAGTCAGACCGAGCTGCGGTTCTGGGAGCCAGCGCAGCTACGCCAGTTCCTGCGAATCAGCACTTGCCACCGACTCGCAACGGCATGGCACTTGGCAGCGATGACAGGAATGCGAAGAGGCGAGGTGCTCGGCTTGCGATGGGACGACGTCGACTTCGAACGATCACGAATCCACATTCGCCAAGCGCTCGTCTCAGTCGCGTATGAGCTCGTCTTCTCGACACCGAAGAACCACAAGGCGAGAGTAATCGACCTCGACGAACAGACGGTCGCCAAGCTTCGAGCCCACAAGACGCTGCAGATTGGTGAGCGATCCACCTGGGGATCCGACTATCAAGACAAAGATCTCGTGTTCCCGAAGGAGAACGGGGAGCCGTTACACCCGCAGACCTACTCGCAGGCGTTCGAGCGCCTTGTCGCTGCATCTGACCTACCGAGGATCAGGCTGCACGATCTCCGGCACACGCACGCCATGATCGCCCTAAGTGCTGGCGTACCTCCGAAGGTAATCAGCGAACGCCTCGGACATGATGATCCTGCCTTCACGTTGAAGCAATACGCCCACGTCATTCCGGGCATGCAGGCAGACGCTGCGCGCCAGATAGCTGACCTCGTTGGATCTGACCGAACGTTGGTCGACCCGGGCTGAAGCTATGGCGATCTCCCACGTGGTGGGCCGGTCTCAATGTTCTCCTGGCAGCCCCGACTTCTGTCAGACTGAGACGATGAAGATCGACAGAAGGCGACCTGACCTGCTTGTGGCCGATGGCCTCTTCCATGCGACTCAACTGCGAACCCTCGAATCATTCGCCAGGACAGCAAACTACGAGAGCCAACGACTCAGCCCTGGCGGTGTTCGAGACCGCCAGCGTGCAGTCCTTGACAACCCACAAATTGAGATGTTGAGGTGGGATGCGCTGGCCCCGATAGTCGGCGAACCAGCGGACTGGTTTGAAGAATCCGCCAGTCCTGTGCAAAGCCCACCGATCGGCGGCTGGGCTGTCACAGGCTGCAACCCGAGGACTCGCGTCTACTCCTACGGACTCGGCGGAAGCTTCTCTCCGCACCAGGACGAGGCCTGGCAGCCGAACCAAGCGACCAAGACACTCTTAACTGTGCTTGGGTGACTGCGTTGGCGGTGAGACAGTCGTCGACGGCGAGGTCATCACCGAGGAACCCGGGCGGATCGCCGTCTTCGATCACCGTCTGCTCCACGAAGGCAAGGCAGTAGAGAAGGGCACCAAGCTCGTACTCCGAAACGACATCGTCGCCGCTAGCCCGGCAGCCGAACAAGACCTATGAAGCGCAGCAGCGAGTATTGGAACCCGCTCCCGCCGGGAGCGGCTGGATTCGGAACGTCGCCTACCGGTGCTGAACAACGCGCTCCGCTACTGACTGCCCGTATCAAGCGGCGCGGGAGATGAGCGAAGAGCTCACCGAGGAGCCACTACGGCCGACGACCAGCTACGAACAGTTTCGAATCAAGGGCACGGAGCGGACCACCTGGATCCTGCTCCACACGATCATCCCGGCCTACACGGTTGTCGACCAACCACCGTCCTTCGGCGGCCAGCCTCAAGTCATCGATCACCCCGCATGCCAACCGCTTGATGATCTCGGCCTTCACCGCATGAGACAGGCAGACGCAACTGCCGGCGTGAGTCACCAACTGCTCGCCTCGCTCACAAGCGATGAGCTTAAGCAGGTCGCGTACTGGGCCCCAGAGACGGTTGGCCAGCTCGTCTGGAACTTCTGGGACTAATCCACACCCGGTCCGGTCGCAACCGAGCTACCAGCAGGAAGCGCAAAGGCTCGATCAGGCCGCTCAGGGCAACACACCTATACTCGCCCCACTCGATTAATCGGCCGAGCTACATTTGTCGCGTGAGCTTCAACCGAGAGATCGAGAAGGCAAGGGACCAGCGGCTTCCTACCTCCCGCAGATACGTCGCACTCCGTTCCGCCGTCACCCTGTTCTCGCCGAACGGGTTCTCCAACACCTTCGCCAACTTGGCGTCTCGGGTAGGAGTGCCGGGTGCGGACGACAGGTGGACGGACGTCCAGATTATGCAAGCGGCTGGCCTGCTCACACAGTCCCGAGATCACTACCTCGTCAGTCGCCAACGCTGGGATGACGAGCGCCGCAAGAACAAGGCAAACGGGGCACGATTTGCAACCAAGCTCCAACTAGACGCCCGAGCCTCCAGCTCTTGGTTCGACTCGGTGGCATCTGGCACAAAGCACAGATACACCTGGGTTTCACTTGCCGAATGGGTCACGCGACAAGAGCTGACACTGGCCCCATTTGGGCCCGAGCTCGCATCGGATTTGCGCATCGTAAGAGATGCGATGCCGAGTGCAACGTTTCAAATGGCGAATCAAATTGTGGCCCATTACGGTCCGTTCCCAAGCCTCTGGGAGCCGGCGAACATCATCGGAATCCCGTCGCGCATCTACGAATCCCCGATCCCAAAATCCACCTACCAATCACTCTCGCCGACGCAACAGTCCATCGCTGACTGCCTGTACAGCCGCAGCAGCGACGGCTACACCCGCCAACGTCACCTCAGGCGGATCGTCGCCACGGAGGAGCTCTGGGTCATACCGTATGTGGTCGCTGCACTCGGGGATTACGTCGTCGAGGTCGTCAAGGAAGTGGCCGCCGGCCTCACCGAACTCGATGACGCAAGGTCCTGGCAAGCCCGCAAGTATCGGCTATTCGCCGAGCACAACCCTGACTTAATCCAACTGGTCAGACAGCGGTCCTCCAGCTATTGGAACTGCTACTACTCCCATGCATTCACCATGGGTGGGGGCACCGAGCAACGCCCTAGGTACCCGTCGCTCGGTGTCATCCACTCGATCGGCATGCACGGGCACAGAGGCCTCTACCGTTCATCCTGATTGAACAAGTGTGCCCCGCGACCCGAGCTGGCTCGCAGATATCGTAGCGCCGTGGAGCCTGGCATCGGCGCAGCTGATAAGCGCGCTGCGATCGATGACACCCGCCGCTTCAGCTACATTATGCTCACGTCGCAGGCCGGCGTGCTTGAGCAAACTGAGGGCGGAAACATGCGAATACAGTCAGTTCAATTCCAGGATGACGACCTCTTTGGCGACGCGAAGATCGACTTCGCAGATCACCCTGGAACCCATTTCCACTTCCTAGTAGGTGAGAACGGATCGGGGAAGTCGCAACTACTGTCCGAGATACTAAACGTCAGACATCTCGACCCAGGCCGCCGCACTAGAAACGGGAAGTCGACCATCTCGGTCGCTCTCGAAACGGGCGACGAGGTCCGCGTAGTGAATGAGTCGTCGGCCACGAAGGTCGTGCCAGCTTCGATAGGTGATTCGCACCAGGACGCTATCGACGGCGCAAAGATGCTTCGCTCCGACCCTGGCGAGCTGGTCCATCTTCCTTCGGAGCTGCCGATTTCCGAAGACGTGTCGGCGAGCTTCACTCCACCGACAGGAAAGGCGCCGAACGGCCAGGACTTGGGGAGGCTAGATCGATCGATACCTCAAGCTTTGGCTTGGCTGAAAGCTCATGACGATCACCGAATCGTGGCACAAATCGACGCCACTATGGAGTTCACGGCCTCGGACCACGAGCACTTCGAAAGCAGCGACCAGAGATTCAGAGACGCATGCTCAGCGATGTTCGGCCAGAACCTGCGATACGTCGGGACCGAAACCGATGGAGTTAACACCTATTCCCCGATCATCGCGTCCTACGGCAAGAAGATGCCTCTTGGCTCGCTGAGTACTGGCGAGCAGCAGATGTTCTACAAGCTCGGCCAGATCGCCTTGATCGGTTCAAACTTCGACAGCGCTGTCCTTCTATTCGACGAGCCAGAGCTCGGCCTTCACCCCGGGTGGCAGGTGAATTTCATAGACGCCGTGACCACAGCGCTCGGAGCATCCGGCAGCTACCAGATCATCGTCGCCACACACTCACCCTTCACGTTTCACGCACTACGACACAACACCGATGAATGCATCAAGTTGCAACGCACAGAACAGTTCGTCGAATCCACGGTAGTTGACCTAAGCCTAACCGTCGCTGGCGGGCCGCTGTCGACCAGCCTCGTTGCATACGAGGCCTTCGGTATACGTTCGCCCGAGCTTCACATCGAGCTCTTCGATCGCATGAAGTCCAGACATGATCTTGCTGCTGGGAAGATCTCGAGCATCTCTGGTTTCGACCAACGCATCGAGAATGACGCTCCGCTGAACAACAAGGTCAAGCAAGCCAATCGGTCAGTCTCTGGCAAGCCAACCTTCGGCACGGGCAACTTCAGCTCCCACGAAACCACCCCATCGTGGATACGAAACAAAATCCATCACCCAGATGAACCCGACCGAAAGCAATACACACCGCAGGACTACGATTCCTCTATTGAATACATGCTCTCAAGTTTGAGAACCAAGTCGCAAGAATTGACGGACTGCGTTTGACGACGCTACCAAACACGGGTTGCTGCTTCGGCAACAGTCAGACGCAAGTTATCGAAACAAAATCGGCCAGCGGATTGCTCGACACCGATGCCGGAGCATCGTCAGTCAAGAAACAGGCATTCCAGCATGTTTGACAGGCGTTTGACACAGCCACGGACTGATCCATGCCCGGAAACGCAAAAGGCCCGTGACCGCTGGTCACGGGCCTTTCATTTGGTGGCGGGGGTAGGATTTGAACCTACGACCTTCGGGTTATGAGTTCGCTCAGGGCTATATCGGCTGATGTCATCGGGTATCAGATAAGGCCCCTGAACAGGCTTTTTGTGGAGCTATCGTGATGGACCGTCCCCGCGGCTAACACCGAATATCAGACCGTCCGTTAGAAGATCCGTTAGAAGATAGGAACACTCTGGCGTCGACTGAGGCCAAACCAGCTTTGACGATCTCGGAGGATGTACCAAAGGAGGAACTCAACTAGTTGTGTGGCTGGCATCTTCACCGTGCCGACCCGCATCGGGTCACCGGGAAAGGCGATAAGCAGCGCACACTCCCCCTCTCCGGTGGAGTCCAGCGCCATCGACAACTACCTGGCCGAACGCCGTGACAACCGGTTAGGTGGGAAACACCCCGACGATTTCGTGTTCGTCCGGCGCAACGGAAACAGCCTCAACAACAGTGCGATGCAACACCTCGTAAACAATTGGCTCGCCGCCGCTGGCGTCACCGCACCCGAAGGTGAGAAGGTGCATTTGTTCAGACACACCTACGCGGTCGCCCAGATCGAGCACGGAACCTCAATCGCCGAGTTGCAGGCCCTGCTCGGTCACAAAAACATTGCGACCACATCCGTCTATCTACGTGTCGCGGCCGAAGGCCTCCACCACACCGCCCGGGCAACCGCCATCAACCAAATCATCCAACAGACACTTGCCATCTGAGAGTCCAACATCGACTGTCGACCAAAGCTGCACCAACCCCAACCTTCCTCACTCCGTTCAGTCGCTCGGGATCTCTTCTATTTCCCAACTGGGGTACGCCTGAGCTAGCGACGATGCTAGTGCCCGCCGTTTGTGATCGTCTCTGCGTCCCATACGGCCATGGGATCTGGTAGCTAGTGCTTGGATTCGTTCACCCTCGGAGACAATCCACAACGCATTCTTCATACCGAGTTGTTGCCATTCTTTCGGATTGCCCGAACTGTTGTGCGGCACAATCAATCTGACGTCGGCCGATGGGTATTCGAACCGATATGTTCGGAAAGGATTCCTTACAATCAGTGCACTATAGGTGATGATTACAGCGCACCGGATTGGCAGCCAGATCATCAGGAAAAGGCCAAAAACCGTGGGTAGCAGCACTGCACCGAGGCATAGGAAACTGACAATTCCAAGCTGAATCACCCCGCGAAATGACAGCTTCCAGTCGAGTGCATACACCCATGAAGCCGCATGGACCAACAGTGATCCACCGACAATTGTGATCATGAATCCTGCGAAAGGAAGTGCGAGATTTCGGGTTCCGCTAAACCGAAACGTGCGAACCTCAGGCCGCCCGATTCTGAATTGACTCATGCCAAGTCCCGCATCAGCTCTAGCAACTCCTTCGCCTTGCGCTGGACCAGGGGATCGGTTGCGTAGTCGGTGTCAGCAAACCGAATGGTGTGTTCGACTGCGTCGCCGTCGTCCTGAGAAGGAAGCGTTTGACACCTTCCGCCAACCCCCGAGCGAATTGTCGATTCAGCACTCCCCTGCGGCGAAACCGAGCAGGACGGCCGCCTCCTCGTAGCCTTCGGCCTCAGCAAGAGCAACGAGGCCGCCAGCCGATGGCCTCTCAGGATCAAAACGGTTGAAGCAAGGATCGGCGCCGCCCGCCAAGAGCGCATCAAATACGTCGATAGCTGCGTGCGCCATCACTGCATCACCCAATGCCGGAAGACCGTACAAGCTAGACACCTGGTTCGGATCCGCCCCATGCTCCAGGAGCATTTCCACAACCGCTGCGCAATCCGGACCGTCGCCACTTACAGCGAATGGGAGGGGCAAACTGCCGGTTACGTCCGGTTTCGTGACCGAGTACCCATTCTCCAGATCTAGGGCAACCAGATCTGGCTGACACGCCGCAGAGCTTCTGACAAGAATATTGCCATCGGTATCGAACATGCTACACCCGGCCAATAAGAGCGTGGCAATCCCTGCTAGCAGACGACGGTGGTGGTTCGATCGGCATTCAAACATGTCAGGTACCCCCTATCAGTGGCATTTGCTAGGATCTCTGCGAGATCGTAGAGGCTGAGATCCGGATACTTGGCTCCTAGCGCAGCACCCACATCGTTATTCAAGAGATCCTTTTCCGTGTCTATGTACCCATGCCCCCAGTCTTTCTCGTGGGCGTCGCCAAATGCGAGCGCTTTTCTTTCCCCCCACTTCTGGGCGAGAAGTGCCATGAATAGTGCGTGTTGCATTGCGTTCCGTTTTCTTGTGATTCTGACACTGGGAAATGACGCTCTGCCTCCGCAATCGACTTGGACCGGATGTAGGCTCCGCTCATCACACACGTCCAGGGGTGGCGGAGGCACTGCATCCCTTGGTAAGTTGGAATTTTGACCGAGTCTGCGCCAGAACTGCACTCTCTTGCGTTGTACCCGCAGGTCCGTCCAATGTCCCAATCATATGCTGGAACCATTCCGTAGTCGGCGGGGTCCGCCGAAACTGAGGGCTTGATCTTGATTGCCCTTGAACCGCTCACGTAGTCGACGGTGCCGCCTGTTGCGTCATTGCCAGGATCATGTGTGAAGGAGTTCATAGTTCCACCATATGGCCTTGTGCAGTGAGCGTACCCATCAGCACCCTCGCACGGATTCGGTTCGTGACCTGTAGGGTCGGTTGTGTTCAACGGGTTATTCCCAACGTAGGAGTACCGGTTCAAACCAGCTAGCACTGTGTCGGCCATGACGAACCGGCCCAACTGTGGATAATACGCCCTCGCGTTGTAATTGGAGTTGACCCGGGAAGACGGACACCCGATTCTTAACCTCAAGGGTTAAGAGGAAGGAGTCCCCACATGGGACGTCCATCAAAGCACAGCAAAGAATTCAAAGAAGAAGCCGTCAATCTTGCGCTCAGCACGAACCGGAGTCGCAGCGATATCGCAGCCTCGCTCGGTGTCAATAAAGGCACTCTCGGGAACTGGATCCGGGCTGCTGAACAAGCAGAAACACCGCCGAAAGGATCGTTGAACGACGCTGAACGCGACGAACTCTCACGGCTTCGTAAAGAGAGGTACGTGATCTTCGCCAAGACCGCGACATCCTCCGCAAAGCAGCCGCCTATTTCGCGACAGAGACGATCCGGTGACCGGCTACCGATTCGTTGACGACCACAAAGCCGAGTTCGACATTGTCGCAATGTGCAGGCTGCTCGAGATTTCGCGTTCTGGTTACTACGACTGGCGCAACCGGTCGGTCTCTGACCGTGATCTCGCCAATGCGTACCTCGCGAACAAGATCCACAGCATCTATGTGGCGTCGCGTCGCACCTACGGTACACCGCGTGTGGTCGGTCAGTTGCGTAACAACGGCACGAGGTGTGCTCGGGGTCGGGTCGCACGGATCATGTCGCAGAACGGTTGGATCGGGGCGCACTCACGCAAGAAATGGCGGCGGGGCAAGCGGCGGCCAGCGCCGGCAGCAGACTTGTTGCAACGAGATTTCACGGCATCGGCTTCGAATGAGAAATGGGTGGCGGATATCACGGAGTTCACGTGTCTGGACGGGAAATTGTATTTGGCGGGGCTTCTTGATTTGCATGACACGATGATGGTCGGCTGGTCGATGGGTGAGCGCCAAACCACGGACCTGGTTGTGAACGCGGTGGTGATGGCGTTGACGAGGCGTGACCCTGACGGTGTTGTTCATCACAGCGATCACGGGACGCAATACACCTCGTTGGAGACGGAGAATCGGATGAAGGCGTGGTCGATGACACCGTCTTTCGGCAGTGTTGGTGACTGCTTCGACAACGCAAAGATTGAGTCGGTGTGGTCGGTGATTAAGCGGGAGATCAGGGTCATGCACGGGCCCTGGGAGGAGATGACGCGGAGTCAGTTGCGTACCGTGTTGTTTGATTACATTGAGGTGTTCTACAACCGGCAGCGTCATCAGGCGGGGTTGGGGCATCGCACGCCGGTTGAGGTTTATGATCAGTCAAGGCTTGCGGCCTGAATGTCCGAAACAATGTGTCCGTCAAACAGGGTTAACTCCAGGCCCATCGTTCCGGATTTTTCGGACACCGTCGGCATTCATTGAATAGTCGCCCTGATGTAGAAGCGACCGCTTCAGCCCAATAGCCAGCTGCTGCATAGGAAGCCCTATGAAGGACGACGGAGTATTATGCGCCGGGGCCCTCTTCGCTCCGCCAGTTCCAGTCTCCGTCGCCTTCTGTCGTCCCACCACCAGATGAATGAAGGAAGCTGCATTCGGGCGTCTGCATTAGGATAAACGAGCCGTCAGAGCGTACTCCTTGGACGCAATTCCGCGACATCGCGTCGGGGTCTGTCTCCGCTTAGGAAAAGATCAACTGCTTCACGTCTGAACTCTTCGGTGTACTTTACTTGTCGGCCCATTCCGGACTCCTTTCCCGAGACATTGTCTCAGGTTTAGGTGTCTCACGAAACGGGGGAACTCCAGTGCCGGTTTGGTGTACGGCCATAGTCCACGAAGGATCAATGACCGCAGCGTTGCTGGCGATACGCCCTGTTGTGACTAGGCCACCGGAGTACGGGCTGCGGAGCTCCCAATTCGCCCCATATCCTGACGTGGTGTCGGCACGGTTGAAATCATCGGTCGTCGGACCGGCATTGGTCCCGGAATGGGCATTGATATCCGTCTCTCGACGATTCGGTCACCACTCGATGCCGAGCGACGGACGTTCCATGCCTCGATTGGCCTGTTGCCGTTCTTGGGTGACTGTTCGCTCCAACTCACGGCCCATCGACGTGACCCGATCGAAGCTGTGGGCGAAGCCGTCAGATCGACCGGCCGACCCGTCGTCGACACCGAATGCCGCCTGGTGCTGGTCGAGTTGACCCGCAGCCCGATCCCATGCCCTTGACGGTTCACCACCCGGCGGCCGTTCACCGAGCACATCCACCACCCGCTCCGGGGCATCGCGTCGTACTATCCGGGAACGGATATGGCGATCATCATCGAGTTGCTTGGCGAGGTCGACGACTTCCGCCTTTAGCGTCGGGACACGGTGTGTGCGTTGATGCTTGATCTCCAACTCACTGGTGAGCGTGTCCTTACGGCGAGAAACCTGTTTGATCTCGCGTCGAAGCCGTTCCTGCGCCCCAGGTTCGGAAGCGAGGATCTGTTGCGCGTTACCGATCGCTATCTCGTGTCCCTTTCGCCGTAAAGGCCGATCATGCTTCGCCAACACCGCGTCAGCAGATCCGATCCGTTCCGTCGAAGCAACAAAACGACCCTGTAGATCTACGAGTTTCTCGTCGGCCTCCTCGATCTGTCTCGGCAACGACCTGATCGCGTGGGAGTGGTCCGAGATGGCGGTTTCGAGCTTCGCCAGCCGGTCGATCAGTTGTCGCAGATGGCCGGGATCAATCGTTCCTGGCCGATCATTTATGCCTTGCAGTTCAGCCCGGCGGGCGTGGGCTGGCCGGTCGACTGCGTCCCGGCTTATCGACTCGGCCAGAACATCGCGTGCGGTGACTCCCGGCTGGGTGACGACGTATGCATCGTTGCGGTGTTTCCCGCGTGTCATCGGCACATACACGCCCCGCGAATCCGTCGGCCCGTCGAGATACAGGATCGAGCGGTCCACCGTCTGGCCTTGGATTGCGTGACTGGTCTGGGCGTACCCCAACTCGACGTGATCTCTTGAGTAGTGCGCTGGTAGCCGGACAACACCCGTCGCCCCAGCGACAGTGAGATCGCCGTTGCGGTGAATTACTTCTACCGTCCAGCGATCCCGGTTGCGGACAGGCTGGTTGGTGTTGGTGGTCAGCGTGCGGTCGTTGCGGCGAGTCACAACCTCATCACCGACATGAAGCTGATATCCCGATGCCGCGATGGTGCGGCCATCCCGGTCGATCTCCCCGACATTGATGCGGCGTTGCTGCGCGAGCATGTTCAACTCGCGCACCACTTCTTTGCTCGGCGCCGACAGCACAACGGTTTCACCGTTTACTCTCGCTTGTTGCCACGCGTCGAGGGCTTCTCGTTTCATACGGGTCGCCGTGCCGCCATGCAAACGACCCTGATCCTCATAGAGGTCGGCGACACTGTTGTCGCCTCGTCGAAGCCGGAGCGACGCGGCACGTTCCCACAGGTTCGTGAACCGGTGGACACGATCGAGTTCGATCGCGCCGTGACTGTCGACGAGGTGTTGGAACATGCCGCCCCGCCCGACCGATGTGAACTGCATCGGGTCCCCCACCAACGCCACACGCCAGCCACGGACGTCCGCGAGCTGCGTGAGCCGTTCGAGGTTCGCGGTGCCGAGCATCCCCGCTTCGTCAACAATCAGGGTGGCGCCGACGGGGAGATCGAAACGGTGATCGGGTGCGCGATGTAGCGAATGCTCGACAAGGAGTTTGTCGACCGTGTCCGACGCGACACCCGTCGCTCGTTCCAACACGTCAGCCGCAGCCGCGGACGGGGCGACACCAAACACGGCCCGACCCTCGCTTTGTAGTTGTTCGATTGCTGGCCGGATCGCCGTTGTTTTCCCGGTCCCGGCCGGACCGACAATCAACGTCAGGTGAGCGTCACCGGCGATCGCGGCGGCCGCTTGGCGTTGCGGTTTCGTCAACGGAACCAGTGAACGCTCCGGGGCTGCAGCGGAGTCGATCTGGTCATAACGGACACGGCGCTCAGCCCACGCCAGCACATCGCCTTCGGATCGCAGGATCGCTTCAGTCGTATATGCCTGATCGATCGGCGACTCGGTGGTCGGCCGCCCATCACCACGCAGTTGGGCGCCTTCGCTGACGGGGCGTGAAATGTTGACGCACCGATGCTGGAGTGCGTAGTCGGTCATCCGTTGCAGTGTTGGCACGATCTGATCTGCAGCGATGTGTATGTCGGTCGGAAGAGCGGCCGCGATATGACGATTGAGTTCGGCGGGATGCCAGGACGAAACCGATTCACCCAGGACACCGATCGCGTCATCGATCGCTTGGGTCGCGACGTCGCTGTCGAGCGGTCGCGCCACAGTCCGGTGCGCCACCGATGCAGCCAACCCATCCGGGTCAACACCGAGTTCACTGGCTTGGTCGGTCCAACGACGGTGGAGCTCGGCCGCGGACACGTCTTTCACTTTCGCAGGACGCGAATCGAGGACAGCTTCACGATCGAGTTTCCAATACTCCCGTGGTGTCGGTTCGCGGCCCATAGTGTCAACGAAACGGTCGACCTTGTCGTCGAGCCTGCGGTCGATCTGGTGGGTGCGTGTCGAGTATTCCTCAAGAATCAGTTCTGGCATGTACGCCATTTCGGCGATGCCGTTCTCGACTGGCTGCCACTCAACACCGAGCCGCTCACTGAGCTCGCTTCGAAGCGTCAAGTGGTAGTGGGCTGACGCGGTTCGTTGATGTTTCTTGAGTTGGCGGGCATCGAGGGCGAGCCAACGCCCGTCGGGTGATTTCACTTTGTTCGAGATCACCAGATGGGTGTGGAGTTGGGGGTCGAGGGCGCGGCTGGTGTGTTGCCGGAACGTCGCCATCACCAACCCTTCCGCATCGAAGGTTTGGGGTTCGCTTCCATTGACCCGGAAACGGGTGGTCGCTTGGTGCTCGATCCAGGAAGCCATCGTCGCGACCGCAATGTCATGCGACTCCAGCACAGCGGCCCGGGTTTTGTCGTCGCCGATCGCCATCAAAATCGACACTGATTTCGGGGCTGACGCGGTCACGTCGAAACCCCGGACTGATTCATCGGTGTAGCGGGTGCCGAGCAGCAGCTCGGGACGGTCCGGGTACACGCCGGCCATCAGATTCAGAAACTGGTCGTCGTTGACCACGCCGGTGAGGCCCAAGTGTTCGGCGCCTTGGCCGAGCCAGAGTCCTTTCGGTTCACCGGAATCGAGGTAGTAGTTGGGGAGTTCATGGACGTAGTACTCACCCGCCGCCGTGCCTTTCAAGGTGGTGACGCGGGCTGTCATCGGGTACTTCCCGTCAACGCACCCGTAGGGCGCGTGCACTCGTCTGTCGCAATAGGTCGTGAGTTCTTGGGGTTGGGGATAGTTGCCATGTCAGGTCCTCAGGCGCTGAACGGAATCGAAGTCTGCACATCGGTAGATAACTCGCCCTGGACGTTTGGTCGCCGCGGACGTGACCGTCGGGCTGGTCGGGGCGTGTCAGCGTCGGTGTTGCGTGATGGTGCGTCGGTGATCGCCGTGACCTCAGCCGGGATCGGCCACGAGATCGGTGCTCCAAGGCGTTCCTCTAGCTTGGCACGAAGGATCCGGGTTTGACGCCCGAACTTCTTCGCCGGGATATCGCCCTCCACACCGTTAGTGGCGATGTACAGCGAGGTCTGCTGATACAGCGTGGTGCGTCCGAGGCGGAGAATCCGCATCGTCTCTTCCACAGTCAGTAGATCCGGAGGACCCACTGCTGCGATCTCACCCGCCGGTTGAGTAGTCACCGCACCAACAATAGTCAGGCTCCGTGTGCGAATGCAACAGGCAGGTAGAGAACTTCATCAAACGGTAGACAGACTAGACTTGGTGGTCATGGCCAGATCTAAGAACAACCCCAATGCCTGGACTCCGAACCAGATCGTCGCGTACCGCGTTGCGATGGCCCGGCGGCTGCGGGGCTGGACTCAGGAACAGGCCGCACTCGAACTCGAACCTTTCCTCGGCACCCGGTTGTCTTCCGCTAGTTTCTCTGCGATCGAGCGGTCGTTCACTGGTGGTCGTATCCGCCAATTCAACGCAGATGAACTCCTGGCCCTCGCACGCGGGTTCCGGCTGCCTATCGGCTGGTTCCTCACACCGCCGCCGTTGATGGACGAGATCGGTGTCCTGACTCCCGACGAACCCAAAATCGGGTGGGAACCAATGCTGTTGATCAACGCGCTTCTTGGCACCCCTGAGACAATCGAAGCGTGGGAGGGTGAACTCCGGCTCTGGCCCCTCGAGCCGAGCATCATGAGGATCTATGATGACGGACGCACCGAGCTCCGTCATCGCGAGAT
>RCMY010002196.1_pt1 | contig 17754 bp, 16 predicted proteins | sample 2041341 | NCBI WGS metagenome assembly RCMY01 (sample SAMN09708234, study PRJNA481090) | Marine sediment metagenome, whole genome shotgun sequencing project. | reverse complement strand
CAGCCGATAAAAATCAAAACCGACACATCGGAACGCGATGAGAAAAAAGGCATAACGACCTTTACGGGTAGTGTTACGATTGACCAGGGCAGCCTGCACATTGATGCAGATAAAGTTGTTATCTACGGCATTGACGAAATCACGAAAATTGTAGCCACCGGCAAACCGGCGAAACTGCGGCAGCAGCCGGAGCCTGACAAGCAGGTCGTGCACGCGCATGGCAATACTATTGAGTATTTACTCAGCGAGGAGCGTGTGCACCTCATTGACAACGCCTATGTTGAGCAAGAGGGCTCGACGGTGCGCGGCGCGCGCATTAACTACGACATTGCGAAACAGCTGGTGAAAGCCGATAGCAACGCAGCCGACGGTCGAGTACAAATGATCATACCTCCCAGGAAAAAGGCCGCTAACACAGCACAAGATTCTAAGCAATAATGGCCAGTCTCAACGCACTAAATTTGGCAAAATCCTTCAAAGGTCGGCAGGTTGTTAAAGACGTCTCGCTGCAGGTCAATAGTGGCGAAATAGTAGGTTTACTAGGCCCCAACGGAGCCGGCAAAACTACCTGTTTTTATATGGTAGTCGGCATAATTCGCGCCGAGAAAGGTCAAATCAAAATTGACGATACCGACCTCACCCAGTTGCCTATGCATAAACGCGCGCAACGCGGCTTAGGCTATTTACCACAGGAAGCCTCGGTGTTTCGCAAACTCAGCGTGGAAAACAATATTCGCGCTATTCTACAGACCCGCAGTGACATCAGCCGCAGCGAGCGCGCGGACAAGCTTGAACAATTGCTTGATGAATTTCACATCACCCATATTCGCAAAAGTCTGGGTATGGCTTTGTCTGGCGGCGAACGGCGACGGGTTGAGATTGCCCGCGCGCTGGCAACGGAACCGGCCTTTATTCTGCTCGACGAGCCCTTCGCCGGCGTCGACCCGATATCGGTTAGTGATATCAAACAGATCATCATTCAATTGAAACAAAAAGGCATCGGCGTGCTTATTACCGACCACAACGTGCGCGACACGCTGGATATCTGCGAGAATGCCTATATCGTCAGTGAAGGTATTATTATTGCTGAAGGAAACTCGGCAGCGATTTTAAGCCACCCCAAGGTCAAGGAAGTGTATTTGGGGCAGCAATTTCAGCTATGACGACTTTAACGGTGGCGACATTGCTTGCCAGGCAACTCACGGCTAAACTTAGAAAAAGGATAGTCGGATGATGAGGACCACGTATTTCCTGCTATGAAGCAATCCTTACAGCTTAAGCTCGGCCAATCGCTGACGATGACGCCACAGCTGCAGCAGGCCATCCGTCTTTTGCAGCTATCCACGCTAGATTTACAAACCGAAATTCAACAGGCATTGGACTCTAATCCTATGCTTGAAACCACTGACGAAGACGAAGCCACCAGCAATAGCGACGCCGAGTCCGTAGACGCACCAACTAGTACCACAGACTCGGCAGACGATGTAGCCGCCACCACAGGCACCATTGACGACGCCGCCGCCGCCGCCGATAACGCCGACGACTGGTCCAACGAAATTCCCGACGACGTGGCGGTAGAAAGCAACTGGGAAGACACTTATCCCACCACTGCACCCAGCAGTGCCGGCAGCGCTGACAACGACTTCGATTTCGACTCGCGTAACAGCCGCGAGGAAACCCTGCACGACCACTTGATGTGGCAGCTTAATCTGACCTCCATGTCGGATACCGATCGCATTATTGCCATTGCCGTCATCGACGCGGTCAATGATAACGGCATGCTCGACACTACCGTTGAAGATCTGCACAGCAGCTTCGTCAATGAGCTGGAAATCGAGCTGGACGAAGTGCAGGCCGTGCTACATCGAGTGCAGCAATTTGATCCTCCCGGGGTTGCAACTCGCAACTTGCAGGAATGCCTTACCGTGCAGTTGCTGCAATTACCGGACGATACGCCCTGGCTGGCAGAGGCGCTTGGTGTGGTCGGCCATTTTATGCACTTGCTGGGCAATCGCGACTACGCCCAGTTGATGCGCCGCACCCGCTTAAAGGAAGACCAGCTTAAGCACACCATCGACTTGATTCAAACCCTGAATCCGCGCCCTGGCGACAGCGTTGCTATCAGCAACACCGAATATGTTGTGCCCGACGTGTTTGTCAGAAAAGTGAATAACCGCTGGCTGGTCGATCTCAACCCGGAAGTTGCGCCCAAGCTGCGCATCAACACCGACTACGCCTCCATGGTGAAACGCGCTGACAACAGCGCTGACAACAACTACCTGAAAGACAACCTGCAGGAAGCACGCTGGTTTCTAAAAAGCCTGCAAAGCCGCAATGAAACATTGATGAAAGTGGCGACCTGTATTGTCGAGCATCAACTGAATTTCCTCGAGTACGGCGACGAGGCGATGAAACCGATGGTGTTAGCCGATATTGCCGCCGATGTTGAAATGCATGAATCGACCATATCGCGCGTTACTACTCGCAAATACATGCACACACCGCGCGGCATTTACGAATTGAAATATTTTTTCTCCAGCCATGTCAGCACAAGCTCGGGCGGAGAATGTTCCTCTATCGCAATTCGCGCCTTGATCAAAAAGCTGGTCGCGACTGAAAATCCGCGCAAACCGCTCAGCGACAACAAAATCACCAATTTGCTCGCTGAGCAAGGCATAGAGGTCGCGCGCCGTACGATAGCCAAATATCGCGAAGCGTTACAAATTCCACCGTCCAATGAAAGAAAACGCCTGGTGTGAGTCAGCTACTCACACCAGGCAGCACAACGCAGACGCACTGTCTGTTTACTTAACCAAAGAGGGCTGTATTATGCGCACACAAATAAGCGGGCACCATGTTGATGTCACCCCGGCGTTACGGGATTATGTCAACAACAAGCTGGAACGACTCGAGCGCCACTTCGACAATATCACCAACACCCAGGTGACGTTGACCGTTGAAAAAATACGCCAGAAAGCTGAAGCCATCGTCCACGTTTCCGGCGCGGATATTTTCGCAGCCTCAGAATCGGACGACATGTACGCCGCTATCGACACGCTCGCTGATAAGCTCGTCCGCCAGATCATTAAGCACAAGGAAAAGCTGAAAAGCCACAAAGTCGGCAACGGTAACGCCGTGCCTATAATCGATGATGAACTTCCAGAGTAGCAACCACAGTTTTAAACATGTTCTCAATTGAATCTTTACTCTCACCCCGGCGCACCATCTGTGGTGCGCCGGGCGTGTCAAAAAAGCGCGTGCTTGAAAATATAGCCAACGTTATTTGCGCTGATCAAACCCAATTCACCTCACAGCATATTTTTGATGCTTTGCTGGCCCGGGAAAAGCTTGGCAGCACGGCGCTGGGTGCCGGCATTGCAATTCCACACTGCCGTCTAAACACGTGCGAAAGTTGTACTGGAACACTCTTTACACTGGCCGACGACGGCGTAGATTTTGACGCCATCGACAACGTCCCGGTCGACGTACTGTTCGTGCTACTGGTACCGGAAGCTGCGAGCGACGAGCATTTACAGATATTGGCAGGGCTGGCACAACGCTTCAGCGACCCCGACTACTGCACTGGTCTGCGCGCGGCGCAGGACAGCGACGCGCTGTACAGCGCCGCCGTAAGCCACGACAAATGAGATGCGCATTTTTTAGTGCTTGCTCCAACACGCAAGAGTCAGTAACTTAAGCGCTTCTACTACAAGGGCTTTTTCTCAAATGGGGGGTTAGCGATGTCGGAACCATCAATCGAACCCGGTCAACTGGCGATTATCAGCGGCCGCTCCGGGTCCGGCAAAAGTACCGCGCTGCACGTCTTGGAAGACGCCGGTTACTATTGCATTGATAATTTGCCAGCTGGCCTGCTGCCCGAACTGGTACAGCAAACCTTGATGAGCGATACAGCCGATTATCACGCTGTGGCAGTCTGCATTGACGCGCGCAATATATCCGCTGATCTGTCTAAATTTGCAGGTATGCTGGAAGGATTACCGCAAGGCGTTAAAACCAACATCATTTATCTCGACGCCAACAGTGACGAACTCATCAAACGCTTTAGCGAAACCCGTCGCAAGCACCCACTGAGCAACCGCTTTATTGCACTAAGAGAAGCCATTGAAGCCGAGCGCGAATTGCTGGCACCGATTGCCGATGCTTCTACATTGGTCATCGATACCAGCCAGATGAATATTTACGAGCTGCGCGACATTGTGAAATCGCGCGTGGTCGGTGACAGCTCCGACTCGCTGGCCATATTGTTTCAATCCTTTGGCTTCAAGCGCGGCTTACCCAATAACGTTGATATCGTCTACGACGTGCGTTGCCTGCCCAACCCTTACTGGCGCCAGGATCTTCGCGCCCAGAGCGGGCTTGATGATGACGTCGTCGCTTTTTTGAACGAACAGAACGCCGCTAACGAAATGTATGACGATTTACGCAGTTATCTGGAAAAGTGGTTGCCGGCTTTTGAGCACAACAACCGCGCCTATATGACGATTGGCATCGGCTGCACCGGCGGTCAACACCGTTCGGTGTATATGAGCCAGCGTTTGAAAAATTACTTTGCCACCAAGTACAGCAACGTGCAGGTACGGCACCGCGAACTGCAGCTACCCGTCAGCGCCTGATTCATCGAGATTAGCTGAGTAAGAAATGCTTATCGCCCACATTGAGATCATCAACAAACTCGGCCTGCACGCGCGAGCTGCCGCCAAATTTGTAGCAACAAGCGGCGCGTTCGGCTGCGATATTCACATTATTAAGAATGGCTCGAAGGTAGACGGCAAAAGCATTATGGGCGTCATGATGCTGGCAGCCTCCAAAGGCACAATACTGGAGTTACGCTTCGATGGCAGCGATGAACACGAAGCCCTGCGCGCGCTCAACACATTAATAGCAAACCGCTTCGACGAAAGTGAGTAGTTACACAAACAAAAGTTGAACCGACGTTGAACCAGAGGCGAATAAAAAGATAAATCGTAATGCCCAACACTGCCGATAACAATGCAGCCAGAGAACAGTTGCAAGAGCTCAATGCGGCGCTTGCAAGCGGCACATTCGTGCACGTGCGCGCTATGCTAAATACGCTACGGCATGTCGATGTAGCGCGTTTAATCGAGTCGTCAACCCCCAAGAACCGCCAGCTTCTGTGGCGGCTTATTGATGTCGAAAACGAAGGCGAAGTACTACAGGAGCTGAATGACGACATCAGCAATCAATTTCTGCGCGCTATGGACGCCGATGAAATTGCCGCTGTGACCGAAGGTCTGGAAACCGACGATATTGCCGACCTGCTGCAGCAGCTACCGGACCAGATCATAGCCGAAGTGCTGCGCTCAATGGACGTGCAGGACCGACAGCGGTTGGAGGCAATTCTTACCTACCCGGAAGACACGGCGGGCGGTTTGATGAATACCGACACCATCACCGTGCGTCCTAGCCATACTCTTGATGTGGTGCTGCGCTATCTCCGCCGGCACGACGAAATTCCACGTATGACAGACAACCTGATCGTGGTGGACCGGCAGGACACCTTTCTGGGCCTACTGCAACTGCGCAAAGTACTGGTCAGCGACCCGACCACAACGGTACGCGAAATTATGCTGACCGATGTCGACGCTATACCTGCCAGCATGCCCGACGCCGAGGTCGCGTCGCTGTTTGAACGCCATGACTGGGTATCGACTCCGGTAGTGGACGATGCCGGCAAACTGCTTGGCCGTATCACTATCGATGACGTGGTAGATGTGATCATCGAAGATGCCGACCACTCGTTGATGAGCATGGCGGGACTTGATGAGGACGCAGACACATTCGCATCGGTGCGCAGCAGCGCGCCGCGTCGCGCGGTATGGCTGGGCGTCAATCTGATTACCGCCTTCGTTGCATCGGCCGCAATCAAAATGTTTGAAGCGACGTTAGACCAGGTGGTCGCGCTCGCTATCTTAATGCCCATTGTAGCCAGTATGGGAGGCGTTGCCGGCAGCCAGACCCTAACGATTGTTATCAGGGGTATGGCGCTGGGTCATATTGGCAAAAACAACACTTACTGGCTGTGCAGCCGCGAACTGGCCGTTGCCGCGCTGAATGGTGTGCTGTGGTCAGCCCTGGTTGCCTGCGTTGCCGTGCTGTGGTTTCACGATATACGCATAGGTATCGTTATTGCGCTTGCCATATTTATCAATCTACTCACCGCTGCGCTGGCCGGTGTGTTGCTACCGCTGGCTATGAAGTCGGTAAACATCGACCCCGCCCTAGCCGGCAGCGTGGCATTGACCACCATCACTGACGTGGTTGGCTTTGTAGCGTTTTTGGGCTTGGCGACGCTTTTTTACGCATAATAGACATACAGATGACAACTGACGAATTTGACGAAGACAGCAAAAAAAGTAAATCACAATTAAAGCGCGAAATGACGGCACTGCAGGACATGGGCGCGACGCTGGTCCAGCTAAGCGATCGTGACCTGCAGCGCGTTCCGTTAGATGCAGACCTGAAAGCTGAAATTCTGCAAGCCCGGGCAATACAGCAGCGTGAGGGCCGCCGCCGCCAGCTGCAATATATCGGCAAGCTGATGCGCAATACGGATTGCACTGGCATCGAAGCCGCACTGCAGCGCATGGCCGACGGTAATCGCGCCGAGGCTCGCGAGTTTCATGCACTGGAAGAATTGCGCGAACAGTTGATTGCCGACAACGACGGCGCGTTGAAAAGTGCCCTTCAATCCTATCCACATGCCGACCGGCAACATCTGCGACAGCTTGTGCGCAACGCGCAACAAGAGCTAGCGGCCGACAAGCCGCCCGCCAGCGCGCGTAAGTTGTTTCGTTATTTGAGAGAGTTAGCTACCAACGCGAGTGACACATAGGGTGCGCACGGCGCAACCTACAGCGCTGCTTTTTTTTGCTTGGTCGACGCCTCGGCTTTCTTTGCTTTCTCTACTTTGTCTACTGTCTCTACTTTCTTTGCCTTCATACTGTCGTCGAAAATTTTATCCAGTGTGATTTCCGGATCGTCCCACTTGCCTTTGATGGTGTACGAGGCGCTGGAGAGCTTGTCGAGCTGCTCCTGAAATATCTTACCCGCTACATACACACCGGCCGCAGCAGGCAAGCCACCGGCGAGCGCGACTACCCACGGCAAGTTGCTGGCAAACGGCAAAGTGGCAACCATCTTTGTGTCAACCAGCTCATTCTCAAGGTCAACCGTACCGGTCATTTGAAAGCGACTCGAGGGGCCTTTGACGCTTAGGGTATCGACAATTTTCATTTTACCGTTTTCAATATGGAAGCCGCCGTTAACCGTGTCGTAGCTTAAACCGCGGTTGAACACGTCCTTAAAGTCGAATTTCAGACGGCGTAGAATCGTATCGAAGTTAAAAATACTAAATAGACGCAGTGCATTGGCCGCCGAATTGTCTTCCATGAACTGACCATCGGTCATAGAAAATTTGACGTCGCCCTCCAGATTATTGAGCCCGAACTGCAGCGGCGAGCCATACCAACCCAGATTGGGCACGACAAATGACGCTTTCTTGCTACGGATAGCTTCAGCGAAGCCCCAGTCGCGCAACACCTTGCCAAGATCTTCACACGCCAGCGCACCACGAAACTTGGTCTGCTGCTGATTGCCGACGCGTCGCCACTGCAACCAGGCTTGGTCATCAGCTGCAGCCGTGTCACCCGCCACCCGCACGCCTTTAACGTTCGCAACCAGGTCGTGCAGCTCTACGCCATGCTCGACTTTGCGAGCTACAAACGCCCAGCTGCCGTATGGCCGGTCACCGACCCGGAAGTCTCGTAGCGAAAACCTCATCGCCGGCAGGTCGGCTGGATGAAAATCGTCGAGCAAAGAGGAATCGATTGCGCCCTCCTTGGCCGAGTCGTCCGTCGGCGTGTCTGTGACCGGCAGGTACAGCCGTTGCAAATCTAGCGATAATGACGGTTGGCGCGCGCTGTTGTAACCGACCTGACCGGCCACGTTCGCGCCGTTGACCTGGAACTGCCAGTCACCATCTGCATGCGTCAGCGCCAGCTCGGTAGCCCCGAACTGCGCACCAAAGACGTCAAATTTATCGATGCTGATGGCGTCAGCAACAAGCGTGCCGATAGCACGCGCCTGTGTGCCGTGTTTTTGCTGGGTGCTCTGCAGCACTTCTTGCTGTGCCTCCTGCTGTGCCGTGAATTTATCCAGCACGTCCAGCCATGGACCCAGATCGAAACTGCTCAATCCGCCAGAAATTACCAGTCGGTCAGAAAAATACGACGCGTCGGTGTCGCTGCCCAATCCCAGCGAACCGGTCACCGGTCGGTCGCCATGCAGTACCAGAGCAAGTCGGGTGCGATCCTTCAGATCAATCGCCATGCGCAGCGGTGAGTCAGAGAGGAACAAAGTAACAATCAGCGGCGTGACGCTGCCCACATCTTTTTGCAGCGGTACCGGCAGGGTTGATTGCAACTGTTCCAAGTCCGACGTAATGCGCAGCCGGCTATCGCCTTTGGCAATACTTAGCCGCGCCGTATAGTTGGCGCTGCCGGTAACGTAATCCTGTAACGGGTAATTTAACCAATTAACAATATCTTCACCGCCGGCACTGCCCATTAACTTGATAACGGTTTTCCAATTCACTTCCGAGCCAGGCGGCTTCTCGACAGCAGCTGGTGTTGTGTCCGCTGCCGCTACCTTCACTTTACTAGCAGGTGCTTCGTTGCTGGCAGACTGTGGTGGTTTTGTTGGCGCATTATCCACAGCCGGCGGTTTGACAGCAGCAGCTACCTTGGTGGAGTTAATGGCTACCGACACGGGTTTATCCCACAGCCTACCGCTGAGGCCCACAGAATATAGCTGGCGTTGCGTGGTGTAGTGCAGCGGCCCGTTTATCTGCTCAAACTGCAGATTCAAGCCGGCATGCTTAAACCCTGCGCGCTGCAACTGCGCGTCAATATTCACTTGCTTAGTCGCATCGCTGCCGAACGGTAACTCGGCGCGCAGTTTAGCCTGTACTTTGCCGCTGCCCTGCCAGTCGTCTAACGCATCGCCGACGAATTCATGCACCGGCGATTGTTTCATGACGTTTAAGGCCGCTGCCACTGTGCCATTAGCAGCGCTATCAATGCTTAGCACACTGCCTTGAGTAGCCGCTGGGCCGTATTTAACCGTGCTGTCGGTGAGGGTCAGACCAAGCATAGAGGCGCTGCTGGCGGCCACGTGCACGTTTTCATCATCGATAAAAATATCGCCGGCAACCTGCGATACCTGCGGCCAACCGCTGTCGAAGTTCACTACCCCGTTGACCACATCAAAATACAGTTGAATACTGCGCTCACGATCGGCGCCTGCGGCGATTGATCCGCGATAAATAAATGCGCCGTCGCGCACATCGCCTTGCTTAATACTCTTATCCAGCCAGGCAAGCAGCGCTTCGCCAACGGTATACGGAATAAACTGGTTCTTGAATTTCGCCGACGTGTCTTGCAGGCCAATCACTAAGTTCATCTGCGGGTCTTGATTGGCACTTTTCTGCAGCGGAATATTAAGATCAAAATAGCCACTTGCATTACCCGACGGACCGTGCAAACGCAGAGCGCTGCTTTGCACCGTGACGGCCTGCTTACTGATGTTCCAGACAACGATACCCTTGGCAGAGTCAAAGCGTAGTGGTTCGTGATACAGTTTAGGAAAATTCAGACTAAAGCCGTTGGAGTCCAGGCTAACAACGCCGCTTTCCAGGTCCGTCACCACGCTACCGCTCACACCAGAGCCGCCGGGCGCGCCTTGCCAGGCTGATATCTCGACTTTATCAAGTCGCGCCAGTATATGAAGTGGCTGGTCGGACTCCTCATTCGGCACCAGCAAACTCACGTCGCGTAACCAGCCGCTGGGGTCTAACGTATCTAACACTTCCTGCGCCCGTGCCGGCATCAAACCAAGCTCGCTCAACAGGTATTTAGCGGGCGCCAATTCTATCGCGTCCACGCTCAGCGCCATGATGTCCTGGGTACGCCTCAGCCAAGCGTGATCCACCGCGACACGTTGGCTGCCGAGTAATAGATTAACGTCGCTTAACCACACCCCGATCTGTTTCAGGTTACTCATATCGAGCAAAAAGTCGCTGTGTACCTGTTGCAACGACTTCCTAGTGACGCCGTCGCTATGCAGCAGTGCCGCGCTGCGCGCATCAATACTGCCCTGTGCCTCAACGTTATAATTGTCGGCCCAGTCCAGCCACAGCTCACCGGAAATGTTAGGTAGCTGCAGCTGCCAGTCGCCCAACGCCAGCGTTGCTGCAAAACCGGATACATCAAGCTCGTCAAAAGCCGCATGCGCCTGAACGCTGAAGTCTGACGAATTCGGTATACCGCGGCCCTCCAGCGTGATATTAACCGGCACGGTTGAATTCTGCGGCAGCGCGTCTGCCTCAACATGCCAGCGGTCGCCCTGCTTGAGTAGCTGCACGTTAACCTGCTCGATGCGCAGCTCGCTGCCGTTGTAGCGCAGCAGCTCGATACTTGCATCGGCAATATCCGCTTGTTCAAACACGTTGTAGACATTGCTAATTTGCTGCGCCGTCATAGCACTACTGGTGGGCAGAAAATTCTGTGCAAGCTGCCAGCCGCCATCTTTCGTTTCACGCAACTGTAGCCGGGTGTTTGCAATCGCCATGCGTGACACCAGCGGCTGTCGGTGCCATAGGCTGCGCAGCAAGTTGAGCTCTATGCGTACCGAATCGGCACCGATGCCATCGCGAGCAGGACCGAGATGCACACCACTGGCGGCAATAATGGGCGACAGTTTTGCCCACTCGCCGTGTAGTTCAGCCGCGTTAATTTCGAAACCAGCTTGTGTGCTGCTCCAGGTAATTATCTGGCTGCGGTAGTCGCTGATATGCGCTACCGCGTAGCGGCCTATACTCGCGACCAGAGCCAGCAACACGAGAACGACAACCGCAGCGTGAAGTAGGAAGCGGCGCGCAATAGCGAAATTGTTCAAAAAAGTCATGCCGTTTTTCTAGCTATAGCAGAATCACATCAAACTGCTCTTGAGTGTACATAAGCTCCACCTGAAACTTGATCTCTTTACCGATAAACTCCTCCAAATCGGCAACGCTTGACGATTCTTCGTCGAGCAGGCGATCGACGACCGGCTGCGATGCCAGCACCAAATAGGTTTCGTTCTCGTAGGCGCGCGCGTCACGCAGGATTTCTCTAAACACCTCATAGCACACTGTTTCTGCCGACTTCATTGTGCCACGCCCGTCGCAGGAGGGACACGGCTCACAAAGTATTTGCTCCAGGCTCTCGCGGGTACGTTTGCGCGTCATTTGCACCAGACCGAGCTCGGAAATACCGGTAATGGATGTTTTGGCGTGATCTTTCACCAGCGCTTTTTCCAGCGTGCGCAGCACCTGACGCTGATGCTCTGCCTCTCGCATGTCGATAAAATCGATAATGATCATGCCTCCCAGATTACGCACGCGCAGCTGCCTTGCCAGCGAGGTGGCAGCTTCCAGGTTAGTCTTGAATATTGTCTCTTCCAGGTTTCTGTGACCAACGAAGGCACCGGTGTTGATGTCAATCGTGGTCATGGCCTCGGTCTGGTCAAAAATAAGATAACCGCCCGACTTGAGCTGCACTTTGCGACCCAGCGCTTTTTGCATTTCATCCTCGACGCCAAACAGGTCAAAGATGGGCCGGTCACCATCGTAATACTCGATGCGAGAAACGACTTCAGGCACGAACTCTTGTGCAAATTCCAGCACTTTGGTGAGAGTTTCACGCGAATCCACCCGCACTTTTTCCAGATCTGGTCGCGCTAAATCACGCAGGGTGCGCAGTGACAATGGCAGGTCTTCGTAGACAACACACGGCGATTTGCTGTCTTGAATTTTTTTCTGTATCGACAGCCAGAGACGTTTCAGATAGCGCATATCGACTTTCAATTCTTCAACGCCGACGCCCTCGGCCGCTGTGCGCAAAATAAAACCACCCATGCCGGCTAGACCCTCGGCTGCAGCGCACTCCTGAATTTGTTGTTTAAGACGTTCGCGTTCGTCCTCATCTTCAATGCGTTGCGATACCCCTATATGGGTGGTCTGTGGCATGTACACCAAAAACCGCGAAGACACCGACAAATGCGTGGACAGGCGCGCGCCCTTGGTGCCAATCGGCTCCTTGATGATTTGCACAATGAGTTCCTGGCCGTCGCGCACCACGGCACGAATGTTGTCGCTGCCGTTGCCGCGTTCCTCCATGCCATCGGAGTCCAGGCTGGCAATATCGCTGGCATGAATGAAGCTGGCACGCTCCAGACCAATATCGACAAACGCCGCCTGCATGCCTGGTAATACCCGCACTACTTTGCCCATGTACACATTGCCGACGATGCCCTTGCGCAGCGACCGCTCAATGTAAACTTCCTGCAGCATGCCATTTTCGACTAGCGCTACCCGGGTTTCAACTGGCGTCACGTTGATTAATATTTCCTCACTCATGCAGTGTTCCCGCCAGACACATTGTTACTGTCACTTTCACCGTCCCCTTCTGCTTTACATCACCAGCGTGCCACAGGTACGCAATAGTTGTGCAGTTTCGAATAAGGGTAACCCGACGATGGCCGAGTAGCTACCCGCGATACGCTCCACAAACATGCCGCCTATTCCCTGTATTGCATAGGCACCTGCCTTGTCGCGGCCTTCGCCGCTGCGCCAGTAGGCGTTGATTTGGTCTTCGCTCAACGTCGTGAAGTGAACATCGCTGATGACCGTGCGCGCCATCACGCGTTCGTTATAACAGACTACCACGCTGGTCATCACTTGATGCGCACGCCCGGACAACAAGCGCAACATGCGCTGAGCATCGGCGGCATCTGCAGGTTTGCCGAGAATTGCTGCATTAACAACCACAATGGTGTCGGCACCGAGCACGGGAATAGACTGCTGCCGCTGAACCGAGTGCCAACCCGCTTCCGCCTTGGCGCGCGCGAGGCGTGCAACGCAGGTTTGTGGCGGCTCGTCGGGTGCGGGACTTTCATCGATATCTACGTCGAGGCGTGCAAAGCGCAAACCCAGCTGCTTGAGTAAATCACGTCGCCGCGGCGATGCTGACGCAAGGTAAAGCTGACTTGCCTGTTGTTCCGACATTCGCGCGACTCCTGCACCGTAAACCTGCAACGCAAACCTTCACCGCAAAAAAGTCGTCGCTAGAAGCTGCAAACATTTAGGCTAAGCAGCAAATATGCTAACTTGCGGGTTAATATTATGAAGCATAATACCAACCCAACGCTAAGGAGAGAAAAACTATGTCGGTAACTCGCTCCGACATCGAGAAAATTGCCGAATTGGCGCGCCTGCAGATAGAAGAACACACGCTGGCCGAGGTGACGCAGAGCATTACCGATATTCTTGCGCTAGTCGACCAAATGCAGGCAGTTGATACGCAGGATATTGAGCCGATGGCGAACCCGCAAGACGCTACCCAAAGGCTGCGCGCCGATGCCGTTACCGAGCCAAATCAGCGCGCCGCCTTTCAGGAAATTGCCCCGGCGGTTGAAAATGGCCTTTACCTCGTTCCCAAAGTAATCGAATAGCAATGCACAAACTAAATCTCGCTCAATTGAGCAAAGCGCTTGCGGATAGATCCTTCTCCAGCGTCGAACTTACAGAGCATTATCTCGCTCGCATTAAAAAACTCGATGCAAACTTTAACAGTTTTATCAGCGTTACCGAAGCGCAGGCCCTGGCGGCGGCGGCGCGTGCCGACAAGGCGCTGGCGACAGGTGCAACGCCATCACTGTGTGGTATTCCGTTGGCACAAAAGGATATTTTCTGTACGGCCGGCGTGCGCACCAGCTGTGGCTCGCGCATGTTGGACAATTTCGTACCACCTTATAATGCCACCGTTGTAGAAAAGTGTAACGACGCCGGACTGGTGATGTTGGGTAAAACTAATATGGATGAGTTTGCGATGGGCTCTTCCAACGAGAATAGCTATTACGGGCCAGTGCGTAACCCGTGGGCGCAAGATTGCGTGCCTGGCGGGTCGTCTGGCGGCTCTGCCGCCGCAGTAGCCGCACAGCTGGCACCCGCTGCCACGGGCACAGATACCGGCGGCTCCATCCGCCAGCCAGCGGCTTTATGCGGGCTTACCGGCTTGAAACCCACTTACGGACGCGTTTCGCGCTATGGCATGGTTGCGTTTGCATCAAGCCTGGACCAGGGCGGGCCAATGACGCGCACGGCAGAAGACGCCGCGTTACTACTGCAAGTCATGGCGGGTTTCGATGATAAAGACTCAACCAGCATTGAGGCGCCGGTGCCGGACTACAGCGCCACGCTTAACGACTCGCTGGAAGGCCTGCGACTCGGCATGCCGAAGGAATATTTCGGTGACGGCCTGCACGCCGGCATCGCACAGCGTGTTGAAAGTGCTATCAAGGAATACGAAAAACTGGGCGCACGCGTGACCGAGATCAACCTGCCGCATTCAAATTTGGCGGTGCCCGCCTATTACGTCATCGCGCCGGCAGAGTGCTCCACTAACCTGTCGCGCTTCGACGGCGTACGCTACGGTCACCGCTGCCAAGACCCGAAAGACTTGCACGACATGTACACGCGTACTCGTGGCGAGGGCTTTGGCGACGAAGTGAAACGCCGCATTTTAGTTGGCACCTATGCCTTGTCGGCCGGCTATTACGATGCCTACTACCGCAAGGCGCAGCAGATTCGCCGCCTGATAAAGCAGGACTTCGTGCAAGCATTCGAATCGGTAGATATAATTATTGGGCCGACCAGCCCCTCCCCTGCGTTTAAGCTCGGAGAGAAAACTAATGACCCTGTCACTATGTACCTGGAGGATATTTACACCATAGCAACCAACCTCGCGGGCTTGCCGGCCATCTCGGTGCCAACCGGCATGGTGGATAACAAACCAGTAGGCTTGCAGCTTATCGGCAACTACATGCAGGAAGGGGCATTGCTGAACGCAGCGCACAGATACCAGCAGGCCACCGCTTGGCACCAACACTGCGCACCGATCGCTGAGGAGAGCTGAGCATGAATTGGGAAACCGTGATCGGCCTCGAAATTCACGTGCAACTGGCAACCGAATCAAAAATATTCTCCGCTGCGGCAACTACCTTCGGCGCCGAACCTAACACGCAGGCGTGTGCGGTCGATCTTGCCATGCCTGGCACACTACCTGTACTCAACGCACGCGTAGTGGAAATGGCGGTCAAGTTTGGACTCGCCATTGATGCGGAACTAGGCCTGCGCTCGGTATTCGACCGCAAAAACTACTTTTATCCGGATTTGCCCAAGGGCTATCAAATCAGTCAGATGGACCACCCTATCGTCGGCAAAGGCGAAGTAGACATTCATTTGGACGACGGCACGGTCAAAACCGTTGGCGTAACGCGCGCTCATCTCGAAGAAGATGCGGGCAAGTCGCTGCATGAAGACTTTCACGGCATGTCGGGCATTGACCTGAACCGCGCCGGCACCCCGTTGCTGGAGATCGTCTCCGAGCCTGATATACGCAATGCCAAACAAGCGGTCGCGTATTTAAAATACATAAACTCGCTGGTGCGTTACCTGGGTATTTCCGACGGCGACATGTCGCAGGGCTCCATGCGTTGCGACGTCAACCTGTCGTTGCGACCGGCCGGCGCAAGCGAATACGGCACGCGCACTGAAATTAAAAACGTCAACTCGTTTCGGTTCGTTGAAAAAGCCATTGCCACCGAAATCGAGCGGCAGCGCGACATTCTTGAAGACGGCGGCAAGATCACTCAGGAAACCCGCCTGTACGACTCCGACAAAAACGTCACGCGACCGATGCGCAGCAAGGAAGTGGCAAATGACTACCGCTATTTTCCCGAGCCAGACTTATTGCCGATAGTCATCGACGACGCGTATGTCAGCGCGGTGCGCGCTCAGCTGCCCGAATTGCCAAAGCAAAAGCACGCGCGGTTTTGCGCTGAATATGCGCTAAGCCAGTACGACGCCACGCTGTTGTCGGCAGATCGCGCTACGGCCGATTATTTTGAAGCCGTAGCGGCCGCTAGCAACGATGCGAAAGCGGCTGCCAACTGGGTGATGGGTGACCTGGCAGCAGCGCTGAATAAAAGTGATGTCGATATCGAACAATGCCCGCTGGCAGGCGAGCAACTGGCATTGCTGATCACACGTATTAATGATCAAACCATCTCCGGCAAGATCGCGAAAACGGTTTTTGAGGCTGCGTGGAACCAGCAAGGTACGGTAGACGAGATTATTGAGGCACGCGGCTTAACGCAGGTGTCAGACGCCGGCGAGATAGAAAAAATGGTCGATACAGTGATTGCGGAAAACGCCGGCCAGGTAGAGCAGTACCGTAACAGCGAACCCGACAAGCAGAAAAAAATGCTGGGCTTTTTTGTCGGCCAGATAATGAAGGCATCGAAGGGTAAAGCCAACCCGGGTCAGGTGAATAGCCTGCTAAAAGACAAGCTGGGCTAAGCGTAGGGTGCGTCCTGCGCACGTTGATTTCGGGCGACCGGACCAATATAACGCGTGCGCGCAGCGCAGCCTACGCGGTAATTAATTTTCAATTGAGAAGTACATGTTAAAGAAAGACAAAGCAAAAGTATTAGATGAAGTGTGGACCGAGGACCGGGTGCGCAGCTTTCTCGACCTGCAGCCAGCCGAAGGTGTAGATCCGGACTTTCATGTACTGTTGAAAGCCTACCAGAGCATGCGCGCCAGCGACTTTGAGCTGTTTGTCGGCTTTTTTCAAAGCGCCAAACGCGATATCAATGCAACAAATGCTAGTGGCCAATCGCTACTGAATATTGCCAGTCAACATCGTAATAGCAGCGAGTTTGTTGCCGTTCTGCAAGACGCGGGCGCGAGCCAGGACTAACGGAAAACTCACTGATGCAAGGTAATCTGCTGCAAGGTGCCGAATATCTGCTGCGCGGCTTTCGACTGCTGGGCAAACCCGGCATACGTCGCTTTGTGTGGATTCCGCTGACGATTAATATTGCCCTGTTCGCGGCGCTGATGAATTATTCTGTAAACAAGTTTTCAGGCTGGGTAACCTATCTGTTGGGGCTGATACCATCCTGGCTGGAATTTCTGCAGTGGTTATTGTGGCCAATATTTATTCTTTTACTAATCATTATCGTCGTTTTCAGCTTCACCATTGTTGCCAATTTGTTGAGCGCGCCGTTCAACGGTTTGCTGGCGGAAAAAGTCGAGCAGCGAGTGACAAAGCAGCTGCCGCCCAGTGCAAGTGAAAGCGTGTGGGGAACCGTCGCCAGTGTGCCCAGGTCGTTGGGCCGTGAGGTGTCGAAGCTGCTTTATATCCTGCCGGTGGCGCTGCTGATTTGGATTGTGACGCTAATCCCCACCATCAATGTAATCAGCCCTCTGTTATGGTTAGGCTGGGGCGCGTGGATGATGGCAATTCAGTACGGCGATTATCCTGCCGACAATAATCGCATCACGTTTAAGAACTTTCGGCGCATTCTTGGCCGCCAGCGGCTGACCAGCCTTGGTTTCGGCGCGGCGGTATTGGGGGCCACCATGATTCCCGGCATCAACCTGTTTGTTATTCCCTCTGCAATCTGTGGTGCAACGCTGCTGTGGTGTGAACGCCTGCAACCCAAAAATCACCCCATGGGCCACTAAGGAACGTTCACGAAATAACTTGCCAATCTTGCTTGTCTTTTTGTCCGTCTTCTACGTTGCGGTAACAGTGACATAGTTCGACT
>RCMY010002195.1_pt1 | contig 17762 bp, 13 predicted proteins | sample 2041341 | NCBI WGS metagenome assembly RCMY01 (sample SAMN09708234, study PRJNA481090) | Marine sediment metagenome, whole genome shotgun sequencing project. | reverse complement strand
ATAAATATGTAAATAGTCTTTGCAAAGTCGATTTTTTTATAAGTTTACTACAAGGTAATAGAATAATCGAAGTATAATCCGATAAAATTTGACAGTCAACTGTGCTGGGTAACACGAATAGCTATAGTAGATTTTGAGACTCGCAATTAAATTAAATAGACTTATTATTATTGGGTATTCATACTCTACCTACCTGAGTATAGATAGCTAAGTGCAGATTGGCTTAAATAATTATCTATCGATATAGATTGGTATATTGACCTAAGTTGGAGAAGGTTATGAAGTGGCAGGGTAGACGACGTAGTTCTAACGTTCGCACCAGTAGCGGTGGTGGTAAAGTGATTGGCGGCGGTATTGGTGGTATTATCATCGCTGGTATTCTATGGTTAGTATTTGGAGTCAATCCGATGACTGCTTTACAGACTGGTCAAGTAGTAGCTGGAGGAGGTAACTCTTCTACACAACCTGTTGAAATCAGTGAACGTGATAGAAATTTTATTGAAGTTATAATGGCCGATAATGAAGAAGTGTGGCAACAGATATTTATTGAAGGTGGTCAAACCTACAAAGAGCCTACTTTACAGCCATTCAATGGACAAATCGAATCGGCTTGTGGTAGTGCTACCTCAGCAACGGGACCCTTTTACTGTCCTGGTGATCAGACGATATATTTGGATATTTCTTTCTTTACTGAGATGCGTCAAAATCTAGGTATCAGTGGTGATCTGCAAGGTTCAGGTGATCAAGAAAACCGTGGCAGAGCCGGTGATTTTGCGCAAGCTTACGTTATTTCTCACGAAGTTGGGCATCATGTACAGACATTATTAGGTATCTCTCAACAAGTCAGTCAAGCCAGCCGTCAAGTTACTCGTGCTCAGGCGAATAAGTTGTCGGTATTACAAGAGTTACAGGCAGACTGTTTTGCAGGTGTTTGGGCCAATCGTAATCAGCAACGTGTGCAGTTCTTAGAAGCTGGTGATGTTGATGAGGCTATCAATGCGGCAGGGCAGATCGGTGATGATCGTCTAGCACGTGCTGGTGGCGGCGCAGTCGTTCCTGATAACTTCACTCATGGTACCAGCCAACAGCGTGTGCAGTGGTTTACTCAAGGTTTAGAGAGTGGCAATGTTCAAGCCTGTGATACTTTTAGTGGTGCCTTGTAATCTTTGGGTATTGTCTTACTATCAAGATGTAATTCAGGGTAAAACCTTAATTTTCGCTGTAGTACTTAACAGACAAGACATTAAAAAGCCCGCAATCTAAGTTGCGGGCTTTTTGATAAGCTTAGCTATCAACTATTTCTTAGTTTTTAGTTTTGTCATAAATATAACCACCTGCACCACCAATAGCAGCACCGCCTAATGCGCCACGAGCGATATCTTTGCTATCGCCCTTACTTTTGATAAGTGCGCCAGCAACAGCGCCAGCAGTAGCGGCTTTAGTAGTATTACTTACGCCACTATTATAGCCACCAGTAGAATTACAGCCGCCCATGATTAGAGCTGAGCCAGTAATAGCCGTCATTGCGATAGTTTTAGCAAATTTCATATTATCACCTATTAAGTTGAGCAAAATCATAATAAATACTTTCAATGGCCAGTTAAAGCAAAAACTTGAACATTATTTAGACATAGCCAAAAAATAAAACAGCTAGCAAAGTACTTATTAATGAGATTTGGTTGAGTGCATCAGTATTTATGCTAATAATACCTCGTTACTTTCTTTCTAGCCGTAGTAGAAACGCTAAGCTTTGCAAATATAGTGTAAACCATGTTGCCCTACTATGTCGTCAGTAGGGCCTTAACTTAGTTGTCTTGTATTATTGATGATAATACGCTAACTGATTTTATAAAGTTTTATGATGCTACAAACTAATAATCCTATCAGCAGATTTTATCGTTTCCTCTCGGTGAGCGATTATAATTCTAGTTATAGGTATTTGCTTTAGAATATTATTTATTTTACGTTCGTTCTCAGTATCTAAATGACTGGTCGCCTCATCAAGCAACAGTATTTTAGGTTTGAAATATAATGATCTAGCTATATAAATTCTTTGCTTCTGTCCGCCTGAAAGAACCGTTCCCATATCACCTACTAAAGTTTCGTAACCCATAGGCATATCCAAAATCTCTTCATGGATACATGCCATCATTGCACATTCCTCTATCCAACTTATGTCAGCGTTATAGTCAAAAAAGCAAATATTTTCTAGAATAGAACCAGCATATAAGGTGTCATCTTGACTGACCATTGAAATCAAATCGTTAGACAGTTTGTGCTTCAAAATAGACTTACCTCCCATCAATATATCGCCTTCTGTTGGTGTATTAATACCTGCTATCAGATTCATGAGAGTAGATTTACCTTTACCTGAGCTCCCAGTAATGACTACAAATTCGTTACTTTTTACATCTATATTTATATTTTGTAAAACTAAACGATCGTTTTCACTATATTTAAAGCTAATATCCAAAAGTTGAACACTGTTATCTTTCATCATACTGATGTCAAAAACACCCTCTTTAAAAGACTTTTTATCTTCATTTAAGACTATATCAGCCAGTCTTGATTTATCCACATCCAGCAATTTATATTTTATAAAATTGTCTATTAGAGAGCTGGCTTTCGTTTTAAATTGCTCCTTATAAGCTATAAAAGCAATAAAAACCCCTACTGTAAAAGCACCGTCTATTATCTTACCTATACCGATCCAAATTACTAATAAGTTCTCTAATCCAAATATAAGGCCGTTCAATAAGCTGAATATAATGACTAGCTTACCTGTTTTTAAATCTGTATTGACCTCTTTGATATAGGCATTTAGCCATTGGTTCATGCGTTGGGTTTGTTGATTAAAGAATTGAATAGCTCGGATTCCACGAATAGTTTCTAAAAAGTAAGTGTCTTTTTTTGCTTCAAATATCAACTTCTCCTCACTCATTACTTTTAGGGGCTTATAATACAACCATCTTATTATTACATATACAGCGATAGTGCCAAGCACGACTACTGTTAGTATGGGGCTATAAAGAAACATAAGAATTAAAGTCAAAATAGCAAATATGCCGTCTAAAATTGCAGTAATAAACTGTGTAGTAAATACAGCTTGAATGTTATGTATAGATTCAAACCTAGAGACTACATCACCTAAATGTCTTTTTTGAAAGTAATCTAAAGGTAAATTAATTAATTTTGAAAAAATACTGGTTTCTATTTCAATTTTTAGATTATTACTAAAGTATAAGACTATCCAAGACTGACAGAAATTAAGAATACTATTTATAATTAGAACGACAAAAAACCCAACAATTAGTAAGCTTAATAAGTTTTTGTCGTTAAAGGGTATTACTTTGTCGATTGACCACTGCATCAGAAAAGGACTTATCAGTGATAGTATTTCTATAACCAAAGCTATTAGTAGTAGGGTTATTATATTAGTTCTTAGGCCTCTTACATCTTTAAAAAGTCGATAAATATCTACACTTTCTTTTTCTTTCTTTTTTTGAAAGCTTTTGCCTTTGGTAACTTCGAGAGCTACTCCTGTAAAATGATTACTTAATTTTGATAACTCTATCACTCTTCTACCAATTGCTGGATCTATAATTATTGCTTTATTTGATACGACCTTTACCAACACAACAAAATGGTTAAGGTCCCAGTGTAATATACAAGGGCAATTTAGCTCACTAATTTCATCTAAATCTAACTGTAGCGGTCTACCAATCATATCTAGTTCTTGAGCAATATTAATAATATTGGCTAAGTTGCTACCTTTGAGTGAGATTGAAAAGCGTTTTCTTAAAGTAAGTAAGCTTATCTCATGACCATAATAATTGGCTATCATAGCTATACTAGCTAAACCACATTCTGAAGATTCTGATTGTAGAACAACAGGGGGTTCTCTATCCATTTTCCAGTAACTGAATGTTTTGCTTAATGTATTAGACATTTATTTATTTCTTTCTTTTAAGCTAATTAGTGGCTCTAGAATCCATTGATACAACTTGCGATTTTCAAGCCTTATATCTGCGTTTAAGGTCATGCCTGTATTTAGCAGTTTTTCGGTACCATCTACTAGCATAGATTGGCTGTCTATATCGACATCTACCAGATAAAAAGAAGTGTTATCTGTAATAGGTAAAGAAAAGCCACCAATTTCTGCTAGATCTGAGGGTCTGACTGTTGTTTTAGAGATAGAAGTTATTTCTCCCTCTGCCTGACCGTATTTTTGATAGGGGAACGCATCATATCTAATAGCAACAGTATTACCAACCTTAATAAAACCTATATCTCTTGGAGGAATCAATAAGTTTACTTTTAGTTTGTTATCAGAGGGAATAATACTGAGTAGTAGTTGAGAGCTATTAACTATCTGATTCTTATGAACATTAAGAGCCGTTAACCGTCCTGAAGCGGGAGACCTAATTATCTTAGTCATATCTTTTTCTAATTCTAGTAAAGACTGTTCTATAGTTATTTTTCTAGACTTTAACTCGTTTATCTCTTTTTCTTGTTGATTTTTGAGTTGCTTAAGCTCTAGATTTTTACTTTCTATCTGATTACGGAATAAGCTTTCAGATTCTTTAGTTCTATACAGTTCACTTTTTAATTCGATTACTCTGCCTTTTACGTTTTGAATTTCTAAGTCTGATATAGCACCTTCAATACCAATATTAATATAGCCTTGATATGCTTTTTCCTGTATTTTTATTTGCTCTTCTTGATTACTAAATATATCTGAGTTAAAGGCTATTTTCTTCTCTAACTGTGCTATCTCTAGTCTAACAATATTTGCTTTTTCAACAAAATCTGTTTTTATTAACGGTTCTTGATTATTAATAACATATAATTGCTCTTCCAAATTTTTGTTAAGTTGGTCGTTATAATCACCTTGACTGCCGTATTGCTTATTGACGATTGTTAACAGTTCATCGTTGACTTTGATAGTCTGATTGTTATGAGTTTCTATTGATTCTATAACGCCTACAGAAGGGGACAATACTTTTATGACGCCATTAACAGGAGTCAGATAGCCTACAACGCTCCTTCTCTCAGTATATGATCCATATTTGAAGAAAATAAATATAGAAAACAGTAATAAGAGTAAGATTATAATAAACAGTTTTAATGAAAAAGTATTAGGCAGGGCAACATCCCCATCCCATGATTTCGATTTTTTATATTCAAGAACCTCTTTTCTAAATAAATCTGACATTAATGGTTATAACCTCAACTGTAAACCCAATCATATCTAGCAACGTAGCAACGTAGCAACTGCATAGAGTTATCTGTATAAATATATTGATATTATTAAGATTCGTAGTCTAAAAAAGCTATTAACAGATTAGAAAATCTATTAATAGCCTCTTTAGTATAATTTAGACTTAGCAAAGACAACTAGTGCTGTATAAAAGAGGCACTACAATTTGGACTGGTCCAAAATTTATCTTTACTTATACTTGAGTTAACTATTGCTAATAAGTGCCTCTTAGCAATACGAATGACCGCCATGACCGTGACCGCCACCATGATGACCGCCATGACCGTGACCACCACCATGATGACCGCCGTGACCGTGGCCATGATGCTTATCGTGCTTATCATGCTTATGGTGTTTATGCTTTCCGCCACTTCCAGATACGTTTTCGACTTCTTGATTGCTGAGAACTTTCATATCGATTCCTTATACTGCATCAGTTTAACTGATACTAGAGTATTTAAGATAACAACTAGGGTTTATACTTTAGTAAAGAGATCTTACTTTAATATATAACCTAGCGATGATAGTCACCAATACATTACTAGTTAAACGATTGCATATGAGAATAACTACTATTAAACAATAGTCTATAATCATATCCTGCCATAAGTAATATATTAATGTTGTTAGCAGAGTAGATCACAAGTGATACTTCCACTGGACTAAATCATTCTGTAGTTGAGTCTAAATAACTACAAAGTAATATTAAACAATTATTCAGTACAAAGGCAATAGCAAAGTTCATTGATAGATAGAGTAATGTATTAGTTTTTTTACTCTAATTGATAATATATCCTACATATATTAATTAATTATTAAAAAAAATTTATAGTAAAAACCTGATTTAACAGAAATATCTCAGTTTAAGCAACATAATAGTGTTAATTGTTATAATAATGCCATAAATGCCATAAATAATTAAATAGTTAATATACTTAATAATATTTTATCCGGTATTAACTTAGTAAAGTTTCTGTAACTATGCAGTATCAATACTAGTTTTACTATACAAAAGTCTAATTAATAAAATAACCAAAACATGAACTAAGTTTGCTAAATATTAGTTTGAAAAAAGATAGCATGACGAAAGTAGCTATCGATTGATAAAGTGGTTCTAGAATGATGGATCTGCTATAAGGTTAGAAATAAATATGTATTCCATTTTTTTTAAGAATTCTAGCTATAAAATCGTTACTTTTATATTGATTGAATATAAGGCTCTATATAAACCAAAAAAAGACCACATAGAAGTGGTCTTTTTTAAAAGTAGGTTTAGCTAAAGCAGCTATATACCCTGCTAATTCTGTGACTTACGCTTCATCTGCTCAAAGAACTCATCATTGGTCTTGGCTTCTTTGAGGCGATCTAGTAAGAACTCAGTAGCTTGCACGCCATCCATCGGCTGTAGCAACTTACGCAAAATCCAAACCTTACGTAGCTTATCTTCATCGAGTAGACGCTCTTCGCGTCGAGTACCAGACTTTTTGATATTAATAGCTGGGAAAACACGTTTTTCAGCCAAGTCACGCTCAAGAGTGATCTCTTGGTTACCAGTTCCTTTGAACTCTTCAAAGATAACGCTGTCCATTTTACTACCCGTATCAATCAAGGCAGTAGCGATAATAGTCAAGCTGCCGCCTTCTTCGATATTACGGGCAGCACCGAAAAAGCGTTTTGGCCGCTCTAAAGCGTTGGAATCAAGACCACCAGTCAGTACTTTACCTGACGATGGGATAACGGTGTTATAGGCACGGGCCAGACGAGTGATTGAGTCCAGTAAGATAACCACATCTTGCTTATGCTCTACCAAGCGCTTGGCTTTTTCGATGACCATATCAGCGACTTGGACATGGCGCTGTGGTGGCTCATCAAAGGTTGAAGCAACGACTTCACCACGAACCGTACGCACCATTTCGGTGACTTCTTCTGGACGCTCATCGATTAATAATACGATTAGATAGCATTCAGGATTGTTACGAGTAATGGCTTGAGCGATGGTCTGCAAGAGTACCGTTTTACCAGCTTTAGGCGGTGCTACGATGATTGAGCGCTGACCTTTACCGATAGGCGCAATCAGGTCAATAATACGACCAGTCAAGTCCTCAGTGGTACCATTGCCGGACTCAAGCTTCAGCTGCTCAGTTGGAAATAGTGGGGTTAAGTTCTCAAAAATCAGCTTGTGACGCGAGCGATCTGGCGTATCAAAGTTAATCTCGCCAACTTTGAGGAGCGCAAAATAACGCTCAGAATCTTTTGGCGGACGAATAGTGCCGGCGATACTGTCACCAGTTTTTAGACTAAAACGACGAATCTGACTGGGACTGACATAGATATCATCAGGACCAGCTAAGTACGAGCCTTCAGATGAGCGCAAAAAGCCAAAACCGTCCGGTAGCACTTCTAGCACCCCGTCACCATAAATGGCTTCACCGTTACGAGCGTGGGTTTTTAGAATAGCAAAAATGATGTCTTGTTTACGGCTACGAGCCATATTATCAAGGCCCATTTCTTTGGCGATAATCAACAGCTCAGCGATTGAGTTTTTCTTTAATTCAGTTAAATTCATAGATAGGTCATTAGCAATTTGTCAGGTGAGAACTGCCATTAGCAGCACAGCCTACGACATTGATTAGAACAACGTTAGTATAGTAATAGGATGTGTGCGCAGATTTGATCTTTAGGTAGAACCCGTTTTTATTCATCAAATTAGCACCTTCTGCACAGTAGTAGTACAAGGTAAATAATAAAGACGATAAGAAAGGCCACATAAAGGGATACGATAAGTACTTGATACTAATAATCGTATTTAGTAATTTTAGTCAGTAATGGGGTTTAGCAACGATCAACGTGTTCTATAGTAATAAACACAAGGAGAACAGCGACAAGTCGCTTACAAAAGACACTAGATTTTTCTTGTCACAAGACTATACGGTTTTCACGATAGGCTTGTCAATTATTTTTATTAAAAAAGTCGTATAATTGATTTTTTTATTATAAACGGTAGCAAAAAGCCGCTATCTAGACAAGACAACGGCTTTTAATAACTTTATTCAGTGACTAATTCTTTAGTTCAGAATCATTTTATAATAGATAGTAGTACTCTATAGATGCTTATCAAGAACTTTAGCCAACTCACTTTTAGGTTGCAAGCCCATTACTGAATCAACTTTTTCACCGTTTTTGAAGACAAATAAAGTGGGAATATTACGAATACCAAAGCGACTTGCCGCTTGTGGGTTACTATCTACATCGACTTTAACGATTTTGACTTTACCTTCATACTCGCTTGCCAAGTCTTCTAAAATAGGAGCGATAGATTTACATGGCCCACACCAAGTTGCCCAAAAATCAACTAGAACAGGCATATCGGCTTGTAGTACATCCTGATCAAAGTTGTCATCAGTAGTGTTAACAATAAGGTCTGACATAATTTTCTCTCTTGTTTTATGATCTCTTTATTCAGTCAACGGCAAACACAATAGCTAAGTGGATGTTCGTCAACGAGTAAAGAGAAATTATGAATGAATAAAAATATGCCATTATACTAACATGTTTATCGAGACTTAATAGAGCATGACTGGTTGAATTACTCAACAACTAATATTAGTACAATAAATCGAAACATAATAGTACAGGCTGTGAGTATTCAGTTAACCCAATCTATCTATTATAAAATATTTAGCAATAAACCTTTAATTTAAGATCTTTCCATTCAGCCAATAAGTAGTAATTTTATGCCTTATAACAATGACACTATAGCGGCTCTAAACGAGCAAGAGACTCAATATGATACGAGTTTTTTTAAGGATTTTGCGAGACAAGTGACCGTCTATGAAGATGATGATATTTGGGTAGTAGATAAGCCTGCCAGCTTACTCAGTGTCGATGGTAAAACGCTAAAGGTTAGTCTGTTATCCAGACTTGAGCGTGCCAATCCGCAAGTCAAACTGATTCATCGTTTGGATATGGACACCTCAGGGTTATTAATATTTGCCAAGAATGCAGCAGCGCAAACTCATATTAGTAAACAGTTTATTGAGCGTCTGCCGCAAAAGACTTATCACGCACGAGTGTTTGGCACGTGGGAGAATATAGGCGTGAAGGGTAAAATCTCAGTACCGGTACGTTATGAGCCTACTACTAAGCCGCGGCATATCGTTGACTTGGACTGGCATAAAAATGCGTTGACCCACTACGAGATAATTGGCTCTGAGGACTGTTCAGGGCAAACGGTCACTAGAGTCGCTCTCAAGCCGGTCACGGGTCGCAGCCATCAGTTGCGAGTACATATGGTGCACTGTGGTCATGTGATCATTGGCGATCCTATTTATGCCGAAAACGAGGCACTATCTATTGCGCCCCGGCTAAATTTACATGCGCATCAATTGCGTTTAAAGCATCCCGTGTTAGGGGCTTGGATGGATTGGGAAAGTCCTTGTCCTTTTTGATAGCCTTTTTAATGAGCTGGCCCGCTCAATAAATTAGCTTTTTTGATCATTTAATTGTAAGTCGTTTTAATAATAGGAATATTGCAGAAATTAATAGTGCACAGCTGTGAACTATAGAGTCAAATATGATTACTAAATCAATAGCTTATTAATAATATGATTAGCATTGAAATACTGATTATCAAACTAGGGTAATCAAATACTATCAAAGGATATTATTATGATTGGTGTCAGTTCTGCTAAACAAGCCACTAAAAATGCTATCAAGAATCGGTTTAAACGTATTAAATTACCATCGGCTATAGTATCAGATTGTGAGGTACTTATTATCGGAGCGGGTATCGCTGGTATTGGTATGGCGTGTCATTTACAGCAGCAAAAGAATCACAGTTTTTTTGCTAATGAAAGCCAAGCCAAGCAGAGAGCTAAATCTAAAAAACAGCCGTCAACGCAGCGCTTTGTAGTATTAGAAAAACGTGAGGATTTAGGCGGTACTTGGGACTTGTTTAATTATCCGGGGATTCGCTCCGATTCTGATGCGCTAACATTCGGCTATAGCTTTCGGCCATGGGTGGATCATAGAATGCTGGCAGGCGGCGGTGATATCAAAAGCTATATCGCTGATACTGCGCGCGAATTTAAGGTCGTTGAACACATCCGCTACCGTCATGAAGTTCAGCAACTCTCGTGGTCAAGTCATAGTCAGCTATGGACGGCAATGATTAAGAATCACGGCAGCGGTGAAGTGTTTACGCTAACGGCAAACTTTGTAGTTGGGGCCACGGGCTATTATGATTACGAGGCGGGGTATCGTCCGCATTTTGAAGGCGAAGAGGATTTCAAAGGTGATATTGTCCATCCACAGCATTGGAACGCTATAGATTATAATGACAAAAACGTAGTCATTATCGGTAGTGGGGCGACGGCAATGACCTTGATGCCAGCGCTAGTCAATGAGGATAGCGAGCAGTGCGCCCGCCATGTCACTATGCTGCAGCGTTCTCCTACTTATGTTGCCAGCGTACCGGGCGATGATTTTGCGCTGGATTGGCTATCTGCTAAGTACTCGCCTTTATCAAAACAGCAAGCTTATACCTTATTGCGCACGCGTAATGTACTGCGACAACAAGGGGTTTATCAGCTGGCTATTCATGCTCCTAAGGTTATGAAGGGGCTGCTAAAGCATTGGGCAAAACAAGAGCTCAAAGGTAGTGGGGTTGCGATTGATCACTTTTTGCCAGATTATAATCCGTGGGATGAGCGCTTGTGCGCCGTACCGGATAGTGATTTATTTTTAGCATTACACGGTACGCGTGCAGAGGTAGTCACTGATCAAATCAGCCACTTTACGGCATCAGGGATAGTGCTTAGTTCAGGCAGGCATTTGGATGCCGATATCATCGTTACCGCAACAGGGCTCAAGCTACAGATGCTGGGCGGTGCACAAGTATATGTCGATGGTGAAGCGGTTGCTATAGGGTCACGTATGACCTACAAAGCGGTATTGATTGAGAGTATTCCTAATATGGCGGTCATATTCGGCTATACCAATGCGTCGTGGACATTAAAAGTTGATTTGGCTTGTCACTATTTAATTAGGCTGCTTGGGCATATGAAAAAGCATCGTTATCATACGGTCTTGCCGCAAGCAGAGATTGAAGGTGAAAAAGCGCAGGTGCAAGCAGATACCATCATGGGCTCACTATCGGCAGGCTATATACGCCGAGCCAAAGATGAGCTACCCAAGCAAGGCGATCGTTATCCATGGAAAGTCACTAGCAATTACTTAAGTGATCGTATCATGCTTAAACGTCGAAAGATAAAAGACAAATGGCTGCGCTTTAGCCGTTAGAAACAACAGTCTTTAGAGATAGGAGGGGTTTTATTGATAACTTTACGCATAGTTATCGATAAAACTGACAACTTGCTCGCTAAGAATTTGCCAAAGGGTAATTTGAGCGCTTTCGCTACCCCAAGCGTTATGCGGGCTAAAAATGACCCTTGGATGCTCGGTAATAGTTAATAAGGGATCGTCAGCAAGCATAGGCTCGTTTTCAAAAACATCGCTACCATAGCCTATGATTTGCTCTTCATTGATAGCATTAGCAAGCGCTTGACTATCGACAATACCGCCACGGGCAACGTTAATTAATAGCGGCTGTTTGATCATTTTTGCCAGAGTGTCTTTATTGATAAGATGTTGAGTGTGCTCGTTTAATGGGCAATGTAAGCTGATCACATCTGAGCAGGCAAGTACTTCGTCAAATGCCGTATAATCGCTATTACGCGGCGTGCGTCCTTGGTGTTCCGCCCATAGTACAGTCATGCCAAAAGCGCGGGCAATGTCAGTGACCCGTTTACCGATAGTACCGACGCCAATAATTCCCAAGATTTTATCCTCCAAATCTATCAGTGGTATATCTAATAGACACCAGTTTCCATTGGCTTGCCAACTGCCATCAATCACTTTGTTATGGTAATAGACACCGGCACGCATCGCATTAAGCATTAGCATAAAGGTATGTTCAGGAACGCTTTTGACAGCGTAGCCTGCAACATTGTATAGAGTGACATTATGAGCGGTGCAAGCCTCTTGATCGACGTTATTCATACCGGTAGCAGTCAATTGGATCAGTTTGAGTTTAGGCAACTGCGTGATCACTTCAGCGTTAATCTTGACTTTATTGGTAAAAATGATATCTGCGTTCTGACAACGCTCGATAATCACTGCGTCCTCCTGAGGAGTTTCCTCATAAGTGAGGTAATCAGTGATACCCTCCGGTGCTGGCAAGTCTAAGCCGGCAGAGAATGTGCCTCTATCTAAAAATATGGCTTGCATAAGTGCTCCTTGATAATTAATTATTATTAATAAGTGTTTCTTGTGATTGTTAAAGCGGCATTTAGTGCTATAGGTTTGGCTGTTAATGTAGCATGACTGACGGTGAACAAGAAATATTGTCTACTATACCCGCTATATTCCTCGCAGATAGACTCTTGAAAAGTCAGATCAACGCACTCATCTAACGGCTAACGTTATATAATGGCTCAGTTTCATACTGACCAAATAGCTAAAGAATACTTCTGTTTATCCACTTCTTAATTGAGTACAAAAAGACACTGCCCTATGACTATCTCTACCGCCTCTATACACAGCTCCGAATTTGCCGTTGGTCAACGTTATTTATCTGATACTGAGTCCGAGTTGGGCTTAGGTGTGGTCATCGATCTGGATGATCGCTGTGTGCATATTTTATTTCCACAAAGTGAAGAGACGCGCGTCTACGCCAAGATGTCCGCGCCTTTATCACGAGTGGTGTTTAAGATTGGCGACAGCATCAGCGATCAAGAGGGTCACAGCTATACGGTCACTGGCGTCACCGAGGTGATGGGCGTGCTCAAATACAGTGTCGAGACTGATGAAGTTGAGACCGACAGTGTTGAGACTAGTAGTATCGACGGTAGTGCGCAAGAGGCTGCTAGCAAAGGCACTGCTCACAAGGGAATAATGGAAACTCGCCTTGCTGCGAACATCACTTTAGCTAAACCGCTTGAACGATTATTAGCGGGTCAAGTCGAGCGTAGCGACTGGTATGAGCTGCGCCAAGACATTTTGCGTATGCAATCAGCGCTGGCAGGTCACCCTCTCAAGGGCTTGATGGGCGCTCGTGTCGATATTATTGAGCATCAACTCTATATCGCTCATGAAGTGGGTAAACGTATTGCGCCGCGCGTATTACTGGCTGATGAGGTTGGACTGGGCAAAACTATTGAAGCGGGACTGATTATTCACCAGCAGCTACTCACGGGCAAGGCTGAGCGAGTACTCATTCTAGTGCCTGATAGCCTGCAGTATCAGTGGATGATTGAGCTGCGTCGTCGCTTTAACTTAAACTTTGCACTGTTTGATCTGGTGCGTACCGCGGCGATTAAGGAGCATGATCCTGAGCAAAACGTCTTTGCTACGGAGCAGTGCATCATCGCTGGTATGGATCTCCTGCTCGATCATCCTGATCTTTATGATCAAGCGATGGAAGCGGGCTTTGATCTCTTGGTAGTTGACGAAGCGCATCATCTGCATTGGAACGAAACGGAAGGTGGTAATGAAAAATATGATCTAGTAGCAGATTTTGCTGAAGAGACGGCTGGGGTGCTGCTACTAACAGCAACCCCTGAGCAGCTCGGTGTTCAAAGTCATTTTGCACGGCTACGGTTGCTTGATGCTGATCGCTTTGATGATTTAGATGATTTTATCGATGGTCAAGAAGCCTTTGCGCAGACGGCGACGGTTGCTAGTACTTTGATAGAAAACGAGCCGTTGAGTGCCAGTCAAATAGCCGCTTTGACCAGCTTGCTTGCTGTCAGCGAAGATGAATTAGCCACTATTAATGAAGATGATAAGCTACGGACTTATGCGCTCAATGAACTGCTTGATCGTCATGGCACGGGTCGGGTATTGTTCCGTAATACTCGTGAGAGCGTTAAAGGCTTTTATGGTCGTAGCAGTACGCCGCACCCATTGCCACTACCGGATACTTGGATCAATAGTTATCAGACGGTGGGTAAGTTACGTGAGCAGCTATGGGGTGAAGAGAATCAGCCCGATGGTGGCTGGCTAGAGGATGAGCCGCGTGTACCTTGGCTGATTAATATTCTAAAGGGCGAGCTTAAACAGCAAAAAGTACTACTTATCGCTCGTAGTGGCGCAACGGTTGAAAGCCTTGAAGCGGTATTGCGTCTGCATGCTGGTATTAAGACTGCTATCTTTACTGAGCAGATGACGCTATTAGAACGTGATCAGGCATCAGCCTACTTTGCAGATTTAGAGGGGGCGCAGATATTATTATGCTCGGAGATTGGCTCTGAGGGGCGTAACTTTCAATTTGCCAGCCAGCTTATTTTATGGGACTTGCCTGCTAATCCAGATACTTTAGAGCAGCGTATCGGTCGCTTAGATCGTATTGGGCAGACCCAGCAAATAACTTTGCATGTGCCTTATATTCAAGGGACAGCGCAGGAGCGTCTATACCATTGGTATGACAGCGCACTGAATATCTTTAATCAAATATCACCAACGGCGCAAAGCGTACAAGAGCTGTTTATTCAGACCCTAAAGCCACTCTTAGAAGGGGCAGATACTGCTGATAATCGTATTATTCTACAAGAGTTAATTACCGATGCTAAGCAAACCCGATTGGGACTTGAGTCGCAACTGCAAACTGGTCGTGACCGGCTATTAGAGTATAACTCCTGTCGTCCAGGCGTGGCTGGACGTATAGCTGAAGCTATGCATGACTTTGATAGTAATAATCTATTGCCGCAATTCGTTGAGCGCTTCTTGGCCTCAGCCAACATTGAGTACAGTGTCCAGCGTGATGGCTCATGGGTGATCTCGCCAGTCGATAGCACTGAGATTAGCGATTATATCGAAGGGCTACCGCTCGGTGAAGAGGACGGTATGACCTTAACTTTTGAGCGTGAGCTGGCGCTTGCCCGTGAGGAGATCGACTTTATCACTCATGAACATCCGCTAATGCGTGCTATATACGAGTTGGCCAATACTAGTACCTTTGGCAATACTACCGTCGGTATGCTCAAAAGTGCCGCTATGCCGCAAGGAATGGTAATGCTGGAGATTAATTTCCGAGTGGAAGCCATCGCCCCAAAGATACTCAATCTACCAGCGACGTTACCTGCACAAAATATTCGGGTATTTATCAGTGAACAGGGTAGTGATCTATCAGCACGTATTAGTAGCGAGATGATCATGCCGCATATTGAGCGTCTAGATAAGAACCGTGCACGGCAAGTAATCAAAGCACGAGGCGATGTAATCGAGCAGCGTTACTATGAAGCCGAAGCTATTGCCAAAGCCCAATTGGCTGAGATTGGTATGCAGGCAAGTAGTCGCTTTAGCCAGCAATGGTCACGTGAGGTCAAACGCCTCAAGCATCTACAAACCATCAATCCAAACGTGCGACCTGCTGAAATCGAGCGCTTAGAGCAGTTGCAGATGCAAGGGGAGCAAGCGTTGGCGCGCCTGTCTTTAGTACCGGACTCAATCCGCGTGTTGGTTTCGGTAAAGCCTTAAGTCAGATTGGTTAATAAGGTAAGTGTTAATTATAAAAAAGAGAGGCTTTGATGGCCTCTCTTTTTTATTGCATGAGTTTTTATAAATGGTCTGTGTTTTTATAAAACGCAACCTACAGGGTCATGCTTATTGGAGTGTTAAAGTGTTCAACAGCTGGTCAAAGATGCAAATATTGGGTAAGATGTTTAGCCTTAAAATTAGACTTAGAAATAGTGAAAACTCTATTCCATAAATTACAAGCTATTGAAATAGCTATTATTAGTTATAATGAACCCCTGTTATGCCAAATTACTGCAAGCCCTATCACCGTGTTATCGGGGAATAGTGGTCATTCAACGTAAGGAAACCCCATGTCCAATCATGCACAACTGATCGCTGAGCTACTGGCTACTGTAGCCCTTATTGAAGTCAGTCCTGATGTCTTTGAAGGTAAAAGCCATGACTATGTGGGCGCGCGTATCTTTGGTGGGCAAGTATTGGCTCAAGCGATAATGGCAGCTGCGCACACGCTAGATGAGGACAAACCTTGTCATTCATTACATGGTTATTTTTTGCGTGGTGGCGACATTGATCAGCCAGTTATCTATCAAGTGCGGCGTCTGCGAGATGGCCGTAGCCTATCAGCGCGGCAAGTCACCGCTATTCAGTATAAGCAATCCCGTGGTAACCCTCCGGTTGAGCAAGTTATCTTTTCGATGATTGCTTCTTTTTCCTCGATGGAGGAAGGCTTAGAATACCAAGAAGACATGCCGGTTTATCCACCGCCAGAGGATCTACCTACAGAGCAAGAGCTAAAAGAGGATTATATCGGTAAAGTACCTGATGCGCTCAAAGCCCGTTTTATGCGTCATCGTCATGTAGAGATAAAACCAGTCAAACCACGAGACCCTATTCATCCAGAGCCGATGAAACCTAAGCAGGCCAACTGGCTACGCATCCCTGAACTGGGCACACAACCAGTTGCCATTCAGCAAGCGCTACTGGCGTTCTCCTCTGATTATTATCTGGTTGGTACTGGTCTGATGTCGCATGGGGTTAGTTTTATGACTAGTGGCTTGCAGGCGGCCAGTATCGATCATTCAATGCATTTCCATCGTAATTTTGATCTTAATAAATGGCTACTCTATGATATGTGGAGTGATACTACCTCTAATGCTATGGGGCTCAATCATGGTCAGTTTTGGCAAGAGGGTAAACTAGTGACGACGGTACAACAAGAAGGGCTAATGCGTTTGCGGGTGCCGAAGTCTTGATTTTTGACGTCTAAAATTTGAGAGCAATGGTATTTAGCTTTTGTAGGGTGCGCCCTGCGCACCATTAGCGAAATTGTGACTTTTATTTTAACGGTTTAAATGATCAATAATCTTCATCATAGTCTAAGATGCTGGGCTAAAAGCGCCAGCCTACGGTATAGTTTAAATTATTAACAGAAAATGCTTTTTGCAATAATCTATAAGATATGGATTAATTTTGAGTTAGCATAAATATAATTAACGTCGCGTAGGCTGTGGCTTTAGCCCAGCGTTTCTGGTGAATAAGTCATCAAAAGCTATCAAACAACTTCTAAAACCTTCACCATAGCCCGAGGTAATCCCAGCGTCGACTGAGCAGCATCGCTATCTAGCCAATTCACATTAACCTCAGCGGCTTGCAATATATTGGTTAATTGCTGAGATTGCTCACTATTTAAAACTAATTGCTGCGGGGTTAGATACCAATGAAAATGAGTGAGTGAATGTTTGATAGGGGCAGGCGCATCGTCAAATAAATCGTTACTAACTGATTTTGCTACTAGCTTATTTTCCGCTAACCACTCATTAACGATTTGCTCAGCGGTAGTAAACTCTGTTTCGTAAATTTGCTCATGCACTTTAACCTTGCTGGCCACTTTTAACGGCCCATTATCTGTAGCTACTTGTTTAGCTGACCCTGCTACTTTTTCTACAAACTGCAATGGCAAACTCCA
>RCMY010002193.1_pt1 | contig 17764 bp, 22 predicted proteins | sample 2041341 | NCBI WGS metagenome assembly RCMY01 (sample SAMN09708234, study PRJNA481090) | Marine sediment metagenome, whole genome shotgun sequencing project. | reverse complement strand
GGCACGAGTATAGTATAACGCCCTATTGTCTAAATATTGTTGTAGATATATTGTGGGATGTTTCCTAATAATCGTCAAATCATCAAATTGATAATTTCAACCACAAAATATTGACAAATTTACATTTACACATGTATACCATTATTCTCTCGGCATTTAAACCCCTGAATTTTTATGAGTCCATATCGATACTTTTTATTGTGATTTTCTTCGGATGGATATACTTTCAAACCGTTTATCGCCGATCTATGAGTTTTGACTTTATATGCGGGTTCTAGTAATTGCGATAAGAACTATACATATAGTAGGATGTACTTTGAGAATATTGCGGAAAACCTACCAAAACATCGACGAACGGTATGAAAAGGGAAGCTGAAAACACCAAACAACAAATTATGGGACTTTGACCACATCGAAACTCCAGTTCACAACAAGAAGTTTTCAGAGGTCCGAATATAGTATACTTTAGCATTAGAATTAAAAAACATACGCCATGTCCCAAAGAATAAAAAGCTCCCTGTACTTAGCCGCATTTGCCATCGCAACCTTAATCTATTATAATGAGACCAGCATCGACCAAACTCCCCAAACGGTCGATATGGCCAACGCCGATTTCGAACAAGTTTCGAGCATCGACTTTGGAGAGTAAAAAATTACCGGATTCCATTTGAATCCGGACGAACCAGACCTACTTATTGAACGAAAGCACGGACCTACTCCGTGTTTTTTTATGGGCTAAACTGAACAACCCGACCGTTAAAAAATAACTAAAGCCCCTTTTCCGACTAAACCATGGCACAGTTTCAGCATCAAACCTCCGAACCCATAAAATAAATATCATGAAAAAAGTAATAGTAGTATTATTGTGTATGGCCAGCATGTCCGCAATAGCCCAAAGAGGGGAAAGACATCAAGGAAGCGCCATGAACGACATGACTCCGGAACAAACGGCCACCCTAAAGACTAAAAAGATGACCTTGGCACTAGACCTAACCGATGTCCAACAAAAGCAAATTCAAACGCTAAACTTGGAAAACGCCAAAACTCGGAAAGCAGCGATGGAAAAGCGAAAAGCCCTGAAAGAAAACGGGGATACGAAAAAACCGACCTCGGATGAACATTATGCGATGAAGAACGAGCGTTTGGACCGAATGATCGCCCAGAAAGCAGAAATGAAAGACATACTCTCCCAAGAGCAGTATGACAAATGGGAGAAGATGGCGCAGCGAAAGGGAAAGCATCGCAAAGGGTTGCATCACAGCCAAAAAAGACAAAAACACGGCACCCGCAAATAGAAAAGTTGTTTTTATGACAAAAAGCTGCGCGAATTCGTGCGGCTTTTTTTGTGTGATCACCAAAAACTACCCATCCCACACTATCCGATCCAGAAAAAGAAACGTTTGTAGATGTGACGAAATATTTGCAAACATTTACATCGCTCTTAGAGCCTGTTGTGCCAAAAATCAGAATCATTTCAAGAGAATTTTTACGATATTGCGTTAATAACCTAGTTGGCAACACTTAAAAACCTACGAACTAAAAATTCGACACATGGAAAAAATTTGGGTAATAGCAATCTCACTTTTTTTAATAATCACTTTTCTTTTTTGGAGGCTCACTAGTGGTCATTTCAAAAAAGAATATGGTAAAAAAATGTGGAAACAATGGGCAACTAGACTTTTTTATTGGCAAGGTGCTATATTCACCAGTACCGGAATTACAATTCTAATAATGTTTCTTTTAAAATGGGCAAATATTTTGACTTTTTAGACGTCTAAAAAACAAGAACAAAAGAGTTGACCCTTAAAACGAGTATTTGAATGAAATCTACCTGTCGGAGATAGTAGGCTTCAAACAGCGCACAGGAAAATAACTGTGTTCAATAATGGCTCCTATAGACAATACGGGCGTCGGTGCTTGTCCAAAGGCTTGGGCCTATCAAGTTACACCGCAAAATCTTTTGGATTTTGCTTTTTCGAGGGCCAAGCTAAAAAACCTGCCCGTTCGGCAGGCGGGCAAAACCGAAAAATTATGCTAAGTGCGAGGCCGGAAATCCGGTGGATTTCAGCCCCACACTGCCCGAGTCGAACCGTCGGCAAACATTATGACCAAAATCATCAATTAGTAAATTATGAAACAAAAAATACTGAAAACAGTACTTCTTGTATTTATCCTGTTCGTAGGATTTTCATTTTATATGTCGCCAAGTTTGGGCGGACTAATTAAAGGCGGTAAGGACGAACGGGACAAAATTGTTGAAAAACTGGAATTTGAAAATACTCAGAATCCGGACTTTCAAATCGAATATCAAACCTTTGTCGAAAATCCCGATTTGATTAAACTAAAATCTGATTTCAAATTGGACACCATAGTCCAAAACGCAAAGTCGGATTTTGAAAAAGTCTTAAAAATACAGAGTTGGGTAAATAGCAGATGGAAGCACGACGGTAATAATACACCAGAAAAAAATGATGCCTATTTCATACTTAAACAAGCGGAGAAAGGAGAAAGATTTAGATGCACTGAATATAGTCTTGTAGCATCCGAATGTCTTAAGGCATTGGGATTTAAAGTGCGTAGCTTAGGTCTTATGACAAGGGATGTTGACGAAGTAAACTCTGGAGCTGGACACGTGGTGAACGAGGTCTTTATTCCTGATTTGGAAAAATGGATTTTTATTGACCCGCAATATGACGTTATCGCCACCGAAAATGGAGTTCCATTGAATGCGGTTGAATTGCAACATGTAATTGCGGACAAAAAACCTTTTGAAATCATCAACCCGAACAAAGTAATCGGAAAAGAAGATTATATCGATTGGATCGGTCCATACCTATATTATTTTTATGTAAGCATGAACAAAGGAAAAGTTGGAATCTTGGACAGAATCATCGGGAGTAAAAAACAGTTGACTTTAGTACCAAACGGAGCGAAAGAGCCGAAATATTTTCAACGACTTTTTAGATTGAACAATACATATTTTACAAATTCAACAGCGGACTTTTATCAGACCGAAAAATAATGTTTGGCAATGCCAATTTAAACAAACAGAATGAGTCAATACAAAATATTTGAAACTGAAAGATTACTACTTAAGCCGACTTCAGAAGAAGATGCAGAATTTATTTTCGAGTTGTTAAACACTCCGAAAGTGATTGAATATATTGGAGATAGAAATATCAAAACCGTTGAAATTGCGAAAAACTATATTAATACCAAAATGGCACCCCAACTTAGAAGACTTGGGTATTCCTGTTATACTATAATAAGAAAAGCCGATCATTGTAAAATAGGAACTTGTGGCCTATATGACAGAGACGGATTGCATGGGATTGATATTGGATTCGCATTCTTGCCCGACTATGAAAGGAAAGGCTATGCTTTCGAATCTGTAAATAAGTTAAAAAATGTCGCATTTCAGGAATTAGGACTAACCGAGATAAATGCCATAACTGTAAAAAACAACCTCTCATCTCAGAAACTATTAGAGAAATTAGGATTGAAGTTAAATGGAACAACAAAACTTCCAGATGATGATAAGGAATTATTACTTTATAAAATCGAAAAGCAAAACTGGCTACAATAGAGTATAAGCTTCCCCTAAAACCGAATTGAACCACCTAGATTAATTCGCTACCTTTCTTTAGATAAAAATTGCCACGCCAGTTACAAACAATTTTAGAACCAACCAAAAGATATGATGTTGTCAATTGTATTGAGTTTAATCCTAATTAGCCTTGGAATTATCCACTTTAATTGGGTAGTCGGTGGAAAATATGGGTTTGCAGCATCATTACCCACCAAGGAAAGCGGGGAAAGAGTCTTGAATCCAAAAAAAACAAGCACTGCACTAGTCGGAATCGGATTAACGGCGTTCGGGCTTTTTTATATCTTTAAATCGGGGCTAACAAACATCAACCTACCCACTTGGATTTCGGATTTTGGCGGTTGGATTATTCCTGTTATTTTTATCCTAAGAGCCATAGGAGATTTTAAGTATGTCGGATTCTTTAAGCGTATAAAACAAACTGATTTTGGGAGACTGGACACAAAATTTTTCTCACCTTTATGTTTGCTCATCGGATTTCTTGGAATACTAATTCAGATGGCGGAATGAAAACTAACTACAAGGGCTTTTGGCAATGCAGGAAATAAATATCGAGATTAAATGGCACAACAGTTTATTGAAGAACAAAAATTTGAAAGAAAAGATTACTCAGAAAAAGGACTTGAAAAAGCCGACTACGAACTATGCACTTTTTCAAACTGTAACTTCTCGAATTCTGATTTATCGGGAATTCGATTTATCGAGTGCGAATTTCACGACTGCAATTTAAGTACGGCCAACCTTCACCAAACGGGATTTCAAGACGTAGTGTTCAAAGATTGCAAAATGTTAGGACTACAATTCGAAAAATGTAGTGATTTTGCATTCTCAATAAAGGTTGATGCTTGCCAACTGAACCTTTCATCGTTTTATCGGCAAAGACTTCCAAAAACACTGTTCACAAAATCTAAATTGCAGGCAGTCGATTTTACCGAATGCAATTTGAGTTCATCAGTTTTTGACGATTGTGATTTGCTGAATGCCATTTTCAACAACACGGATTTACAAAACGTTGATTTTAGAAATTCACATAATTTCACAATCGACCCGGAAAACAACCGAATTAAAGGAGCGAAATTTTCTTTGTCCTCCGTTGGTGGCCTTTTAACAAAATATAATATCAAAATAGAACCAAGCTAATAAAATGAGATTGACACTAGGCATATCTTAGCGGTCCACATCACTAAAGATACCACGTAATATTTAGCACTCATTTTAAATCTGATTTTCACTGGCTGCAAAAACCATAATAAAGCGACCATAAATCCCGATCAAATGAGATAAACGCTCACCTAAAACCAAAATGATTCATCTAATCGTCGGAAATACAGGAGCTGGAAAAACATCCTATGCTATCGCATTGAAAGGACAAACGAAAGGAGTTCTTTTTTCAATTGACAATTGGAACAACACGTTATTTCTTCCCGATAAAAAACCTACAGACGGGCTGCAATGGTTGCTTGAAAGAATTACCAGAGCGGAAGAAATGATTATGGGCTTAGTCGAACAATTGGAAGATTCAAAAACGGACTCTATTCTCGATTTAGGACTTTCTAAATTTAATCATCGAGATAAATTTAGAAAATTTGCAGACCTGAAAGGCTATTCGCTGAAAACCCATTTTTTAGATATCTCGAAAGAAACCCGACTGAAACGAGTGATGAAAAGAAACGAAGAAAAAGGAGTCACTTTTGAATTCGAAGTAAGTGATGAAGATTTTGATTTTATGGAAAATTGGTTCGAGAAACCGACCGAAAAAGAAATGATAGGAGGTATTACGATTTCGGAATAGAATAGGTCTCAGCTACGTAATCAGCAACTATTAAAAAAAGAACTGCTATCAAAACCAATTCAAAGTCCTTCGTAAAGAAGTGAAGTGAATCAAAATTGAGAACCACCCACTACTTCACCAAAACCAAATCGCTCTTGGCGTTCAAAACATTCAACGGTACATCTTTCTCATAGATACCCTTTACAATTTCATGTAAATCAGGAATTACCGTCCGCGCCAAACTTGAATTACTGTTCAAAAGCACACAGATGCCTAAATCAGCTTCCGGATACACTGCGATTTCATTCCTGAAATGGTTCACGCTGCCACCATGGTGCCACATTGTTTTTTCCACATCCGTACCCTCCTCGGAAAATTTGTGGATACGCCATCCAAAGCCGTAATACGATCGCAAATGGCCGGGCCAACGCTGGTAGTATTTATTATTCTCGCTAAGGGCGACGAAGGGATTAAATGCCTCCTTCAAGGCAGCCTTATCCATTATCTCGGGGTTGTGCCCCAATAAGAACCGCATCCATTTGGCCATATCGCCTGCGCTGGCGTTGATACCTCCGGCGGCAATGGCATTATGGTAACTGTCCGTAAGTTTGGTGCTCCTCCAACCCCGTCGCGTTCGTACATGGGGCAGGGCAATATCCGGACTATTGGATAGGGTTTCGTAATCCGTTGTTGTGGAACACATCTCCAATGGGTTAAAGAACCGATTCTGTAATGCATCTGAGATATCCTCACCGGTCACTTTGCGCATCATTTCACCACATAAAGAGAACATTGCGTTCTGATAACTATAGAGTGCGCCAGGTTCGCTAATAGGTTTTACCTCCTTAAAGCGGGCGGCAATTTCCCTTAGCGGTATTCCTGCATCGACCAGATTAGTAAAACTATGGTACGGTGTGCCCGAGGTGTGGGAAAGAATATGTGCCAAAGTGATTTTATCGGTGTTCTTTTTGTCCCCTAGCTGAAAGTCTGGAATAAAATCCCTGACCTTATCGCTCCAATGTATTTTGCCTTCATCTTCAAGGTCCGCGGCCAAAACCCCGGCGAAGCCTTTGGATAATGAACCCAACCTAAAAATGGTTTCTCCATCGACTTCATCCTTTCCGCCACTTTTTCTTACCCCAAAACCCTCTGCAAGTACTATGGAATCTCCCCTTACAATGCTTACCCCCGCTCCTACAATATCTCCGGACGCAATCGCCTTTTTAAAATAGGCCGTTAAAGCCGTTTTCAAAGCCCGCCTATTTTTATTGAACAATAGTATATCTTGGGGATTTGCCACGGTCTCCACAGGTTTTGGAATCTCGACCAAAGCCTTCGGTTCAGGTTTGGCTTCGGAAGTATTGCCACAAAACATGATCAGCACAAAACACAAAGGAATCGCAATAAGGGCACCTATTAGTATTTTAAAGCTCCGCATGGATAGAATTTTACTCAGTGATGTAAAAGTAGGGTTGAAAATAAGATAAAATAAATCGTATAACAAACTCAACGTATAACTTTCTTCAATATTTCATTTTACACTAGTATTTTAGACGGACTTACTGATCCTAAACGGGAAATAAGTGGGAAACAAGTCATTTTACGATTCTCCTTCCTGATGTTTTAGATACATTTACGGAGTACAACCAAATTCGATGTTATGGACAATGTTAATAAACACTTAGAAGAGGCCAAAAAGCATATTGAGCAAGCAAGGGGAAAACTTGATGGGTCGGACGGAGGAGGAGGTGGAGTCTTAGGTTTTTTCAAGGATAAAGCGAGTGACGTACATCACAGTCTTTTGGACAATTCCGCAATATATAGAGCCGCAGACGGCATAGTGCACGATGTCAAGCATGAATTTAGAGATCCATCAAGCGACACTTTCCGTAATATTGCCTCAAGTTCATTACTTCGTACTGGTCAGGCCTTTGTGGATACAATTGACACTTCCGAAACCACCGTTCGGCTATCATCCCTAGATAACACCGCACAAAAATATGTTGAAGCTATTTATGAAGGAAGCATCGAATACGAAGATGTACGGGTAGTAATCGGAGGATACAACACCTTGGACGGCATAGCGCCCCATGTCACGGGCAATACCGTGTATATTCCCGAGGACTATGTCAATAAGGATGCCAATGGTAACTATACCCTAAAGGAGGATAAGTTAGCCACTTTCGGACATGAATTAGGCCATGTTTGGCAGAATCAAAATGGAGGCGGGAACTATATGCACGAAGCGCTAATAGATCAACTTGACGCATCTAATGGAGGTGATCGAAATGATGCCTACAATGGCCAAGATCGTCTTAATGCCGGTGTGCCCTTTGAAGACCTAACCCCCGAACAGCAGGCCGATGTGGCCAACCATTTAGGCCAAGATCTGAAAAATGGGGTTGCCCTAAATACCGAACAGGAAGTCGCCCATCAAGATATTTTGGACGGACAGGGAGCACCTTAGCACCAAAACTTATTCGAACGCAATTCTATAGGTCTACAGTTCTTAAGGCTTCAATCGTTTCGTCCAAATCGTCATAGTTGAGGGCATCGTTCAAGAAATAGCTTTCAAAGGCACTGGGAGGCAGGTAGATTCCTTTTTCCAACATCCCATGAAAATATTTTTTAAAGGTGTCGTTATTGCCCTTTGCGGAAGTTTCAAAATCGATTATGGGCGTGTCGGTAAAATGTACGGATATCATACTGCCGAAGCGATTGATCTGATAGGGAACGCTCTTGTTCTTCAAAACGGAATCAAAACCCTTATGCAGGTATTCCGTTTTTTTCGCCAAGCTATCAAACACCTCGGGGCGTTCGTTCAGTTCGGTCAACATGGCGAGTCCGGCCGCCATCGCCAAAGGATTTCCACTTAGAGTTCCTGCTTGGTACACCGGACCTTCCGGCGCCAGATGTGCCATGATTTCAGATCTTGCCGCAAAGGCACCGACGGGCAGTCCACCGCCGATGACCTTACCGAAACAGAGAATATCGGCATCGACACCTAAAGCTTCCTGTGCACCGCCCTTCGCCAACCGGAAACCGGTCATGACCTCATCGAATAACAGCAGTATATTTTCTTGGGTACAGATTTCTCGAAGGCCTTTTATAAATTCATCCGTAGGTACGATACAGCCCATGTTACCTGCTACTGGTTCGATGATGATGGTCGCAATTTCACTGCGGTTGGCCTTGACCAGTTCGCGTACACTTTCTAAATCATTGTATTTCGCCAACAAAGTATCCTTGGCCGTGCCTTGAGTCACACCGGGACTATTCGGACTCCCAAAAGTAACCGCCCCACTACCCGCCTGAATCAAAAAGGAATCGGAATGGCCGTGGTAACATCCGGCGAACTTGATGATTTTGTCTTTTCCCGTATACCCGCGTGCCAAACGTACCGCGCTCATACAGGCCTCGGTACCGCTGTTTACAAACCGGATCTTATCGATATTCGGTACCATCGACACCGCCAATTTTGCCAGTTCTGTTTCGATTTCGGTAGGCATGCCGAACGAAGTTCCTTTTTTGGCTTTGTCGATTACAGCATTGATTACGGGCTCGAAGGCATGACCCAAAATAAGCGGGCCCCACGAAGCGATAAAATCGATCAAACGGTTGCCATCTTCATCATGAAGATAGGCCCCTTTGGCCTTTTTGACAAAAATCGGATCTCCACCGACCGCCTTAAAAGCACGAACGGGGGAATTTACACCTCCAGGAATATACTTTTGGGCCTCGGCAAAGAGGGCACTGCTGCGTTTGTAAATCATAAACCTTGATTGGATTTTAATTTTTTAGTTCCATTTGAAATGGGTAGTTGGACAAAACGAATGCGTAGATACTTTTCGGTCACCCGTCAATTCGAGCTTACTTATTAAAACTTTCCGTCTTCACTGTAAGCTCCTGCCCGACCGCCAGATTATTGCCGTACAAGTAGTTCCAACGTTTCAGGTCGTTGACGGAAACGGCGAACCGCTTCGAAATGGAGTACAGCGTATCGCCCGCCTGAACAATATGGTTGGCATATTGCGATCTTGCAACGGCAACCTCAGTTTTTTGGTGTTTCCCATATCCGGCATCGGCTACGGCCGTATCGTATTTATGCAGGTTGTGCCTCTCGATAAGGGCAATCAATTTCTGCGGATAGTTCCTGTCGGTCGCATAGCCGGCTTTGCGAAGCCCCTTGGCCCATTGTTTATAATCGTCGTTCGGCAGATCGAAGAGAAAAGCGTAGCGCGATCGACCGGTCAAGAAAATGCTGTGGTCGCGATAGGAATACATCGGATGATTGTATTTACGGAAACATTCCCCTTTTTCGTCATCGTCGTGATGATCAAAATCACCCTGCCAGCCGGTATGGCATTTGATACCAAAATGATTGTTCGTCTTCTGGGCAAGCTCGCCCTTTCCGATTCCGCTTTCCAACAATCCTTGTGCCAATGTGATACTGGCGGGTATGCCGTACGCCTTCATTTCAAATTGGGCGATTTCAGCAAAGGTTTCGATATATTCTTGGGGCGAATTGATATCGAAACGGTTGAAAACCCCGGTATCCTCAGGCATTACATATATACCATCATCTACTTTTTCGATTTCATGGGCCACCGTAGTTTCCCTGGGTTTTTCAGGTCGATGATCTGTAGTAGCGGTCACGGTTTTTTTGGACTTACATCCTATAAAAAAAGTTCCTAAAAACAACAGAAATACAATTTTTCGCATCATACGCTCAATACTAGTGTTGTGTTAAGCCTGTCTTAGCCGGCCTCCCGCACGTGCGGGATTCTTTTTCACCAGTTCTGCGTTAAAAAATGATTCCGTAGCTACGGTTATGCAATAATTTTTTGCCTTGATCTGGCAAAAAATAACGGCGGCTTCACCGACACTACAGACTTAACACAACACTGGTAGATTTTTCTTTTTCAATAGGATGTTCATTCCCGCTATACCTTGCAGCCCTCCCGTATGGATGGCTAAAATCTTGGTTTTTGGTAGAAAATAATCCTTTTCGATTGTATCTAAAATACCGAAAACCATTTTCCCCGTATACACCGGATCAAGGGGAATTTGGGTGTGCTTCTTAAAATCGTTGATAAAATCGATAAGCTCCAGGCTTACCTTGCCATAGCCCCCAAAATGGTAATCGGAAATCAATTCCCAACCGTCCTTTGGGACAAAATTACGAATATCTTTGCTTAAAAAATCGCCTTTCAAGACAGGAAAACCTAAAACATGCTGATTTTCAAGGGATGAATTTATGATACCAGCCAGTGTCCCGCCTGTTCCAACGGCACAGCAGATTACGTCAAAATCCGCATCCTCAGACGTTAAAATTTCTTCGCATCCTCGTACCGCCAAGGCATTCGTACCGCCTTCGGGCAATGTATAAAAGGAACCGAATTCGTGTTGTAATTTTTTTAAATAGGATGGATTTCCCTTTTTGCGATACCCATCCCTAGAAATAAATTTAAACCGCATGCCATGTTGAGATGCCAATTTTAAGGTAGGATTAGCTTCCCATTTTCCGGATAGTTCCTCCCCACGGATAATCCCGATAGTCTTAAAACCAAGTAATTTTCCGGCATAGGCCGTAGCCGCGATATGGTTGGAATAGGCACCGCCAAACGTGAGGATGGTGTCGAAACCCTGTTTTTTGGCCTCGATAAGGTTATACTTCAGTTTACGGAATTTATTCCCCGAAATCAAAGGATGAAGGAGATCCTCCCTTTTAATGGTTAGGGATACTTGCTTTTCGGTAAGTAGTGGGAGAGAAACTTCTTGGATTACCGTTCGTTCGTGCATAACCGCTTTTGGTCGAGCAAAGATAAGATTCTTTAATTATCGCCGGAAGCTTCTTGAACAGCAGACAGGTGTTCCCTCCCCCTCGGGGAGGGCTAGGGAGGGGACCTTTCAAAAATACCTCAGAAACCCAAAAGCCTTCCTGTCATCGGGATAGTCAAGATTCTTTTCGTTGGCATAGGCTTCCCGTTCAAAACTAATGTTCTGGTAGGCTTTATAGCTATCCAAATACAACAAAGTCCGTAAAAGCCATTCCGATATATATAGGATGTAAAAGAAGACGATCAACAATTCTTGCTGCTGCTTTAGGTGTATTTTTTCGTGATTGATCAGCACAATATCGTCTTTCAAGTCATCGTTCTTCAAGATGATAAAGGGCCATAAGGATAGGCCGACGTAATTTTTGTAGAAAAAATGTTTAAATATCACTATCATAATCCAAGTTTAAAACGAACACCTCTAAAGATAATTGTTACAAGTGCCGTATAATCGATAACCCGAATATATTGCCAACAATTGTACCGCATCGGTAAAATCACCCGAAATGCCTATAAAATGTACGTTTTATTGTCGATTTTGGTCGTTTATCAACAAAAAGAACTTAACTTTAATCACTTAACCCATGAAGAAGATAATCCCCCTAGAGGAAGGTGATTTTTACCTATCGGAAGAAGGCTACAAAGTTTTTACTTCAACATTTCATTTAAAACGTGGCTATTGTTGTGAAAGCGGCTGCAGGCATTGTCCGTATGGATATGACCCTAAAATAAACCGCCAATAGCAACCTTATCGTTCGGCATGATTTTTGAGCAATACCTATTGGAAATAAAACGGATTGAACTCCAAATAAAATAACTATGAAAACACTAAAAATAGTAGCGGTACCTATGCTTATCTTGCTTTTTTTAAGTTCATGCTCTTCAGTGCAGGTACTTTCCGATTACGACAAGGAAGCCAACTTCAACGATTATAAATCCTACGCCTTTTACAAAACGGGTATAGATAAAGTGCAGATATCCGACTTGGACAAAAAACGGATTCTTAGGGCCATTGAGGCGGAGATGTCCAATAGAGGCTTTACGAAATCTGAGAACCCTGATTTATTGGTCAGTATTTTTACCAAAGAAAAGGAACAGGTAGACATCTATAACAACTATTGGGGTGGCTACGGATACGGATGGGGCTGGAACCCTTACTACTGGGGCCCTGGTTACGGAGGTGGTGCGTATGCCAGTACCCGTACCGAAGGCTCTCTTTACATCGATTTAATCGATGCCAAAAGCAAAGAACTGGTCTGGCAGGGCAAAGGTGTTGGCAACTTAGGCAACATTAATAATATCGAAAAGAAAGAGGAACGTATCCGCGAGTTTGTCTCGGAGATTCTGATGCAATACCCGCCGAATCAAGTGGCGGTGAAGTAAGGACCTCTGCGTTACATTTGGACATTGTTTTACTGAAAGAGAAAAATTGGCCCGCTGTTTTTGAATCGCGGGCTTTTTTTTATACACTCAACTTAATACGTGATAATTTAATATATTTGTACGTAAAATCATAGACATGGACAAGAAACTGACCTTAAGCTTAGACCAAACTATCATTGAAAGCGCAAAATCTTATGCTAAATCCAACGATATTAGCTTATCTAAGCTAATTGAGGCGTATCTACATTCCCTGACCAAACGCAACGCAGAAAAATCTAAAATCACTCCCTTGGTGGAGAGTTTAATCGGAGTGATTACATTACCCCAGGACTTTGACGAAAAAGAAGCTTACTCCGAATATCTAATGGAAAAGTACAAATGAACAGAATTTTAGTCGACACCAACATTGTCATCGACCTATTGGCAAAGCGCAAGGAATTTTATGAGGAAGCTGCCGAATTGTTTTCGTGCTCCGACAAAAAGGAACTTAATTTGGCCATCTCTTCATTAACTTTTGCCAATGCGAATTACGTTTTGTCCAAACTCAAATCGGCCAAGGAAGCCAGAGTAATTCTGAGGAAATTCAAAGTTCTTGTGCAAATACTGAGCTTAGATGATAAAATAACAGCATTGGCTCTCAGCGATGATGACTTTCCAGACTTTGAAGATGGTTTACAATATTATTCCGCCATGGAAAACCAACTGGAAGTAATTATAACCCGAAATAAGAGGGATTTCCGAAATTCAAAAATTCCAGTTTTAACGGCGAAGGAATATTTGGCGAGTAGATAAACTCGCTAACAAAATCATAAGCAATGCCCTACAAAAGCAACCCCGTACTCGACAAGCTGCCGAAACACCTACGGCAGTACATTAAGCCCCAGAATTATGGGGAGTATTCGGCCATCAACCAGGCTGTATGGAGGTACGTCATGCGCAAAAACGTGGACTATTTGAGCAAGGTCGCCCATGAATCCTACTTGAGCGGTCTGAAAATAACGGGGATTTCCATTGACCATATTCCCAATATGTACGGCATGAACCGTATTCTTAAGGAAATCGGTTGGGCCGCCGTGGCCGTTGACGGCTTTATTCCCCCTTCCGCCTTTATGGAATTTCAGGCCTATAACGTACTGGTCATCGCTTCTGATATCCGCCAACTCGACCATATCGAATATACCCCTGCCCCGGATATCATACACGAAGGTGCCGGCCATGCGCCGATCATCGCCAATCCCGAATATGCGGAATACCTGCGTCGATTCGGGGAAATTGGCTGTAAGGCCATTTCCAATGCCAAGGATTTTGAACTGTACGAGGGGGTGCGGCACCTCTCTATCATCAAAGAGGCCGTCGGAACCCCTCAGGAAGAAATCGATACCGCACAAAACCGTATCGAGCAACTACAACAAAACATGGGCGAACCCAGTGAGATCGCCCTGATCCGCAACCTGCATTGGTGGACGGTCGAATACGGACTCATAGGTACGCCCGAAAATCCGAAAATCTACGGGGCCGGACTGCTTTCTTCCATCGGCGAAAGTGCCTGGTGTATGAAGGATAAGGTAAAAAAAGTGCCTTATTCCATTGAAGCGGCCTATACCTCCTTCGACATTACCCAGCCGCAGCCGCAGCTTTTTGTTACTCCCGATTTTGCCTTTCTAAATCAAGTGTTGGAGGATTTTGCGAATACCATGGCTCTACGCACCGGTGGACTGGCTGGACTGCAAAAACTGATTACATCCAAAGAACTGGGCAGCATCGAACTGAGTACGGGGCTACAAATATCCGGCAATTTCGTAAGTCTGATCGAGCACGAAGGCCAGCCCGTTTATTTTCAAACAAAGGGACCTACGGCCCTTTCTTATCGCGAAAAAGAACTTGTCGGCCATAGTACCAACAGCCATGTGACCGGTTTCGGTTCCCCCATTGGAAAATTAAAGGGCATCAACCTGGCCATCGAGAATATGGCCCCCCGTGATCTGAAAGTATACAACATTTATGAGGGACAAACGGTTACCCTGGAATTCGAAGGCAATTTAAAGCTATCTGGCGAAATCATAACCGGAACCCGTAACCTCAGCGGTGCTATTATTTTGGTAACCTTTAAAAATTGCAAGGTCACCCATAAGGATAAAATGCTCTTTGAATCAAAAGACGGAATCTACAATATGGCGGTAGGCGAAAAAATCGTATCTGCCTTTAACGGTCCCGCCGACGTCCACAGCTTTGACCTTATCACCCACGAGATTTCATCAACGACCATCAAAAGCGAAGCCACGGAACAACAGACCCAACTCGAAAAATATTACGAACAGATACGCCATTTTCGGGAAGGTAAGAACACCACCATTTCGCGTCACAAGGTTTTCGACGAACTGAAAAACGAATACCCGAACGACTGGCTACTCTCCGTTGAACTTTACGAACTGGCCAAAACCAATGGGGATATAGATTTCGCAGAAGAGATTGCCGAACATTTGGAGAATGTCAAAGAGTATAATCCGAAAGTCGGGCATTTGATCGATGACGGCGTAGCCCTGATCGATGGGAGTTTAGTGGTTTAATGAAAAAACGATTAATTTCGACCTTTCATATATATTTATACATGAAAAAAATACTATTTTATCTTCTCATCGCTTACCCTTTGCATATGGCCACCGCACAGTTTGAACCCAACTACGATGAAGCTAAGGTCCCGGAATTTAAGGTTCCCGACCCTTTGACCACTTTTGACGGCAAGAAAATAACCGATACTGCGGCTTGGGAAAACACCCGCCGACCAGAGCTTTATCATTTCTTCGAAGAACAAGTCTACGGCAAAGTACCCGGAAAATTGGATAGCGTATCTTTCAAGGTTGTCGAGGCTTCTGAAAATGCTTTGGACGGGAAGGCCCAACGCAAACAGGTCGAGGTTAGCTTGTTCAAAAATGGGAAGTCCCTCGCCTTCAATATCCTACTCTATCTTCCAAAAACGGGGAAGCCCTCCCCTATTTTCCTCGGATATAATTTTTATGGCAACCAAACCATCACCGATGACAAAAATGTGATTATTTCAAAAGCTTGGGCAATGGACAACGAGGAATTCGGTATTACCCACCATAAGCTCACTGAAGTATCAAGGGGCGTTCGCACCAATCGCTGGGCCATCGAAAAGATTATCGACGGCGGTTTCGGACTGGCAACCATCTACTACGGCGAGGTCGATCCCGACAAAAATGATTTTTTGGATGGATTGCACAGCTTGTTCTATAAAGAAGGCCAAGAAAATCCAAAAAATGACGAATGGGGCAGCATCGGCGCATGGGCTTTTGGAATGAGCCGTGCGTTGGATTATTTGGAAACCGATCCCGACATAGACGCGACACGTGTTATTTCATTCGGACATTCCCGATTGGGGAAGGCCGCCCTATGGGCAGGTGCCAGCGACAATCGGTTTGCAGCGGTTATCAGTAACGATTCCGGATGTGGCGGGGCGGCTCTTTCCAAGCGTAAATTCGGGGAAACCGTTGGCCGTATCAACATCAGTTTTCCGCATTGGTTCAACGATAACTTTACCCAATACAATGAAAATGAACAGGCTTTGCCCGTTGACCAACACGAACTGCTCGCCTTGATTGCACCAAGACCGCTATACGTTGCCAGCGCGGCAGAAGATGAATGGGCGGACCCCAGAGGGGAATATCTATCGGCTCATTATGCCTCACCGGTATACGAATTGTACGGCAAAGAGGGTATTGCCTCGAACCAAATGCCCAATGTCAATTCCCCTATTCAAAATACAGTGGCGTATCACGTCCGCACTGGCAAGCACGATGTTACCGATTATGACTGGGAACAGTATATCGAATGGGCAAAGAAATTTATTGAGTAGTCTCTAAGCCACTCTACTTTTTATGTATTTGATCTGTCCGTTATGATTGCTTTCGTGCTCTACGACATGAAACCATTTGCAGTAATTATTGGTGGGTAGATCGTCAAAAAAGGTAGTAGATTCCATAAGCCAAGCATCCTCCTTATTTTTCAATTCGCTCAACGAATGTTCCCTGACCTCCTCGAGTGAATCGGTGTAAAAAGATAGCGGCTTCCCCTTCAATTCTTTTCGGGCCTGTTCGCCCAAACGGCTTCCCACATTCCATCTATCCGTATCCTTTTTATCAAAATCACCCCATTCACGTCCTTCAAAAGTATGGATTTGATAAAATCGCTCGGTGGCCGCCAAGTGCATCAACATCGCACCTATGGTGTTCGATTCCTCATCCAAAAGAAAGTCGAGTTCTTTTTGTGAAATACCTTTTACCGAACGTAGTACGGTCGAACGCATCCAATCCATCATCGAGACCAAGATACTAACTTGGTCGGTGTAGCCTTCCCGCTTCCCGAATTGATGGATGTTGTCGCTTAACGTAAATGGTGGCGATTCCGCAGCAATAAAGTTTGGAATGAACAATCCGGCTCCTAAGATTCCGGAGGTCTTGATGAAGTTTCTTCTTTGATTTGCCTCTCTAGTTGGTTCCATAGCTTCTTGTTTTTGGAAAAGTAGAGACATTTTGGCTTTACAACTCTCTATTTTACAATATTTTAACTATTAATCCTAGCAATAGAACTTTGACAAAGTTGTGAAAGCGATATGCGAATAGCGTAAAGCGTTCAACGCAGGACACACCCCTAATCCTTCAAGAAAAAATTCTGCAAGTCATCCAAATCTCCCAGATCCTGTTCCACGGTTTGACCCTGGTACTCCAACCTCCACCCCATCGAATTGGTCAGGATATAGAATTTCTGAAGTTCGCTGATCAGGCGGTTTTCGGCATTTTTTATTAGGGAAGATTTGTTGACTTTCTTCATCAACGAAGCGTTTACGTTCTTCTTGATCTTATTGTAATCCGAAGCATCGAACATGTTCAGGTAATCGGAAGTCACATCGTAGTACTCAAAATCGGGACTGATCTTAATTTCGGGATCTGGAATGCTATTGATCCGTAAAGTTTTGGTTTTTTCATCGACCTCAAATTCGATTTTTGACAGATCGTAGGCTACGGTTACATCAGCGTTCACGACAACAAGCGCCTTTTTTTTCGCCGAAACAAACGGCCCGAAAACAGCCTTGGAATCTTTGTAGTTATAGACTTCGGCAAAATGACCCTCCGTTACGATCAGTTTGGA
>RCMY010002192.1_pt1 | contig 17769 bp, 15 predicted proteins | sample 2041341 | NCBI WGS metagenome assembly RCMY01 (sample SAMN09708234, study PRJNA481090) | Marine sediment metagenome, whole genome shotgun sequencing project. | reverse complement strand
TTGCCCGTGGATGCAGGCTGGCTGGTGCAAGCCCCTTACGCAAGCTACCTGCAAGGCAACCCTATCATGGAATAGATGCCCTTCATCTTTTCGCATCAAGGCCAAAAGCTCCTGCCCGATCCGCTCCATCACCATTGCGCAAAAGAAGATCGCGAAATCACCCAGCAGCCGGTGCGGACCTTGCGGCGCAGCATTCCAGGCCGGAAGTCACGCGGCAAGAGGGTCCGCTACGCCAGATGCCCGAACGCCTTCCTCTCAGACGTAGCTCTCGCTGCAACCGAAATGTTCAGGTTATGAGGCATGAGCCTTACAAATGGTCCTGAATTCTACGACCATCTCTTCGTACCATAGTGCTTCCTTCCATTCCTGGAAAAAGCACCAGCGCATCAAACCGTGGGATCAAACACCTAGAGGATTGCTCATCATCTCGGCGTCGATATGAGCGTCGAGCGGCGTCTGATAGGTCAGCAGCAGGTAACCTAGGATTGAGTAAAACCCGACGGTAGCGATTAGGTCAATCACTGCCTCACCACCGACAATGGCTGCCAGTTCTGCTTCTTGTTCCAGCGTCAAACGCCTGTTGTCGATCAGTGCATCTACCGCTCGCACGATCAAGCCATCTTCGCCATCGGGCATCTCGCGGATCGCCGCTATCCGCGCATCGTCCATGCCCAATGCGCGAGATCGGCTCACGTGATGGGCCCATTCATATTTCGATCCAAGACGGACCGCAGTACGCAGAATTACCACTTCCGCGCGAATGGGGCCGAGTTGATTGTCTTTCACTATATGCTGGCGCAGCGGGGCCCAAACCCGCAGCAGCGCTGGGTGGTGTGCCATCGTGCGGTACACGTTTAGCGCCCCTGCAAAATCGTCGCGCAAATCGGAAATCTGCGTGGGCCATTCAGCGTCAGACAAAGGGGGAAAAGGCGACTGGGTCATGATCCTAATTTTCCACTCGTCCGATACGGCGCCGCAAAGCGACTGCCGCCGATCCGCCCATATGCTGATAGAGGAGCATTCAGCACCATCTCCGTGCCCACTGCGCCAAGCTCTTTCTGTGGGGGTCCTGCGACAGCACTTTGGTCGCGACACCGTGTCGGGATATCTTTGCTGTGACGGTAGCTTTGCCCAAAATCCTGGCGGTGGAAATTCGGCTTACGGTAGTCAGCTAATTTCAGGTTTAACTCAGCATAGATGTTCAGATAGCTCATTGCGCCACCACGACCTCTTGGATCGTCGCTGCGACCCGATCAACGATCTGGTCGATATCATCAGGCGTGCAAATATAAGGCGGCGCAAGCAGAATGTGATCGCCATGAATCCCATCGATCGTGCCACCCATTGGATAGGTTAGCAGGCCACGCGCCATGGCGGCTTTCTTGATCTTTGCATGAATCTTCAGCCTTGGATCAAAGGGCGTCTTACTGCTCTTATCTGTCACAATTTCAATCCCGCGGAACAGGCCACGGCCACGGATGTCGCCTACATACGGCGATTGCCCCAATGCCGCTTCGAGGCCTGCTTGCAGCCGCTCACCCATGGCAAGCACGTGTTGCATCATCCCGTCCCGCGTCACGATTTCGAGCACCTTATTGGCTGCGGCCGCGGCAATCGGATGGCCGATATAGGTGTGCCCGTGCTGGAACTGGCCTGACCCCTCGCGAAAGGCGTCAAATATCTTACGTGCGAGCAATACCGCCCCGATAGGCTGGAACCCCCCGCCCAAACCTTTGGCAATTGTCACGATGTCTGGCGCGATCCCCTCTTGTTCAAAGGCAAAGATCGTGCCTGTTCGGCCCATGCCACACATCACCTCATCCAAGATCAGCAAGACGCCGTATCGGTCGCAAATTTCGCGTATCCGGGTGAAATAGCCCCCCACGGCTGGCACTGCCCCCAAGGTGGCCCCGACGACGGGCTCGGCCACAAACGCCATCACCTGATCCTCACCCAACTCACGGATCTTCGCCTCTAGCTCATCCGCCAGCCGCGTTGCGTATTGCTCGCCGCTCTCGCCTTCGTGCTGATCACGATAGGCGTAGCACGGAGAAACATGATGCGTCTCGGGTAGGATCGGCTGAAACTGCGCTCGCCGCATCGCATTTCCACCGGTAGCCAGCGCGCCGATGGTGTTGCCGTGATAGCTTTGCCGACGCGCGATGATGTGGCGGCGCTGTGGCTGGCCGATTTCAACAAAATACTGCCGCGCCATCTTTAATGCCGCCTCGACGGCTTCTGACCCACCAGAGACCAGATAAACATGGTCGAGTGCGTCCGGCGCTTGAGCGGTCAAACGCTCTGCTAGTTCCTCGGCCACATCGGTGGTGAAAAAGGATGTATGGGCGTATGACAGCGCATTCATCTGCGTCTGCATTGCCTCCAGCACCTCGGCATGGTTGTGGCCAAGGCAGCTCACAGCCGCGCCACCCGACCCGTCGATGTAAATCCGCCCTTGGCTATCGGTGATAGTTATGCCCTTGCCTGAAACAGCACGGGGGAGTTCTGCGCCAATGGTACGGTGGAGGATTGCGGTCATTCTGGGTTTCCAATTCGTCGGCCCTGTGGGGAATCACGCCCGTGTCATACCCATCATGCCGCCAAATTCGATATTTGCAACGAATGTTTCACATGACATGATTGTGCAACAAAAAGGTCTAGAGGTGCTGACATGATACATTCACATCTTTCGTAGACTCTTTGCTGCGGTAAGTTTTACTATTAGTATCTTGTCATTGCCCCGTTCCACGACAAAAATGCAAAAGCATCAAAGGCAAAGAAGTGAATCGAATGTTGCAAAATGATTCCCTAAGCGACAAGATTATTGCCCAGTTCGATGCCATGTCACCGCAACTACAACTGGCGGCGCGACATGTGCTGGAAAACCCGCAGGAAGTGGCCTTGGTTTCGATGAGGCGGCTGGCGCGCAATGCCGGGGTGCAACCCGCCACGATGACGCGCTTGGCTCAATTCCTCGGCCTGACAGGGTATGATGGCATCCGCGCCCATTATTCCGAGGCAATCCGCCAACGCGCCGATGGCTTTGCCGCGCGGGCGATGGAGCGCGATACTGCTGCATCCGGCGCGGATGGCGGGCTTGCCCAACAGATGCTGCAAAGCCTTGCCGCTCAGGTCGCGCGTCTAAGTGAGCCGCAATCGCTTGGCCGGCTGCAAGCGGTGGCCGACCACTTGAACCGCGCCAGCAAAATCTATGTGCTTGGCCTACGCTCCTGTCACTCGGTGGCCTGGCATTTCCACTATGTCATGACGCTTTTGGGCGAAAAGACCGTTCATTTGGACGGCCCCGCTGGCACCGGTGCTGATGGGCTTTTGCGCGCGGATGCGCAGGATGTTCTCCTTGCGATCTCGATCAGTCCCTATTCCGCCCAGACGCTCGAGCTGGCAGACTTGGCACGCGAAAAGGGAATGACTGTCGTATCCATCACCGACAGCGAAGTTTCCCCCCTCATCGCCCTCTCCGAAGCGTCCATCCTGTTTTCAACCGAGAGTCAGACGTTTTTCCATACGCTGACCCCCGCCCTTGCGGTCTCGGAAGTTTTGTGCGGCCTAATTGCGGAAAACGACCGGCAAGCGGCGCTAGAAGCGCTCCAGCGGGCGGACAGACATCTGCAAGCGCTCAAAATCTATGCCAACACGATTCCGCACCGCAGGATTTGAAGTCTGAATCCCCTCCCAAAATAATTAGGATCGCCTCATGTCCCTCGATTCTGTTCTGGCCCGTATCGATGCAGACCTTCCCACCGCAATTGATCGCCTAATGGGCCTGCTGCGCATCCAATCCATCTCAACCGATCCCGCCTACAAAGCTGAATGCGATGCGGCCGCCGATTGGCTGGTGGCAGATCTGCGATCGCTTGGCGTCACCGCCGAAAAGCGCCCAACCCCCGGCCACCCTATGGTTGTTGGCCACATCGGAGATAGCGGCCCGCACCTCTTGTTTTACGGCCACTATGATGTGCAGCCCGTCGATCCGCTCGATCTGTGGAACACCCCACCGTTCGAGCCTGAGGTTCAGGACACCCCAAATGGCCGCGTCATCCGCGGTCGTGGCGCTGCGGATGACAAGGGCCAGTTGATGACCTTTGTCGAAGCCTGCCGTGCCTGGAAGACAGAGCACGACTCGCTTCCTTGCCGCATCACGTTTTTCTTTGAAGGCGAAGAGGAATCCGGCTCGCCTTCGCTCGTCCCCTTCATGAAAGCCAACGCCGAGGAACTCACTTGCGACATCGCCCTCATCTGCGACACCTCAATGGTCTCTCCCGGCGTGCCCTCTATCGCCTCGCAATTGCGCGGAATGTGCAAGCTTGAATTCACCATCACCGGTCCCGACATTGATCTGCATTCAGGCCGATATGGCGGCCCCGGCCTTAACCCTCTGCGCGAGATTTCCCGCATCATCGCGTCCTTGCACGATGAAACGGGCCGCGTTGCAGTGGATGGATTTTACGAAGGCGTGCAAGAGGTTCCCGCCGATCTGCTCTCCCAATGGGAGAACTCGGGCTTTGACGAGAAAGCCTATCTGAACTCTGTCGGCTACAGCATTGGTCACGGCGAACAGGGCTATTCCGTGATCGAACAGCAATGGGCCCGCCCGACGCTCGAAATCAACGGGCTATGGGGTGGCTATCAGGGGGACGGGTCGAAGACCGTAATTCCTTCGCAGGCTCATTGCAAAATCACCTGCCGCCTCGTCGGCGACATGGACCCAGCCCATGCGCGCAATTCCATTCGCGCCCATATCGAAGCGCAGCTTGCAACAGATGCCAAGATCACATGGGGCAAAATTTCAGGAGGCTCCCCTGCCGTCGTCATGGACATTTCCCGGCCCGAATTCGCCGCCGCCCGCAGCGCGCTAACTGAGGAGTGGGAGCGCGATGCAGTGTTCTGCGGCATGGGCGGCTCGATTCCCATCGCCGGGTTTTTTAAGGAGATTTTGGGTATGGAAGCCATGCTTATTGGTTTTGGCAACGCCGATGACGCTATCCACTCGCCCAACGAAAAATACGACGTGCACAGCTTTCACAAGGGCATCCGTAGCTGGGCCCGCGTGATCGACGCTTTGACGAAAGTTTAGGCGGGTTTCGGCAAAAATGAACGAGCCATTCTCTCTAGGTTTATCGCCCCGCGCGGCGCATCTTGATACGGTCCTGCCTCTTATATTTCGCCATAAAGAAGGGCATGAACCACGGCTTTCCGTTATAGAATGGTATTGGCGCAGGCGCGCGAAAATCGAAGGCCGACGGTGCCTCGTTCACCTTTCCAAGCAGCTTTTGCGCGGCCTTTCGTGCGATCCACGGCGCCCAGACCACGCCTGAGCCACAAAATCCCGTCGCGTAAACCATGCCGTTGCGTTCGAAAATTCGCGGGATCATGTCGCGCTGCATGGCAACGTGGCCAAACCAAGTATGGGTAATCGGCGTCTGATCCAATTGTGGAAAAATCGACAGGAGGTTTTCGCGCAGATACGCAACCGGCTTTGTCGGATCGTCGAGGCTGGTCCCGTCGCGCCCGCCAAACAAGATTCGCTTGCCGTCAGGCGACGGTCGAAAATAGAAACCCAGCGTGCGTGTGTCGCTCATCATCATTCGTTTAGGCGTGAGTTCAGCCATGAGATCTGCGGGCAATTCCTCAGTTGCGATCATGCGGCTGCGAACCGGCACAATGCGTCGGCGCAGCCACGGATCCATCTGGTCGGTATAGCCATTTGTGCAAATCATCACCTGCCGCGCGCTCAGCTTGCCGCGAGGGGTGGTAACGATATATCCGTTGGCGTCCTGTTCAATTTCTTCAACTGGCGTATCGCCATGAACGAAAACCCCGGCGGCCTGAACCAAACGTAGCAATTCTGCGATGAATTTCGCGGGGTGAAGGCCGCCGATATCCATGCGCACCGTGCCGCCGCGGAAGTAATCGCTACCGATATATGCGCGCTGGTCGCTATGTGGCACAGCGAAGGATTCGATGCCCAAGGTGCGGTGCAGTTGTTCGGCGTTGCGAGCGATGTTTTCGTAATCTTCGGCCCCCAAAGCACCGGTAAAGCGGCCAACGGACTGTAAATCGCAGTCAATACCCTCGTCCGCGATCAGATCGTACAGATGCTGGCGGGCCAGCTTACCTTCCGCCTCAATGGCAACTGTGCGGTCATTGCCGAATTTGCGCAGCAGTGTCGCGTGGTCCAGCCGGATATTACCACTGGTAATGCCGCCATTGCGCGACGATGCACCTTCGCCGGGGTGCTGACGGTCGAAAATGGCGACAGACCGGCCCGCGCGCACCAGCGTCAGCGCAGCGCTCAGCCCTGTATAGCCAGCGCCCACGATGGCGACGTCTACCTTCTGCTCCAGAGGCGTTTCTGGCAGGGCCTGCACCGGGGCGTCTTCCCACCAATATGGGGTGGTCTTGAGGGGGCAGTGTTCGCGGGGCATTCAACTACCTTTCGTATTCATGGGGCCAAGGCCATCTGCTGCGTTATAAATGCCGATCGAATCGCACCGCGCCAATGACCCAGAGGATCCGTGCAGGTTGGTCGCTGTCGTTGCGAAAGCCATGCGACTGCGCACTGTCGAAAACAAAACTGTCACCCTCCGCAAGGCGCGCATCGCAGTTGTTGACGCTCAAGGTTAACTCACCCTCCAGCACAAGACCGCCCTTCTCCGCTGGATAGCTCAGCGCCGTCTGGCCCGAAGTACCGCCCGGCGCGATGGTCAGCATCATGATCTGAAGATTGTGGTTGCCGCCCGACGTCAGCAATTCTTTTTGCAATGGCCCGAGGTCGATATGCGGACGGCTTGCGGCCCGGCGCACGAATGGTGGATCGTCTGCGCCTTCGGTCGGGGTATCATTGAACATCGACTGCATCGGAATGTTCAGTGCGCGGCGAAGCGCGGTCAGTACCCGCATCGACGGATTAGCCAGATCGCGCTCGATCTGGCTAATCATCCCGACCGATACACCGGACCTTTCGGCCAACTCCCGCAGAGACATGCCCCGGTCGTGCCGCAACCTACGGAACGTGGCCCCGATCTTGCGGTCAGTATCATCGGTAGATTCGGGCGTGTCTTGATCTGTCATGGGCAGTCCTGTGGCCTTTTCCCGCAAACGAACACGTTCAGTATTGAAAGGTTTTTCAATGAATTTCAAGAAATCTTACGCTGTTTCGCAGAAAAACCTTGCCGTTGTGCATCGCTCCTTTCAATATATCAATACAGCATGTTTATTATTAAAATTGCCGAGGCGGGGTCGGAATGCAAATGAACCCACGGGACGAAAGCGGTGATGCAGTGCTGTCGGTGCGCAATCTGACGGTCGATCTTCCGCGTGGGATGGAGCGCAAACATGCGGTAGAGGGCGTATCCTTTGACCTGCCGCGCGGCCAAATTCTGTGCGTCATAGGCGAATCCGGATCTGGCAAATCAGTCACCGCCAACGCCGTGATGGGATTGTTGCCGCCTGTGATCCGCGTGACGTCCGGCCAAATTATGTTCGAAGGCAGGGATCTTCTGAAAGAGGATGCTGCGGGCCTGCGCAAGTTGCGCGGGCGGGTCGTTTCGATGATCTTTCAGGACCCCTTGTCGGCGCTGAACCCGTTGATGACGGTCGGCGATCAGGTGATCGAAGTGATGGCCGTGCATGGTGAAGGCACACGGCAATCGCAGACTGCGCGCGCGCTGGAACTGCTTGACGAGGTCGGGCTGCCTGATCCCAAGCTGATGATGGATCAGTACCCGTTCCGCCTATCGGGCGGACAGCGTCAGCGGGTAATGATCGCGATGGCGCTGGCGCTTGAACCCACGATCCTGATTGCGGATGAGCCGACGACCGCACTTGACGTCACGACACAGGCGCAGATCCTTGAACTGATCCGCGACATTCAGCGCCGCAAGGGGATGAGCGTGATGTTCATCACCCATGATTTCGGCGTTGTGGCCGAAATCGCGGATCGAGTGATCGTAATGGAAAAGGGCCTTATCGTCGAACAGGCCAGCGCCGACGACGTGTTCGGTGCGCCGCAGCACCCCTATACTAAACGCCTGATTGCAGCGGTTCCCGGCCTGAGAAATGCCAACCGTGAGTCCCTGACCACGCAGGTCGATGACGATGTCGTTCTCACGGTCGAGGGACTGAACAAGACCTATCGCAGCGGCGGAGGCTGGTTCAGCAAAGAACGCGTTGTAGTTGCCGTACAGGATGCGAATTTTGTGCTTCGCAAGGGTCGCACCCTCGGCGTGGTTGGCGAAAGCGGATCAGGCAAGACCTCGCTGGGGCGGCTGTTGATCAAGCTGATGGAGAGCGATAGCGGCAAGATGATCTATCGCGGCACTGATATCGCCCCCATGAAAGAGGGCGAATTCCGTCCAATGCGCCCGAAAATCCAGATGATATTTCAGGATCCCTTTGCCTCATTGAACCCGCGCTCGACCATCGGTCACATCGTTACTGTCGGCCCGATAGCCCAAGGGATGGGCCGCGCAGAAGCCCGCAAAAAAGCTATGCAGATCCTCGAACGTGTGGGGCTCGACGCGGGCGCATACGGGCGCTATCCCCACGAATTTTCCGGCGGCCAGCGTCAAAGGGTGGGCATTGCGCGCGCACTGATGTTTGATCCCGATCTGCTGATTGCGGATGAGGCGGTCTCGGCGCTTGACGTGTCAATTCAGGCGCAGATCCTTGAACTGCTCAATCAGATTCAGCGCGAAACGCAGGTGGCGATGTTCTTTATCACCCACGATCTGCGCGTCGCCAGCCAAGTCTGCGACGATATCGTGGTGATGCAGAACGGCATAATCGTCGAAGCCGGCCCACCATCGCAAATTTTTCACGCACCGCAGAATGCCTATACGCAGCAGCTCGTCGCGGCGATCCCCGGTGAGAACCGGGCCAAGCATACCGCATAATAAAAACAGGGAGAAATCTAAATGACATTTTCAAAACCAACACGTCGTCAGACGCTTGGAATGCTCGCCGCAAGCGGGCTCCTGGCCCCCAACCTTTTGGGGAAATCTGCCTTTGCTGCTGCCCCGGACACTCCGACCGGTCAGATCGTCGTGGGCTTTTCGCAGGAACCGACGGTGTTCAATCCGCTGATGCCACGCAACGAGGTGGATGAAGGCGTGATGATGTCGCTGTTCGATGCGATGTTCAGGGTCAACCCAGAGGGCGAAGCTGTCCCCATCTTGGCATCCGAGGTGCCAACCGTCGACAACGGCGGTATTTCCAAAGACGGCCTGCAGTGGCGCATCAAGCTGCGCGACGATGTGAAATGGCATGACGGCGCGCCTTTCACCGCCGAGGATGTGAAATTCACACTGGACCTGATCGTCGATCCGGATTTCCGCAGTTGGCGGACGCTGGGGCACAATCTCGTGCGCGATATCACCGTCGTTTCCCCAACCGAGATCACATGGCGGATGGAGGAACCCTTTGCCCCTTACATGTCGATCCTTGCTGAGACGATGATCCTGCCAAAGCATATTTTGGAGCCCGAAGCCGACCGCAATACAGCACCTTTCAATCAGGCGCCAATCGGCACGGGGGCATTCAAATGGGGCAAGCGGATCGCGGGTGATCACATCGAACTGACGGCCAACCCTGACTATTTCAGGGAGGGACCGTATATTGAGCGACTGATCTACAAATACATCCCCGATCTGACCGTTCTTTATACCCAGTTCAAAAGCGGCGACATCGACATCATCGGCTTGCAGTACATCTCGCCCGACAACTATGCCGAGGCCAAGGATCTGCCGGGCAAGGTGGTGACGGTGGTGCCGACCTCAAGCATAGAATGCATCCTGTTCAACATGGAGCGCCCGCAGCTCAAGGATAAAGTGGTGCGTGAGGCGCTTTATGCCGCGCTGGACAAGCAGACCATCATCGATGCGCTTTATTACGGCCTGCCCACACCGACCGAAAGTTACCTGCCGCAGCAGTCCTACTACTACAACCCTGCCCTGCCCAAGCATGAATATAATCTGGAGACGGCAGCCAAGCTTCTGGACGACGCAGGCTGGGCACCGGGCGCGGACGGCATCCGTGAAAAGGATGGTGTGAAGCTGTCATTCAGCAATTCGACAACCTCGGGCAACCATTTGCGCGAACAGGCGCAGCAGTTCATCCAGCAGTCGCTGGCCCAAATTGGCGTCGAATTGACGATCGCGAACCTGCCGCCTGCGGTCATGTGGGGGGAATATTGGACCAATTCAAAGTTCGACTCGGTGATCGTCGGCCTAGTGTTCACCAGTGGAACCGATCCGGATGTGACGGCGCGTTTCCACTCCGGCGAAATCCCGGCGAAGAGCGGGCGCGGATCGAATAACGCGCAATATCAAAACCCCGAATTGGATAAACTGCTCGATGAGGGCGTCCAGATTTTCGATCCTGTGGCGCGTAAAGAGATCTACATGAAGATTCAGGAGGTACTCCGCGAGGATCTGGTGATCCTCCCGATATTCCAATACGCGACTGTGCGCGGCCGCAAAGAGGGCATCGAGGGCGTCGTTCCGAATATCAACGTGAAAATCGATACTTGGGATACCGCCGCCTACTACTGGGATAAATAACAACTGGGCCGGGCATACCCTGCCCGGCCTTCTACTACTCTGTCAGCACAACGGCAGGGCGCGCAGCGACCTACAGGAGCGGTGATGGCCAGATACATTCTAAATCGTTTTGGACAGAGCCTCGTGCTGCTGGTGATCGTTTCGATGATCGGGTTTGGCGTGCTTCACCTGACCCCCGGCGGGCCGCTCTCGCAATATGCGCTGACGCCGGGCATGACGCAGGAAACGTTGGATCGTATTTCGGAACAGATGGGTCTGAACCGCCCCTTGCCGATCCAATATCTCGAGTGGGCCTGGCGGTTACTGCAAGGCGATTGGGGCGTGTCCTACCGCGACAACCAACCGGTGCTGAAGGTTATTGGACGGCACCTTTTCGCCACGTTCCTGCTGATGGGCACGTCCACGGTCATCTCTATCGCGATTGGGACGTGGATCGGCATTCGCGGCGCGACGCACCGTTATTCTACCTTTGACTATACCGCCACAATCGGCGCGATGATCGCGCTTTCGATCCCGACTTTCTGGTTTGGTCTGGTCGGAATTTACCTGTTTTCATTGAAGCTCGGTTGGCTGCCTGCGGGCAATATGTACACCATCGGCGATCAATCCGTTCTCGATTATCTGCACCATTTGATCATGCCCAGCCTCGTGCTGGCGCTGGTCAACATCGCGATCTGGAGCAGGTACATGCGCACCTCGACGCTGGACGTGATCAATCAGGACTTCGTCAAAACCGCCCGCGCCAAAGGTGTGGGCGAACGCCGTGTGCTGATGAAGCATGTGGTTGGCAACGCATTGCTGCCGATGATTACCCTTGCGGGGATGCAGCTGCCCAATCTGCTGAGCGGCGCTCTGGTGACCGAGACCGTGTTTACCTGGCCCGGTATGGGTCGGCTGTTTCTAGATAGTCTTGGCTACAGTGATTATCCGGTTGTCATGGGCCTACTGATGTTCTCCGCCATACTCGTGCTTTTGGGCAACCTAATTGCCGATCTGGTCGCCGCCGCTATCGATCCAAGAATCCGTCTGAGCTGATGACCCGACCCGCCACGCTGTGAAGGAATTGAAATGAACGCCACCCAGATCGACGCTCCGTCCCATCACTGGTGGAACAGTCGCGCGATGAAGCGCTTTGCGCAGCACCGGTTGGCGATGGTCGGTCTTGGGATGCTTCTGGCGCTGACGCTAGCTTGTGTGTTTGGCCCATATTTTCTCGCGTTTGACGAGCTTTACATCGATCTGGCGGCGCGTTTTTCTCCTCCGTTCACTGGTAAACACTATCTCGGCACTGATCCTCTGGGCCGTGATCTGGCGGCGCGTTTGCTGATGGCCGGGCGGATATCTCTGCTGGTCGGGTTCTTTGCGATGGTCATTTCCACCGTCATCGGAACGGTCATCGGCGTCGTCGCAGGCTACTACGGCGGCAAGGTGAATTCAGTCCTGATGCGCTTTGTCGATGCTTTCCTGGCCTTCCCGTCGATCTTCTTGCTGTTGGCACTAGCTGCTTTCATCAAGCCCAGCCCGATCATGATCACCGTCATCATTGCCATCACCAGTTGGATGGAGATCGCTCGCATCGTCGAGGCCGAGGTGAAATCCCTGCGCGAGCGGGACTTTGTCATGGCCGGACGGATGCTGGGTCTCAGCAACGCGCATATCATGTTTCGCGAATTGCTACCCAATACCATTGGCCCAATCATCGTTGCGGCGACACTGACCGTAGCCCGCGCAATATTGCTGGAAGCGTATATCAGCTTTCTCGGGTATGGAATTCAGGCCCCCCTTCCAAGCTGGGGCAATATGCTTAATGGCGCGCAGCAATATCTGGCCACCGCACCTTGGCTAGCAATCATTCCCGGCATCACGATCACGATTGCCGTGACCAGCTTCAATTTCATCGGTGACGGGCTGCGTGACGCGCTGGACGTGCGCACCGATCCTACCTGATATCCCGAAGACTGAATGACGTTCTTGGCCAATCTGTACCGCGAAAGTGACCGAGGCGCAGATGGAGCGCCCTCGCCCCCTCTTTCCCAAGAGCCATGGCCGTCCAAGACGATCCTGATCTTCTCTTCCGCCGAATAATATTTGCGGCTGGCCTGTTTGATATCTTTGACGATCTTCTCGCCGGGGCTTTTGCGTGTTCCCGTGGTTTGTCTCATCTTCCACTTCTCTGTGGCTACGATGAGCCAGAAGCACTCTCCTATCAAATCACCTTCTTTGGAACCATAGGCGCTGGAGTCTCACAGTGGTCCACCTTTTAGGATGGAATTATCCCGTTTTCACGAGAGCGGCAGGATGCCTAGAAAGCGAGAGAAGCCCGAAGATATCGTGCTGAAGCTGCGGCAAATTAAAATGCTGCAAGGTAGGGGAAGTCGGTTTAGAAAGCGGTCTGTCAGATCAGCGTGACGGTTCAGACCGGCATTGTTGCGCAAAACACCTAAGGGTCGCAGTTCCCTTACCCCGAACGGATTCATACTACGGTGATGGTGCGTGGGATGCCAAGTACCGTGAAGCCGTTGAAAATGGCGGGGCGAATTTGAACCTCCGCGACCTACCGATAGCAGTCCCGTGCCCTGCCGGGCAGCGGAGCGACAGCGAGCTGCGACGCTTTGGAGAAAGGTTATAGTTCGACCAGTTCTTGGTCTCGTAGGTCGTTGGTGTCTAGCTGCTTATGACCGCCAGCTACCACACTGGAATCACCTGATGAATCCACTCAACTGATTTGTGCAGCAAAGCCAACTCGAGGCCGAGTGACGCGATTTCGGGGCGACGACGGGTGGGCGCGACTGAACAATCCGGGCCGTGCCCTTCTGGGCTGGGTTAAGGTGCGGGAATGGTTAACTGGGCGTTAACCACGGTGAGCACGCTCTGGTAGCAGACGTTAACTGTCTGGCACGATGCTTTGCGCAATCTTGAACCTTCGCAAGGATTTCCCTGTCATGTCCGATACGACCGCCCGCCTGAGCCTGCCGTTAATCGCACCGTCCCAAGCCCAGAAGCACGTCACCCATAATGAGGCGCTACGCATCTTGGACGGGATCACCCAGTTGGTTCTGGCCGGGGTGGAAATCGACACGCCCCCCGAAAACCCCGAGGCAGGCGAAGTGTATGCCATAGGCGCCACGCCGACGGGTGCTTGGGCCGGCCAAGCGGGCAAGCTGGCACAATGGTCCGGGGGCTGGGCCTTTATCACGCCGCAGGAGGGCTGGCGCGCCTGGGACGGGGCGGCGGCGCGCGATCTGACCTTTCGCGGCGGGGTCTGGCACGCGTCAGCCCCGGATCTGCAGAACATCGCCGGCGTCGGGATCAATGCCAGCTTTGATGCCACCAACGCGCTGTCGGTTGCGGCAGAGGCCACCTTGCTGAGCCATGCGGGCGCGGGCCATCAGCTGAAGATTAACAAGGCCGAGGCAGGCGACACCGCCTCGCTGCTCTATCAGTCCGGATTCTCGGGGCGCGCCGAGATGGGGCTGGCTGGAACGGATGACTTCGCGATCAAGGTCTCGCCCGACGGCGCCAGCTGGACCGAGGCGCTGAGGGTCGATGCCACCACCGGGCTGCTGAGCGGCGCAGGCGTGCAGGCTGATGGGTCCGACACCGCGCCGGGGCGCCTCGTGACTACCGAAGGTGCGCTAACAGCCGGGCTGAGCGGGTTCGGCGGCTACTACAGCGCGGCCGCCAATGTCGATATTGACGCGGTCGCCGCCGGTTTTGCCGGGCTGGTCAGCGACGCCAACCCCGGCACCTGGCCGCAGAGCCCTGATGGCAGTCTTGTCATGATCCGAACCCGGCGGCTTGATGCGGGGCAGGCGGTAAAACAGACGGCTGAATATGGCCATGCCGCCTCTGGCATGCCGGGCGATCTGCACCGCTATGAGCGTATCCGCAACGATACCGGCACGCAGTGGTCGGGCTGGAGTGCCGATTACAAGGGGATAACGCTGCTGGGCACCGTCGCCCAAACGGGCGGCATTCCGACGGGGGCGGTGATCGAACGGGGCACAGGTGGCAGCGGAGAGTATGTGCGCTTTGCCGACGGTACCCAATTCTGCACCGTCAGAATCGCGATGGGCAACATCACGAAGAATGGCAACGGCACGGCCGCCAACCCCTATCGAACTGATAATATTGACGGAAACTGGCCCGCACCTTTTGCGGTTGAACCTGTCGTGAGCACGCAGGCGGTTCCGCCGTTCGACAACTTTTCGATCGGGCAGTCGTTTGCCATTGCGAACATCCGCCGCGTTACAGCAGGCAGCTATTTCGATGCGGCCCTGCTTAGACCGGCAGGTCAAAGTCACACGGCGGTCAACTTCGATTTAACACTGACGGCGATGGGTCGCTGGTTCTAAATCGCGTCGTCCCAGTTCATCGCGTCCACAGACGCGTGTGCAATGCCCTCAGATACTCGGGGCCGGGCAAGGCGGCGTTCAGATCGGTGCGCAGGGCGGTGTATTCATCGGCCAGCGCGCGCATGTGCAGATCGGTGCGGGCGCTGGCCAGAAGCGCCAGATGCGCCGCGCCATCCCGGCCGTTCCGAACAGAGTTCAGGAACGGCCCTGCCGGCGCCGGGGCGGCGCAGGCCTGCGCGCGCAGCGATCTTGGCAGGGCGCGCAGGAGGCGCGCGGTAGCGGTGAGGGTGTCTGTCGCCGTTTCCGGCGGGGCGAGGGCCAGGGCATCGCCCACCCAGTGCAAGGCGCGAGCCAGCCGGTCGGCGCGGTCCGCCTTGGGAGCGGCGGCCAGCATCGGCGCGATGGCGTCCAGACTGGCCGCTGCGCCGCAGCGGGACGGAGCAGTGAGCAGAACAGGATCGGGGTGGAACAGGGTCTGTTCCGCCTTTTTTATCGTCTTTTCCCAGATGTCCCAGGCTGCGCGCGGATCGGCAAGGGGATCGGGCGCGGCGCACTCCCCCTCGCGGATCAACAGGCGCCGGGAATCGGGATGGAGCGTGAGCAGATCCCGCGCGTCGGGCTTGGCGGGCAGGGCGGCGGCGCGGCGCGCGTCCGGGCCAGGCAGAGGGCGATCCGGGTGGGTGATCCATCCTCCGGACGCCATGACCGCCAGATCGGGGCGGTGCAGGTCGAGCGACCGTTCCAGCGCCGTGAGGCTCGCGTCGTTCACCCGATCGTTGCATGTCAACACCAGCGCATAATCAGCGCCGGTTTCCTTGCGTGCGAGCGCGCTCGCCTCGGCGCGCGTCAGCGACGCACCCAGCGGCAAAAGATTGCCGCCATGACGGTTTGTGAACATCCGCAGCATGTCGCGGTTGCCATCTTGGGCTCCGGGATCGATTAGCAGCAGCGGGCGATCCGGTGTGGCCAGCCCGGCGAGCGATTGAAGCGCCGCCTTCAGCGCAGGCGTATCGCCCTCAGTCAGAAGCGCGAGGGTCAGCACGGCACAGGCTCCGCCGGCATTTGCAGGCAAAGTTGCAGTGCCAGCACCGGATCGTCATGGATCAAGGCCTCATGGATCTGCGGCGTCACTGCTGATTGCAGGAAAATCTGCGCGCGGGTGCGAAATGCGCCGCGCACATCCGCGTCGATCATCCGCTCGGCCCAGATCAGCAGATCGGCGGCAAAACGCAGGAACGACATGGTGGCGGGGAGCGGATTGCCATGCTGGGCAAGCGTCTCAAGAACGCGGTTTAGAGCCTGAAAAAGCTGAAGGCGCGTGGCATCCGATACGTTGGTCAGGCGATCCGCCCCCGGACGCACCACATGCAGCGCCCCGATGCGTGCAGAGGCAAGGACACGGCGTGCGGCCAGAAAGCTACCCCAGTGCAGTTCGATATCGTTATGCACCTGCGTTTCCGTGCAGCGCAGGGCGTTATCGCGCAGAAAAGCGGTGCGATAGATCTTGTTCCAAGGGAAATTGCCCGCCTGGGCCAGTGTCCAAAGGGCCGTTTCGCCCGGCTCGCTCAACACATCATTGCCTGTTTCGGCCCTCTTCCAGCACGATTCGTCGTGCGGATTCTGCCCCCAGCCACCAAAATGCGCCCGCTCGCTGTCCTGATAACGCATCAGACAGAAATCGAAATCCTGCCCCTCGAGCGAGTCCCAGAGCGGCGCGAATTCAGGCGTAAAGAGATCGTCGCTGTCGAAAAAGATCATGTGATCGGTTTGCACCATCCCCAGCCCGAGGTTGCGCGCCGCCCCGGCCCCGCCACGCGCATCCCGGCGCAGAATGGTGACCGGGCAGCGGCGCGGACCGATGATATCGCCCATCACGGTAACGGGAACCTCCGAGGAGTCATCGACGATCACGATCTGGGCGAACACCCCCATGAAGCGGGCCTGCGCCAGCAGTCGATCCAGGCCCATCTGATCGTTGCGCACCGGGATGACCAGCGCGAGGCTCATACGATGAAGGTGCGCAGGTCGATCAGGGACAGGCGGAAATCATGGGTGGGCAGAAATAGCACCAGTTCGCGCCACGGCGCCTGCATCGGGATCTGGTCGCGGTACTGAACGGGCAAGGCGTCGAGATGGCTGGCCTCTTCGGGGCGCACCATCAGATGCTTGTCAAAGAAGCAATCGACGAAGCCATCGCTCGTTCCGCTGCGCAAACAGGCGCGCACCACCATGATTTCGGGCGCCGACACGCGCGCAGCAAAGCCGAGAACCCCCGCTTGGCGCAGATCGCGCGCAGGCAACGCCACATGTAGCCCCACCCATTCGCCGAGGCCCTGCCCCATATGTGCGTCGAAATCCAGAATCCGGCCCTTGGGTGACGCGAAACTGCCCGAAATTTCCAGCGCCGGATCGGCATGAAATGCGAGGCCCGGCAGGAAATCGACATCCACCGCCAGCGTCCCGTCGCAGGTCTCATCGCGCATAACGGCGAGAGTGTGATTGGCCTGACCGTCGGCGCCAGGGGTGATGCTGTCTGTCATGGGGTGCTATCCATCGTCATCTGTGGCATCGCTCGCCTTTAGGGAGCATGCGGCAACGCCCAAGTTCTGCGTGATAAGCTATATAAGTGCAAGGCCTGAAGGAGACGAGCGAAGTCATGGCCGTTACACTTGCAGACATCGCGCATATGCCGCAATATCTCTGTCTCAGGTATATTCCGAAACGCTCTAAATACCTGCCCGGGAATTGAAAAGGGTCTCGGAACGGACAATTATATCCTTGATTTTGTCATTTGACATAAGCTCATCAATGTTTTGAACTTGGGTCAGTAGATC
>RCMY010002189.1_pt1 | contig 17780 bp, 14 predicted proteins | sample 2041341 | NCBI WGS metagenome assembly RCMY01 (sample SAMN09708234, study PRJNA481090) | Marine sediment metagenome, whole genome shotgun sequencing project. | reverse complement strand
AAAAACCTTGGTTGATTGAGTTAATAATAAAGCATTTTTATACTCATCTAAAGCTTTTTCCGGCTTTCCAAGGGTATTATAGATATCTGCCAAATGAATATATGCTTTTGAAGCCTCCATTTTGGCATCATTGGTTTTGGCAAAAGCAATTGCTTCTAAATAATTTTTTTCTGCTACATTAAGCATTCCCATTTGCTCATAGGCTTTACCAACCATAATATGACTGTTAGCTAACTCAGGGTCATTTTTATCAAAAAGAACCATAGATTCATCAAGCGCTTGCAGTGCAGCTTTTGGATTATTTTTATTGAGATATAATTCAGCCATATTTATTGCTGCATACGCAACACCATCCTTATAGTGGATTTCTTCAAAAATTTTTTTAGACCGATTATAGGCTTCCAAAGCTTCGTCATACGTGGCTTTTTCATTAGAATATACACTACCGATGTTGAGATATGCCGTACTAATTCTTAAGGAATCTTTTATTTCTTCGGCCAATCTCACCGATTTTAAAAAATAATCAAGAGCAGTAGGGTCATCACCTTTACTTTGGTATACACTGCCAATATTGCTTTGAAGATTACTAATTCCTTTTTTAAAACCTATTTCTTCAAATAATTCTAAGGATTTTTTCCAGTAATCTATTAATTCCTTTGTAAGTTCACCTTTTGCATAGAGTAATAAACCCAAGTTTTTAAAACCATAAGCTTCCCCCATTTTATAATTGATTTTTCTACTCAATTCTATGGCTTCAAGGGCGTTTTGTTTAGAGTCTACTATATCTGTTTTTGATAGTAAAACGGACAATTGAAGATAGGCATTTACTACAACCGAATCTTGTTTATGTTGTTTAATTAAATTTCTAAGACTATCCACTTGTTTGTCTTGAGCATTTAATTGAATCAACAGGAAAAAGAATACAAATAAGGTAAAAGGAAACGATATCCTTTTAATAGTGCCTATTAAGTTGAATAATCTATGATACATAATATTCTAAAAATAGGGATTATCACTTGATTTGTAAAGATGAATAATCAGATAATTTAAAAAATGAATTTACTATAGATAAAAACTCTACTTTTTCTTAAAGTTAACATTAACACTTTTTAAACTCCAATATTTTTAATAAATAGCTCAAAGTATAATGATAGGGGCATTTTTTTATATCTATCTAAACATTAATTTACGTCTTATATTTTTTAGATTTTGAATGTTTACACTATTAATTTCAAAATTTAAGTATGCAACCTACTAAAGGGAGGTTTCTATTATAAGTGCCAATAGTTATTGTAGATAATTTTTACCCAAAAAGAACAATCTTTAAATTTTAATTGAATGACATGTTGCAAATTATAAATAGCTAAAAAAAATAAAATACCTATTGTTAAACTTGGGTTAACGAATGAAGATTGTAATATTGATTTGAATACAATGATTATATTAATATTAAATGAAAACTTATAATATGAAAAAGATTAAAGCATATGCAGCAGATTCAAAGGATGCTGATTTAAAACCATACGAAATAGAACGTAGGGCAACTTTAGAAGATGATGTTAAAATAGATATACTTTATTGTGGTGTTTGCCATAGCGATTTGCACCAAGTAAAAAATGATTGGAAAAATTCTGTATACCCTGTAGTGCCTGGACATGAGATTATAGGAAAAGTATTGGAGGTCGGAAAAGGTGTTTCGAAATTTAAAGTAGGTGATGTTGTAGGTGTTGGCTGTTTAGTTGATTCTTGCCAGACTTGTAGTGCTTGTAAAGATGATTTAGAGCAGTTTTGTGAAAAAGGAGCAACCTTTACCTACAATAGTAAGGACAAGCATTCTGGCGGACATACATTCGGTGGATATTCTGAAAGTGTTACTGTGAATAAAGAATTTGTATTAAAAGTTCCTGAGAATTTAGATGCAAAGGCCGCAGCGCCTTTGTTATGCGCAGGTATAACAACATATTCACCATTAGCACACTGGGGAGTAAAAAAAGGTGATAAAGTTGGTGTTATTGGATTAGGTGGCTTAGGACATATGGGAATAAAATTTGCCCACGCTATGGGTGCACATACCGTAATGATTACCACTTCGCCTTCTAAAAGTGAAGATGCTAAAAAACTAGGTGCAGACGAAGTTTTAATATCGAAAGATCAAGAGCAGATGAAAAAACATGATAATTCTTTCGACTTTTTATTGAATACAATACCTGTTGGTCATGATATGAACCCTTATGCTAGTTTATTGAAAAGAGATTCAACAATGGTGATTGTTGGGGCAGTTGAACCTTTAGACCCTTTACATGGTGGAAGTTTAATTATGGGTAGAAAGAGTATTGCTGGTTCTTTGATTGGTGGTATAAAAGAGACTCAAGAAATGTTGGATTTTTGTGGCGAGCATAATGTTGTTTCTGATATAGAAATGATAGATATCCAAAATATTAATGAGGCTTACGAAAGGCTAAAAAAATCTGATGTGAAATACAGATTTGTAATTGATATGAAATCTTTGAAAGAGAGTTAAAAAACGACTTTCAAAATACTGATTGAAGAGCCCTTTTAACGGGCTCTTCTTATTTTAGTTTTATATAGTCTAATTCGAGACTGAAATTTTCTTCTTTATTATTTCCAATTAAAATGGCCACTTGCGCAAGAAAATCACCATGATAATTCGGCATTTTTAAAGAGTCACCTCTAAAGTAGGGTTCCATTTTTTTAAATGGAATTGTAATTACTTTCCAATTTTTTCCGCTAGAAAAATTATAAATATATGAATGTCGTTGATGGTCACTTGATTTACAACGGAACTGATACTTTTTACCATCTCCTTTCATCCGAATTTCAAATGAAGAATAGTCCTCCACCTCAATACGCTCTAAATCATATCGTACTAAACAAAATCCACCATTATTTTCTAATGAAACATGTCCGCTAAAAACTCCATCTCCTTCTGAGCTTATTTGGATTAAACCCATTGACATTCCGCCCATAACTTCATCGTCGACAATTTTCCATTCATCAATTTTAGAAGATTTAGAAAAGTTATAAATGGTTTTAGGTTCAGTCATATCGATTTTATAGAATGTGGTAATATCTAATACATAAAATTAAATGATTGATTTCATCAAAAGATATCTTAAACGAAATTATTTTGACTTATTCGACTTTAATTCTTTTTGTAAAGTTTTATTAGCGAAATAAGAAATCGCTAATAGCACGCTAACAAAGGTCATGCATAAAAAGAGAAGTATATAAATCAACTTTGTCAAGTTTAAAAGGTTATCTTATTTACGTTGTAAATTAAGGTAGGTGTTACCTTTCATCGAAAGGCTGAATTTATTATCTATTTAATTGATTTAGAGTTTTTTAATATTTTTTTTGGCATTTAATTGTGAAGCTAAAATACAGTTGGTCGATTATTTTTTTTACAAGAATTACAACCTCAACCTATTTATTAAGTTTTTTCATCTCTTTGGCAATCGCTTTTTCTGCTGAACCCTGCTTTTCTAGTTCTGATATTATTTTTGGGTGATCATGGCTTCTACCTTGCGATAATTTATTCACGGCTTGTAAGTCGTTAATCATAATTTCAAATCCTATTATACCACTAACTTGTTTCATGGTTTTATTGGACATATCATTAATAGAAATTGGATGTTCTGAATTTTGCTCATATTTATCTACCAATTCATGTAGAGAGGAGAGTAATTCGTCTGCGGTTTGTATTTTCACAGAACCATAAACGTGAACCGCAATATAGTTCCAGGTAGGCACCTCTTCATGTTGATACCAGGAGGAGGAAATATAACTATGAGGCCCGTTAAAAATGCAAAGAACCTCATCACCGTCTTTTATATTTTTGCTTTGAAGATTCGCTTTGGCAATATGGCCAACCAATACATCTTTACCTTCTTGATTTTTTCCAAGTTCTAATGGTATATGGGTACCCCATGGCTTACCATTAATAGTATTGATTAAAATACCAAAACTATTTCTTCTTAAAAAGGCAAAAATTTCGCTGAGGTCATTGTTTTTATAGTGCTCTGGTATAAACATATATTTTCATTTTGAAGGTAAATATAATGGTTTTAAATATTCGGTTTATGAACCAATTATTTAATGCATTGCGCTAAGTTAACTACCTATTGTTTAATACCTTGTAGTTAAATACTAAAAGATAAAATATGCCATTTATAACAAATAAAACATCAAAGGAACAAGTAGATATTTTTTATGAGGATTATGGTAATGGACAACCTGTTATTTTGATACATGGTTGGCCATTGAGTGGAAAATCGTGGGAACAGCAAGTATGGAAAATAGTCGAAGAAGGTTTTCGATGTATTATATACGACCGTAGAGGTTTTGGTACATCATCTTCACCTTGGGGAGAATATGATTACTCTACACTGGCGGGTGATTTAAATGTAATTATAGGCGAGTTGGATTTGAAAGATGTAATTATTGTTGGATTTTCTATGGGTGGTGGCGAAGTAGTTCGTTATTTAACCAATTATGGTTCTAGCAGAATTGCAAAAGCAGCACTAATTAGTTCTATTATTCCACTAGTAAAACAAAAATCTGATAATCCCGATGGAGTACCGGAGGATGCTTTAGACGGAATTATTGATGCGCTGCAAAAAGATAGAGTGGGCTTCTTAAAAGAATTCAGCAAAGGTTTTTACAATTATGATGAGAATAAAGGGGAAAGGGTAAGCGAAGCGCAATTAGATTATGATTTCACGATTGCTTCGTTCGCATCACCTAGGGCAACTATAGAAACCGCATTGGCATGGATACATACCGATTTTAGACCAGAGTTAAAAAATGTTATAGTACCCACTTTAATAGTTCATGGTGATGCAGACGCTACTGTGCCCATTGAAACTTCAGCGAAACAAGCGGCAGAAGGTATAAAGTACAGTACTTATGAAGTTATTAAGGGAGCTCCTCACGGACTTAATGTAACTCACTCAGATGAATTGAACGAAATTTTGATTTCTTTTCTGAAGAGGTAATTAACTTAATTAAAATAAACAGAATATCCCGATGTAATTACGCAATCGGGATATTTATGCTTAAGAATGCTATGAAAAGCTATTTTTAAAATGAAATCGTAGCCAACACAGGCAAATGGTCAGAAATATGTTTGTTGTTTTCCATTTTATCATCAATATGTATATACTCTAATACTTTAAAATTTTCTACAAAAATATAGTCGATTCGGTTTGTTAATATCCGGTCTTGGTCAAAACCATTGAATGTCCCCGTTGGGCCATAAAAAGGTTTTCGAGTGATCAGCTGACCGTCATTCAATTCTTGTTTTAAAAACTGAATAGGAGTTTCTTCGGGAATTAAATTTAAATCACCCATAAGTACAACAGGCAAATTTTCTGTATTATATTCCTTGATTTTAGAAACAATTAGCACTGCAGATTTTTCACGTGCTAAAATACCTATGTGGTCAAAATGAGTATTGAAAACCCAAAATTGTTTATTTGTTTTCAGGTCTTCAAAAAGGGCATAGGTACAGATACGTTCCAAGGCCGCATCCCAACCCACCGAAATTTTATCAGGAGTATCGGATAGCCAAAATGTTGAACTCCTTAGTACCTTGAATAGCTCGGTGTCATAAAGAATAGGGGAGTACTCACCTTTTTCTTTTCCATCTTCGCGGCCCACGCCAACAGAAGCAAAATTCGGCAAATTCGCAACCAAATAATTCAATTGCCCTTTCACTACTTCTTGCATACCGATAATACTGGGTTGGTAATGCTTTAATAAACCAACCATAGCATCTTTTCTATCGTTCCAGTTGTTAACAGTATCGTTAGTATTGTCCCATTTAATATTATAGGTCATTACCGATATGTCTTGACTAAATCCGTTGTTAGTTATAAAGAATACTAATACAATACCTATTAATTTTAACAATCTCATAATCTTGTTTATTTTTTAGTCTTATACTTATCGAACCATGCTAAAACACTTGCGATTTTGGCAACTAAATTACTAGGTCTATTCGCAATACCGTGTCCTGCCCCTGGTATACGCACCATAGCCGTTTCTACACCTTCTAACTTTAGGGCGGTATAGAATTGTTCAGATTCTGCAATTGGTGTTCTATAATCTTCTTCTCCCGTAAGCAACATGGTAGGTGTAGTAACATTAGCCACATACATAAGTGGTGAACGTCTAAAGTAGCTTTCTGGATCCTCCCAAGGTTTTTTACCGAACCAATATTTAGAGAAAAATGCTGCACCATCAGCATACAATACAAAGCTGGTCCAGTTAATAACAGGTTTAGCAACTACTGCAGCTTTAAATCTATCGGTCTTTCCAACAATCCACGCCGTAAGCACTCCGCCGCCACTACCTCCGGTCACAAAAAGATTATCTGCATCCACATATCCTTTTTCAATTACGGCATCAACACCACTCATTAAATCGTCATAATCGTGATTAGGGTAGTCATGGTGAATTAAGTTTCCAAACTCCGCTCCGTAGCTTGTACTACCTCTAGGGTTACTATATAATACTACATAACCTGCAGCTGCGTATGCTTGTATTTCGGCACTATACACAGAACCGTAACTTGTAAATGGTCCGCCATGAATTTCTAGAATAAACGGATATTTTTTAGTTGGGTCAAAGTTTGGCGGCGTAACCACCCAACCCTGAATGTCTTTTTGGTCATAAGAAGACTTCCACCAAATTTCTTCTGTTTTACCTATATCCCTGAACGAGAAAAGATCATCATTTACAAAAGTTAATCGTTTAGCCCCTTTTTTATCGGCAACGCCTAAATCAGAAGGGTGTTGGGTGTTCCCTAACGTATATGCAAATCTTGAATTTTTTGAAACTGTAAAATCCCCCGCATTATATGGTCTTCCTAACGATAATCCGCCAAGACCTTCAACAAGGGTTGTAACTTTTCCATCTAACGTTACATGGCCTATTTTGGTAGCACCTTCAGTATCATATTGAAAGTAAAGACCTTTGCCGTCGTTGGCCCACTGGGCATTGGCAATGTCTCTATCGAAGCTTCCTGAAAGCAATTTTGAGTTGGTACCGTCGGAATTCATTACGTACAATTCCGTAATCTGATATCCCTGTAATTTGTCGTCATTGCCAGTGTAAGCAATCATTTTACCGTCAGGAGAAACCGCTGGCGAATCATCAGGACCATATCTAGTAGTTAATGAAGAAACTTCGATTGTTGAAACATTCAGGGCATACACCTCACTATTTGCTGGCTCAAAAGCCTCATCGGGATTAAAATTAGCTGAGAAATATAATGCTTGGTCATTTTTAGACCAAACAGGTGCACCGTGGTCAAATGCTGTTGTGGTCAGTTGATTTGGAGTACCGCCATCAATTGATAATGTGAAAATTTGGTCGTGACCGCCTTTTATATATCCTTGTCCGTCACCTCTATAATTCAATTTGTCGATGTAAGTAGGGGGAGTATTCCATTTTGCACCTTCAGGTTTGGCCGGTAGCTTAACAATCGACTCTTCTGCTTCTGGTACGAACATGGTGAAAGCCAAATAACGGTCATCATTAGACCAACTAACGGCGCCTGGTGCTTTTGGTGTATTTGTTAATGGAGCAATTTCCTTTGTATCCATCCACATGAGATACAATTTCATCTTTTCATCTTCTTTATTCGATTTAAAGATGATTTTTTTACCATCATGAGACCAGCGAGGATAATAGTCATTTTGGTTACCCGTGGTCAATGGTCTGTTTTCTGAACCATCATAATTTACTATCCAAAGGTTCGATAGATTTTTGTCGGTCATAATGTCCTTAAAATTTCGAACATAGATGATTTTATTTCCATCTGGCGATATCTGAGTGTCAGACACATACTCCATATTAAAAATATCGGTAAGCTCAAGATTAGAAGAAACCTGTGCTATCGTAGAGACAGAAAACAATAGAAAAAATAAAGATTTGATAAAGATTTTCATAGTGTTGAATTTGGTTTGAAATGATTTCATGAAGATACTAATTACCAATAAAAATAATAGCCTCGCATAGTACTAATTGTCTCAGGTTAAAACAATTCTTAACAGTCATATTTTATTGCTTTTCGTATTTTCACGCTATGGAGCAAAAAGTCTATTTACATCAAATTCATCCAGTACTTCCGGTGTGGGATGTTGTTGAGGCGTTAGATTTCTATGTAAACCGATTGGGTTTTAGAATAGCCTTTGCAGATGATGCTAAAAATCCCAAGTATGCCGGTGTCATAAAAGATGCCATAGAAATACATTTGCAATGGCACGATACCAAGGAATGGGATGTTGAAATTGACCGCCCCATGATACGTATTGTCACACAAAATATAGAATCTTTGTTTGAAGAGTATGGAAAAAAAAATATCTTTAATCCGCATACCTTACTACGGGAAACAGCTTGGGGAACCAAAGAATTTGCTTTTTACGATCCGTTTAAAAACGGATTAACCTTTTATAGGGATGTTTAAGATAATTATTTGTAATTATCTGATATTAAGTGATTTATTGTATATTTAAAGTTAATTTTTGAAAAGGTACTTACAATATACGTACTGTACGTAGTGCACCGGTTGTGGCTAACGGAATAAAATGATATGTGCTGAATTAAGATAAGACTAAAAGTATACCACTTAATATGCATTACAAAATTCTTCAACAAATCACACTTGGAATTTTAAGGATTCATCTGCATATGATTTTGCTTAATTTGAGAATTACCTAAATGCTTATATAAATGAAGAAACTTGATTTATAGATTGTAGAATAAACCTTATTTTTGCATTTTAAGGTAATAATCCGTCGAGTGTTTTCCTGAACCATAGAACAAGAAAAAAACACAAATTGATAAAGTAACTAAGGCTAATATAAAATTAGTCCCGTTCATTACCCCCACAAAATTTACGATTACTGCTCCTAATAGAATAGGTAGTTGAGCGGCAACTGCCCAACGTGTGAGTAGTCCAAAAACGATGAGAACACCACCGACAAAATGGGCAGGAACTATATAATGAATTATTGCCATTCCTCCCGGAATACTTTGAAAAGGCTTCATAATCTCTATCATCTGGGCCTGATTTGACATGAAATCTATTCCTTTTATGAAAAGAAATACCCCGAGTGCAACACGAACCAAATCCAACGGATAATACGTATGGGCATTGGCCCATTTGTTTAATGATTTTACAGTGGCCATAATAATAAAATTATGATTTATAATACCTTTAAGTTACTTATTTTTAAGGACTTAAAAAAATATTTTTCTACAAATAGAGGTTGAGTGGAATTAAGCCAAATAAGGATTTCTTGAGGTGCTGCAGTTTGGTGTTTGATTCTATTGCTCTCACTATATTCTACGAGAGAATAAACTAGTAATATATTGCTAGGTAATCCTTTTAAGGATCGCATCAAGAATAACTGTTGGTTGTTTAATTAACTTGAAATAAATAAGTATTTTGGGGAAATTGTAAAGATTTTAAAATGAAATGGGTATGAAAGTATTATTTATAGGAGGAACAGGAAACATTAGCACACCAAGTAGCAGATTGGCAGTTGCTAAAGGAATAGATTTATATGTACTGAATAGGGGGAAAGCGAAAGTAGACATTGAAGGTGCACATTCTATTATAGGTGATATTAATAAATCAAAAGAATTGGCTGAGCTTAAAAATCACGACTGGGATGTAGTTGTAAACTGGATAGCCTTTACGCCCGATGATATTGAGCGTGATATTGAACTGTTCAGGGGAAAGACCAAGCAATACATTTTTATTAGTTCGGCATCTTGTTATCAGACGCCATTGAGTTATCCGGTAATTACTGAATCTACGCCGCTCTGTAATAATTTATGGGATTACTCTCAAGGAAAAATACAGTGTGAAGACCGTTTGCAGAAAGCCTATAGAGAAGAAGGGTTTCCAATAACTATTGTTCGTCCATCTTTAACATACGATACGGTAATACCAATTGCTATTGGGGGATTCAATAAATACAATACAGCACAACGAATTTTAGATGGAAAAGAGATAATTGTTCATGGCGATGGAACATCACTTTGGACGGTTACACATTCCGACGATTTTGCAAAAGGTTTTGTAGGCTTATTAGGTAATACACCGGCAATTGGCCATGCATTTCATATTACCTCAGATGAGGTGTTGAGCTGGAATATGATTTATAAAATCCTTGCGGATGCACTTGGTAAAGAAGCTAAGGCTGTACATATAGCTTCAGATTTTATTTGCAAAGTTGAGCCTTCATTTACCGGTACATTATTGGCAGATAAGGCCGAAAGTGTGCTTTTCGACAATACCAAAATCAAAACGTTCGTACCAGGTTTTAAGGCTACCATACCTTTTTCTGAAGGAATTAAAAGAACGATTAAATGGTTACAGGAGAATCCAGAACACCAGAATATTGATGAGGAGACCGAGACTAAAATTGAGAATGTATTGAAGACCTATAAATCAATATTGAAATAACAAAAGCTTTATTCTCTGTTCAAAAAATCGGTTACTAAATTGTTTGTAGCATTCTCCATTTCACAGGTCCAGCTATCTATAAACCATCGGCCATTTTCATAATGCAGTTGAATACTGTTTAGGCCTTTTATATTAGAAGCTGTGTCTGGGTCTGTCCGTATCTCAAAGGCACTCCAAACTTGGGCTAGATTTCCAAAATGGCCTACCACTCGTTTAAGTTCTTTTTCGTAAAAATCTTCTTTTGGGGCTAATGCTAGCGGTATGTATTCGGCTTCCAAGGAATGTGATTCCGCCACACCATTTTCGTCCAACCGGGTAATTATCGCATTTTTTGAATGGATGTAACTATCTCTCTCGAATTCCCAAGGTTCTTTGCTAGAAGCGGATACAACGTCATAATAGGCAGTTATGATGGCGTCAATGGAATGTACATCTTGAGCGTATTTTTCAGCAGTTGTTTGTGCGAAAATTGAATTACAAACTAATATTGTAATTGTAAGGACGAAGGTTTTTGTCATCATTTTATTTTTTATTAATCAAATCTTGGTCTATTAGGGCAATGAGCGATTGCATTACGTTTTTAAAATCTACATATTTAGATTCTTTTAAGGAGGGTAGCCCAGGCTATTAATTGATAAAGATAGTTTCCATATTCTTTTAATTGCACAAGACCCTTATTTCATTTAAATTCTTTGTTGGTCGATGTAAGTATAGTTTTCTCCTTAATACTGTTCAAGCGATTTTCATTTCAATTATTTATCTGAAGCGCAATGAGAATACCAATGACCACAAGCACAATCTCACCAATGGCGTATTTAAAGTACTTGGTGAGATTGAGCAGGTTTTGGCGGATTTTCCTGAAGAATTTAATCATAATTCCATGGGTTTGTAGTGCGTTTCTAGATACTTTATTATTACTGTTGCTTTATGATCAAGTTTTTTAAATTCAATCCCAAAATAAGTGGCTGTACTGCCAATGAACCTACAAAGAGGTAATACTCGTGTATCATTTAAAACAGCTTCGTAAACTTGCTTGTTTGGCACTATAGGATTTCTTGTAGGGAAGAACTTTCGATGTTCGGAATTTTTAAAAAGTTCATATTTCAACTGTCTAAGTTCTAAACGAACAGGATTGGCAGAGTTAGTGAAATTAGTGGCAATGTCATTTGAATAGTTATAATAGTCTTGTAACAAACCTACAAGTTCTTGGTCTTTTAATTCGGAAACAATGCCATTGGAATTAAGAAAATCCCAAGTATTATTTCGTTGGGTAAATATAGGAGTGGTGGTAAAAGAATTAAAATCCATGATAAACCGTAATGAATCTTGAATATATTTTTGTTCAGATTCCATAATAGGAATAATATGTTCGGCAGCTTTGTTCTGTCTCTCTAAATCTGCAAGAATAGCTTTAAACTGGGCATCATTTTCGCGCATATCACCCAAAACGGCATATAACTTTGTCTGTAATTCTTTTTGATGTTTCTTTTCTTCGTTCCAATTATTAACCTGCAAGGCAATTAAAATACCAATGACCACTAGGATAATTTCGCCCACAGCATATTTGATGTATTTACTGGTTTTGCCTTCATTAAGCAGGTTTTGGCGGATGTTTCTAAAGAATTTTATCATTATAATTCTGCTTATTTTAGTGCTTTTAATCCATTCTTTATTTGCTCACGCAGCTGTTTGTTGAAGTCTCCAAACATCAATAACTTCTCTAAAGTACCACCATTATTGTCTTGAAAGGCTATTAGAAAAAAAGATAATTCTTCTATAAAAATTGGATTATTAGGATTTTTTACAACCATGCGCTCATCTTTTTCTATAAGAGACAAGAATCGGACTAATCCATTTCTATCATTAAAAATTTTGAGAATGGTTACTTCGATGTCTAGAATGCTATTACTCATCTTTGGTTGTTCATAATCGTAATATCTCGAAATTTTAGTGGTCAGCTCATTATTAGAGAGTTGTAGACCTTTAGATTTTAAAATTTCATAAGCATTGTTAATTGGGAAATACCGTTCAAATGTGAGTAGATTGACCATGTAAAATTGCAAGGAATCAGAATCTTTCGTTTCGGAGTTTACAAATTTTTGTAGCGCGATGACCGCAGCTTTTGCTTTCTGGCGCTGTGTGATAATTTCATCAACCAACAGAGCATCTTCTTCAAGATTTTTTAATACTTCAGTTAATACATAGCGCTCGTCTTTTTGTGATTTCTTATTTTCATTCCAGTTATTAATCTGTAGCGCAATCAAAATACCAATTACCACCAATACAATTTCGCCAATGGCGTATTTAAAGTACTTGCTTGTCTTACCTTCGTTAAGCAAGTTTTGGCGAATTTTTCGGAAGAATTTAATCATATCTCTTACCCAATATTTAACTAGAAGATTGTTGCTTTTATTTGTTTTCGTTGGCCTTCAAAACCCGTAACAGATTACCGCCAAGTATTTTATCGATATCTTTTTCACTATATCCTTTTTCAACCAAAACCTTTGTAATTTTTGAATAATCGGTTACATCGTTCAATTGTTTGGGAGGTTGATAAATACCGTCAAAATCAGAGCCTATCCCCACATAATCTACACCTACGAGGTTTATTACGTATTCTATATGTTGAATTACCCAATCAAAAGCCGCACGAAGCTCATAGGACTCATCCGTATATATTTTATACATAGCTTCTTCAGCGTGGTAATGGAACATGCCAGATTTTACTAGGGAGTCTATTTCAGTTTGGTGTTTTTCTAGAAATGCAGTTTCTCTTGGTTCAACTGAAGGATCTATAAACCCTGAATTAAAATTGATTTGTATTACGCCTCCATTTTTGGCAACCGCTTTTATTTGGTCATTCTTTAAATTTCGTTTGTGAGGACAAAGCGTGTACACCGAACTATGTGAAGCAATAACAGGTTTTGTAGTCGTGGCCATAACATCGTAAAACGTTTGCTCACCAACGTGAGAGATATCTACCATAATACCCAAAGCATTCATTTTTTGAACCACTTCTTTACCAAACACTGTTAGTCCTTTTTTACCTTCGGAATTTTGAGTGCCATCGGGAATAGTTTCGTCGGAAGCACTCGTTGCCCAAGGAGTAGAGTTGTTCCATGTCAACGTAATATACCGAACACCCCGCTTGTAAAGGGCTTCCATTTTGTTCAAATCGTTTTCAAATTGATGTCCCCCTTCCAATCCAATTAATGCTGCAATTTTATGTTGTTGAACAGCTTTTAGAAGTTCTCTTGTATTGCCAACTTTCACTATTTTATCAGGATTTCGTTTTAAAACCGCATCCAAACTATCTATTTGCCTATTGGCAAATGCATAAGGACTAAGCTGGTCACCATCGCTCCATACTGAAAAGAATTGTACGTCTACACCACCTTCTTTCATCCTGTTCAGGTCGCTGTGGGTTATACCTTTTAAATCGGTGTCGAAAACGAAATGCTTTTCCATGGTTTGTGTAAGAAAATCGTTATGCGTATCCACAAAAATGGATTTGTTGTGTATGTTTTGATAGTTCTGGGCGCTTAGTTGAAGGGTTACAATAAAGCTGAAAAATAGTAGTTTAGTTTTCATTTTTAGTTGGTACTATCTGGTTTGGTTATTTTCTTTTAGAAGAAGGTTTAGGGGGGGCTAAAGAATTTTATCATAAAACATCTTTTAATTTCCTTGATTGCCTGTTGCTGGCGTTGAAAATTTAGGCGGTAGAATACTCGTTTTTGTCCCTAGTTGTTTTAATAACTCTTCAATCGCACGCTCTAGTTGTGGGTCTTTGTCTTTGGAAAGGGAAAAAGCATCTTGCCTCACTTCAATATCTGGGGCAACCCCAATGTTTTCTGCAATCCATTTGTTGTTTATAGGATCAAATACCGCATTATCTGGAGAGGTTAGTGCGCCGCCATCTACCAAAGCATAATGAACGGAAGATTTTACCAATCCGCCCCATGTGGTTACACCAATAAGCTTACCTGCTTTTTGTTGACGGAATACCCATGGGAAGAAATCTCCCCCAGAACCGGCCATTTCGTTGATTAATAGCACCTTTGGTCCTAAAATACCTGCAGGCAATTGCATGGGTTTCCCATTGGGGACTTCGTTCGTTAATCCCGCCCGTAAACTTCGGGTCATGAGGTCTACCATGTAGTCGTCTAACAGTCCGCCGCCATTAAAACGTTCGTCTATGACCGCGCCTTCTTTATCTTGCTGTGCAAAATAATAGCGATTAAAAGATACGTAGCCTTGACCCGAGGTATTGGGCACCCAAACATAGCCCAATCTGCCGTTGGAAAGCGAATCTACCATTCTACGATTATCTTCTACCCAAGTACGCTGCCGCAACGAGTTTTCACTTTTTATAGGTTTTACGATTTCTTTCCATGCTCCTTCAAAAGTTGGTTCGCTATTGATGTGTACAACGGTTTGCTTGTCTACTGTGCCATCTAGATGCTTATAGATATTGTCAGTACCTTTAAGTTCATCGCCATTGATACCTACTATATAATAACCGTTTTTTATGTTGAGTCCAGGGGCATCTAAAGGTCCTGATAAACCTGGATTCCAACTTTCGGTGGTATACATTCTGTTTAATTTCCAACGATTGTTTTCAACCGTCATATCCGCTCCGAGCATTCCCATTTTGGAATCGGCGACTTCTGGATAATCCCCTCCAAACACAAAACTATGGCCAACAGAAAGTTCACCGTTTACCTGGTCTAAAACATAAGTTAAGTCTGCTCTATGTTTTATAAAAGGAACTAGCGGTGCGTAGCGTTCATAAACCGTATTCCAATCACGACCATGAAGATTTGGATCATAAAAATAGTCGCGTTCATATCGCCATGCTTCTTCGAACATCTGTTTCCATTCCAAGGAGCGATTTAATTTCATTTGAAGATCAACTTTTACCGTTTTTCCTTTTTCGCCACTATCTCCTTTGGTCTCGAAAACGTTCCATTGCCCGTTAATAGATGTCAATAAATGTGCTCCGTTATCTGTAATGGATACATTTTCTGCGCCTGAAAGGAAGTCTTTACTTTTTTGATCTTCTAGCGTAAATTTTTTAAGGGCGAGGCCTTTTTGATTGGGAACGTATTCTCCCAAAAATATAGCACCCTCTGGCCCTGATGCAATAAAATAGTATTCGCGTTCTGGAACAGGGAGAGCGAGAGTGCGTCGGCTTAAATTCTCAAAATCTATTTTTACGGTCTTTTTTGGAGCCTCTTCATCCTTTCCTTTTTTATTTTTCTTTTTATCGGAATCTTTTTTGTCGTCGGTTTCCTTTTCAGGAGTTTCCTCATCACTTTTTGGTTTAAAAGGGGAGGGGTCGTCCTTCTGCAAATTAATGACATAGGCTGCATACGATGGATTTGATGACATCGAACTTGTATTTGCCCAACCGGAGCCCAATGCCACTTCGGTACTCGCTAAAAAGTAAAATTGTTTGTGGTTTAAATCCCAAGCTGGTGAGAACGAATCTGCAAAAACATCGGTAATAGCCCTTTTTTGTCCATCCTTTACCGACCATATAAAAATCTGTCTGAAGTTATTACTGCCAGCTTTTGCGTACGCTAGCCAATTAGAATCTGGTGACCAGTTCATGGTAATACTACCGCGTTCTATATTAGTGCCCCCAACATCTATGGTCTGTATGGCTTTTGTCTCTAAATTCAATACCCGTAAACGAACATCATCATCAACAAAAGCGATATGTTTCCCGTCGGGTGACCAACTAGGGTCCCATGCCATTTTAGATACTCCGATAGAAATTGGCGTAGGTGTATCTAACCCGTCTTGTGATGCCAGCATTAGTGCATACCCTTTTCCATCTATATCAGAAAACCAGGCTAATTGATCGCCTTTAGGAGACCAGATGGGTGCTCTATCTGCGGCATTGGCAGTTTCCGTTATGTTTCTTGAATCACCAAACTCCACGGGTATCGTAAAAATATCGCCTCGTGATTCTACAATGACCCGCTTTCCATTGGGAGATAAGGATGCAGCGCGTGCCGAGGAACTTACATCTTCCCATTTAGTGGCGGCCCATGGAAAATCGCCAATAATATCTATTTGTAATTGTTTTGTAGTTTTCGTATTTAAGTTTAAAAGATGCAGATAACCTTCAAGTTCGTAAGCGAGTGTATTCTCATTTCCCGCTAACCATTTAACATCTGCACCTTTGAATTCGGTAATTTGTTGTAATTCTTTGGTTTTAGTATCGTAAGACCAAATGTTCGCTACCAAATCACGATCCGATATAAAATAAACTACATCGCCCAACCAGAGTGGTTGAATGTCAGTAGTGCTTTCGTTGGGTAATAATTCTTCTTCTGATGTCGTGGTGTTTAAGATAATAAGGGGTGTATTTTGACCTCCTCTGTACCCGCGCCATTCGCTGTCCCAACGGCTTACCCTATCGATAATCAAGTGCTCGCCATCAGGGGCAAAAGCTCCATCAAAACCCCATTGATTATGAACCAAAGAAGGTATATTTTCTGTAATGCCCGTAGTCCATAAACGGTTATAAGGACTTGGTGCCGTATCTCGGTTACTGGCGTAGAGGATACGTGTACCATCGTTGCTCCACCCCCTTACCAAAGAACCGCTAGGATGCCATGTAATTTGTTTGGCTTCACCACCTTCTGTGGGCACTACATAGACTGCCTGATATCCCGTTCGATTCGAAGAAAAAGCAATCCAGTTACCGTCTGGTGAAAAATATGGATTTGATTCCACGGCCTGTGTACTTGTAATTCTTTTCGCTTCGCCACCATTTATATTGCTCACCCAAATATCGCTTCCATAGGCAAATGTAATATGGCTAGTGCTTATGTCTGGTTGACGTAATAATCTAGTGCCTTGTGCTTGTAAAGTAGCCATTGCTAAAAATGGCAGGGCGATAAGTACAAATAATAGTTTGTGGTTGTGTTGTTTTAGTGAGTTTAATCGGTTCATTTATTTAGGATTGATTTCTAAAGTATGTTTTGTTTTATTTTAGAATGGATTTAATTTTTAATTGGAGCCTCAGGAACTTTACCGTACAAGACATTCGCAGCGGCTTCATATTTGTCACCTTTAATCCAAAAGGGCCTTTCTGGGTCATTGGCGATAGATCGTCCTGAAAGTATATACCCTTGGTAAAATTTTACCAAGTAATCATAATCTAAACTATCAGCCTCATCAGCGGCTTGATGATAATATTTGTTGATTTCGGCGTCAAAAGCAGTGAAACCCATACTATAAGTAGGTGCAGGAATTCCTTTTTTGG
>RCMY010002188.1_pt1 | contig 17782 bp, 17 predicted proteins | sample 2041341 | NCBI WGS metagenome assembly RCMY01 (sample SAMN09708234, study PRJNA481090) | Marine sediment metagenome, whole genome shotgun sequencing project. | reverse complement strand
GAGCGGCGTCTTGCGGCCACCACAGCTTGGTGCCTGCTCAAGGTCCGGTGGATCAACCCTCCAGCCTTACGATATATGGTGTGCGCAAAGCCGGAATCTGTAAAGGTCTAATTTGAAAGTTTCGGTGGATAAGCTGCGATGCAGAAAGTTTTCTGGGGATAACTTACCTACAAATGATGACGGGCGACCTGCTGGTCGCCCGTGTGCTTCACAATTCAAAATGTCAGGCGACAAAGCCGTGTCCGCTAAGACTTGTTAGCGGTTTCCAGAGCATCCAACCGCGCCTTCAACGCGTCGTTCTCTTCGCGGGCTTTTTGGGCCATCGCGCGCACTGCGTCGAACTCTTCTCGCGTCACGAAATCCCTGTCCGCCAGCCAGCGATCCACAAGACCCTTCATGGCCGTTTCAGCCTCGTCCTTTGCGCCTTGGGCCACGCCCATCGCATTGGTCATCAGTTGTGACAAATCATCAACAATCTTGTTACGCGTCTGCATAGCACCTCCGAGAAATAGCTTCGTTACTTTATATGGGGAACGCATCCGTGATCGCAAGGTTGACCTCTCCGAGGCGCGGTGCCACTTCAGTCGTATCATGTTGCTAGCAATCCCTTTCCCCGACTTGTCCCCGACGCTGATCGAGATCCCGCTGGGCCCGATCACTTTGCCGATCCGATGGTACGCCTTGGCCTATATTGCAGGCATCGTGCTTGGGGTCTGGATGGCCGGTCGCGCGCTTGCCCGGCCTGCGCTTTGGAAGAACGAAACGCCGGCAATGACCAAAGAGCGGCTTGATGATTTCACCACCTGGCTGATCATCGGCATCATTTTGGGCGGTAGATTTGGCTATGTGCTATTTTATGAACCCGCCTATTTTCTTGCGAACCCCGGCGATATTCTGCGCGTATGGACCGGAGGCATGGCCTTCCATGGCGGCTTCCTTGGCGTCCTTGTGGCGGGCTTGTTATTTGCTTGGAAGCATCAGATTTCGATCCCGAAACTTGCCGATCTGGCAGCGCTTTGCACACCGCCGGGACTGCTCTTTGGACGCGTCGCAAACTTCATCAATGCCGAACTTTGGGGGCGACCTACGGATGCGCCTTGGGGTGTCATTTTCCCAGGCGTTCGTGCGCAAGATTGTCCAAGCGTCGAAGGCCTCTGCGCGCGTCACCCGTCGCAACTGTATGAGGCGGGGTTAGAGGGATTAGTGCTTGGACTGATCCTTGTTTGGTTGGCGTTTTCAAGGGGCTGGCTCAGAACACCGGGCGCGATTTGCGGGCTCTTTTTGGCCGGCTACGGCATGGCCCGATTTTTCGTCGAGTTTTACCGCGTTGCCGACGACCAATACATCACTCCCGACAACCCTTTGGGTCGGGTCTTGTTCATCGGCGATTTCGGCTTCTCGATGGGTCAACTTCTGTCGACACCGATGATCCTCATCGGTCTCATTTTCATCGTCCTTGCCCGCCGCCGCGCATGACGACACTGGCCGACCGCCTTGCGCAGATCATCCTTGAAACAGGACCGATGACGATCGCAGACTATATGCGGCACTGTCTGCTTGACCCCGTAAACGGCTACTATTCGACACACGATCCTTTTGGCGCAGGCGGCGATTTCGTCACTGCGCCCGAGATCAGCCAGATGTTCGGAGAGCTTGTCGGGCTGGCACTGGCGCAGGCCTGGATCGAACAGGGCAGCCCAGCGCGTTTCCAACTTGTTGAACTTGGCCCCGGACGCGGAACGCTTATGGCTGATGCTTTACGTGCAACGGCGCGCGTGCCGGACTTTCACGCCGCCGCCCAGCTTCATTTTGTCGAGGCCTCGCCCAAACTCCGCGACATTCAGATCAGCGCCATATCGCGCGCGCTCACCCACCACGACAGCGTTGAAAGCCTCCCCGACGGTCCGATGTTCCTCATTGCGAACGAATTTTTCGACGCTCTCCCGATCCGGCAATTTGTCCGAGACGCGGCGGGATGGCGCGAGCGTGTAGTCGGTTTGAGCGACGGTGAGCTTACGTTTGGGCTGTCCGACATGATCCAACGCCCAGACTTAAACCATCGGTTGGGCGACACCCGTAATGGCGATCTGGTCGAGGTTTCGCCGCACAGCGCAACCGTCTGCCATGAGATTGCCAGCCGACTTAGTCACCACGGCGGGGCGGCCTACCTGATCGACTACGGCGACTGGCGGTCTCTCGGCGACACATTACAAGCGGTACGCCAACATCAAGGCGTGTCCCCGCTCGACACACCCGGCTCGGCAGACCTGACGGCGCATGTAGATTTCGAGGCGCTTGCTTTGGCCGCATCGCAGGTCAGAGCCTCGCGCGTCACGCCACAGGGTGTGTTTCTTGAACGACTTGGCATCACGGACCGCGCCCGCGCGTTGGCAGCGAATTTGATCGGTCCAGCGCTAGATGAGCATATCGCAGCGCATCGGCGCTTGACGCACCCTGATGAAATGGGAACGCTCTTTAAAGTGATGGCCCTTTATCCCAAAGACGCGACACTGCCACCCGGAATGACGGTATGACACTTGAAATCCTCACGTCCGACATCTTGGCGCCGATGCGCCACGGTTTTTTCACACGCCGTGGTGGCGCGTCGTCGGGCGTGTTTGACGGGCTGAACTGCGGATATGGCTCGTCTGATCAAACCGACATCGTCACCATCAACCGCGGCCGCGTTGCTGAGGCGATGGAGGTTGCTCCCGACCACCTTGCGACTGTGCATCAAGTCCATTCGGCAACTGTGGCGACGCTTGTCGAGGCTTCTGGCGGCGAAACCCATCAGGCAGATGCAATGGTGACTGCCACTCCGGGACTGGCGCTTGGGATCCTCACGGCCGACTGCCAGCCCGTTTTGTTCGCGGACGTCAAAGCGGGCGTCATCGGAGCGGCGCATGCGGGCTGGAAAGGCGCGATCGGCGGCGTGCTTGAAGCGACGATTGAGGCGATGGTCGCCATCGGTGCGGATCGTAGCGAGATCAGTGCGGCCATTGGCCCGTCGATTTCGCAGGCGGCCTACGAGGTTGGCCCTGAATTCTTCGAGATCTTCCTTGACGATGACCCCGACAACAGCCGCTTTTTCGCAGCGGGTACAAATGACCGGATGCAATTCGATTTGCCGAGCTATGGCCTGTATCGTTTGCGCGGCGCAGGCGTCAAAGAGGCGGAATGGGTCCGGCACTGCACCTACGCCGCCCCCGACCGGTTCTTCTCCTATCGACGCAGTGTTCATCAGAGCCAAGCAGACTACGGCCGGCTGATCTCGACGATACGACTGTAGACAATCGTTCGGAAACGACCCCGAAACCGCCACGTCATTGCCCCATTGCAAAGCGACACTTACTTCAAGCCCGGCGCGCTGCCGACCACTGGACCAAGTATGGAGTTTCGGCGATGAAGACCAAGCCACGTTGGATGAAAAGCGTTCTCGCCACTGCCAAGGAAGAGACGCCATCAATGCCGTTCATGCGCACGATCCGCGCGTCTGACACTATCAATCAGCCCGAGAACACGGACCACGCCTAGTCCTGTTTGCGCCGAAATTGTGGCGCATAAGATTTCGAGACCCCGACGATCCGCCATCTGCCAAAAGGTTTTATAAATGAGCTACACACCGCCGACATTGCCGCCGTTTCCAGGTGAAACGACCCCAACACGCCGCGTTCATTCTGAGGCGCGCTGGACGGCAAGGCGGGTCACGCGGCCACGGTCTCAGTCGTTGTCGACCAAACTCACACGACGTTTCGAAATCGAGTGGTGGACCGGGATCGATGTCCAATCTGCGGTACACCTCGCGCCGGCTCTGCCAGTGTTTGAACAAGCGTTCGGGGCCTTCGCGCACGGTGTGCTTGTACAAACCACAAAAGGCCCGGTTGCAGTCGAAGACCTGGTGCCGGGCATGTTCCTTGAATGTGCGGGCGGACACACGTCGCAATTGTTGTGGAAGGGCGCAATCACGCTTGTACCCGGGGCACCGTCGATGTCGGAAACGCCGGATCGCCTTTACCGCGTGATGCCCGACGCCTTTGGATTGGGTCGCCCTTCACAGGATCAAACCTTTGGCCCCCATGCACGCCGCTTCAACAGTGACCCGAAAGTCCGGGCGGCCTTGGGCGCAGAAACCGCGTTGGTACCATTTTCAGCGACCGCCGATGGCATGTCAGTGATCGAAGTGAACCCCGTTGCCGCAACGCGCGTCTATCATCTGGCCTGTGAAAAACACGAGACGATCATGGCCGCGGGCATGGAAGTCGAGACCTACCACCCAGGTCCTGATGCCGCCCTCTCTCTGTCAGAAGAGATGATGCAGCACTTCTTGATGTTCTTCCCTTACATCAGGAATATCCGCGATTTTGGACGTTTGACAGCGCCCCGCATCAGCGCAGCCGAGCTTATGGCAATCGGTTAGGCGGGCGCTCAGGCGTTTTGTGCTAAGCGGCCTTCCAAAATATCAAACGGAACGCCAGGCGCGTCTTTTGCATCCCGGATTACCAGTGACGTCTTCACGCTTGCGACATTGGGCGCGGAGGTGAGCGATTCCGTCAAAAACCGCTGGAACGTTGACAGATCCGGGGCGACGCACTTCAAAATAAAATCCACTTCGCCGTTCAACATGTGGCACTCGCGCACCAAGGACCAGCTTTTGCAACGCTCCTCAAAGGACACGAGATCGGCTTCGGCCTGACTTTGCAAACCCACCATCGCGAACACCTGCACTTCAAAACCAAGTAAGCGCGCATCTACGGCTGCGTGGTAACCTTTGATGTAGCCCTGCTCTTCCAAAGTCCTGACTCGACGCAAACAGGGTGGAGCCGAAATACCGACCCGCGATGCCAGTTCGACATTTGTCATGCGCCCATCGCCCTGAAGTTCGGCCAATATCTTGCGGTCAATCGGATCGAGTTTCACGCCCGGCATCGGCTTTCCTGACTATGTTCAATAAAAGCGATACTACGCACTCCGCGCAATATTATTACAAAAACGAGTAATTTTATTTAAGGATAAGGTCAAGCCACTCGACTCTCCGCCCCCCCCTTTCCGTCTCGACGCGCCCCGTTTATATCAAGTCGGCGATAGATAGATTGGGGATCACTATGGGCGACCAAAAACACAGCCGCGTTTTGATAATTGGCTCTGGCCCTGCGGGCTACACGGCGGCTGTTTATGCCAGCCGCGCCATGCTTGAGCCTGTGCTGGTGCAGGGCATTCAACCCGGCGGACAGTTGACGATCACCACTGAAGTTGAAAACTGGCCGGGCGACATTGAAGTACAAGGCCCCGATTTGATGGTCCGTATGGAAGCCCATGCCCGGAACGTCGGAACCGAGGTTATTTCTGAACATATTCAATCTCTTGACCTTTCAAGACGTCCCTTCACTGCGGTTGGAGACAGCGGAATGACCTACACCGCGGACGCCATTATCCTCGCTACCGGCGCGCAGGCAAAGTGGCTCGGCCTGCCGTCTGAAGAGCATTTCAAAGGGTTCGGCGTGTCAGCCTGCGCGACATGCGACGGGTTCTTTTACCGCGGCCAAGAGGTGGCTGTTGTCGGCGGAGGCAACACAGCTGTTGAAGAAGCACTGTTTCTTACAAAGTTTGCGTCAAAGGTAACTTTGATTCACCGTCGGGATTCGCTGAGGGCCGAGAAAATTCTGCAGCATCGACTGTTTAAGAACCCCAAGATCGAAGTCATCTGGGATCACGAAATCGACGAAGTTATCGGTGCTAGTGATCCTCGTGGTGTCGAAGGCGTGCGTCTGAAACACGCCAAGACGGGCGAGATCAAAGAGTTGGCTGTAACGGGTTTCTTCGTGGCCATCGGACATGCCCCATCTTCGGAGTTGGTCACAAACCAATTGGAACTGCACAACGGCGGCTATGTCGTGACCAAGCCGGACTCGACCGTGACATCGATCCCGGGCGTCTTCGCCGCCGGTGACATCACAGACCACATTTATCGCCAGGCCGTCACATCGGCGGGTATGGGATGCATGGCCGCACTGGAAGTCGAGCGTTTCCTCTCCGAACAAGCCGAAGCCAATGACGCTTCGATTGAAACCAGCGCGAAAATTCCTGCCGAGTGATTGGCAGGAATCATTTTCCAGCCATTCTCTTGTTAACCTTGATTCTGCCAAGGCCGTTGCGGTAGGTGCGCGGCACGCGCCATCTTGCAAAGTGAGCAAATATGCAAATCCCGACCCACGTCCCAATCCCCGAGCTTTACGTGTCTTACGAAAGTGCTCAGAAGCTTAAAATCGAAGCAGGCGAGATGCCATCTTGGGACCTGACTTCGCGCCAAATTTGCGACCTCGAGTTGCTGATGAACGGCGGCTTCAACCCGCTGAAGGGCTTTTTGGGGGAAGACGACTATAACGGGGTCGTCGAAAACATGCGCTTGGCAGACGGTACGCTCTGGCCGATGCCGATTAACCTGGACGTTTCTCAGGCCTTCGCTGACAGCATTGAGCTTGGTCAGGATATCGCGTTGCGGGATCAGGAAGGCGTCATCTTGGCGATCTTTTCCGTTACCGACCGGTGGACACCCAACAAGTCGAACGAGGCGGCCAAAGTCTTTGGCGCAGACGATGACGCGCATCCTGCCGTGAACTTTCTGCACAATACGGCCGGACCTGTTTACCTTGGTGGTCCAATCACCGGCATCCAACAGCCGGTTCACTATGACTTTAAGATGCGCCGCGATACGCCGAACGAGTTGCGCGCCTATTTTCGCAAGCTTGGTTGGCGCCGTGTTGTGGCTTTTCAAACCCGCAATCCGCTGCACCGCGCGCATCAAGAGCTGACGTTTCGTGCCGCAAAAGAAGCGCAAGCAAACTTGCTGATCCACCCCGTGGTTGGACTGACAAAGCCCGGCGACGTCGATCACTTTACTCGGGTGAGGTGCTATGAGGCAGTGCTGGACAAATATCCGGCCGCGACAACAACGATGAGCCTTTTGAACCTGGCGATGCGCATGGCTGGTCCACGCGAAGCCGTGTGGCACGGGCTGATCCGACGCAATCACGGCTGTACGCATATGATCATCGGCCGCGATCACGCAGGCCCCGGCAAGAATTCCGCGGGCGACGATTTCTACGGGCCATATGATGCTCAGGAGCTATTTCGCGAACACCAAGACGAAATTGGCATCGAAATGGTAGATTTCAAGCACATGGTTTATGTGCAAGATCGCGCGCAATACGAACCTGCCGATGAAGTTGTCGATGGGGCCACAGTGCTGAATATTTCCGGCACCGAACTTCGCCGGCGGTTGCGCGAAGGCTTGGAAATTCCCGAGTGGTTCTCGTTTCCCGAAGTCGTCGAACAACTCCGTTTGCGGTATCCGCCGCGCGCGCAGCAAGGTTTTACGGTTTTCTTCACTGGTCTTTCGGGGTCTGGGAAATCGACCGTTGCGAATGCTCTGATGGTCAAACTGATGGAAATGGGTGGCCGCCCGGTAACCCTTCTTGACGGCGATATTGTACGAAAGAACCTGTCGTCCGAGCTTGGGTTCTCAAAAGAGCACCGCGACCTTAACATCCGGCGCATCGGCTATGTTGCCAGCGAGATCACAAAGAACGGTGGGATCGCCATCTGCGCGCCTATCGCGCCTTATGCCACAACGCGTCGGGCTGTGCGCGAGGATGTCGAGGCCTTTGGCGCTTTCGTCGAAATCCACGTTGCAACCAGCCTTGCAGAGTGCGAACGCCGTGACCGCAAAGGGCTGTACAAGCTCGCGCGCGAAGGGAAGATCAAAGAGTTCACCGGCATTTCAGACCCTTACGACGAGCCGACGACTCCGGAATTGCGGTTGGATACCCAGAATGTCGCGGTCGATCATTGTGCGCATCAGGTTCTATTGAAGCTTGAGCAGATGGGCTTGGTCGCGGGCTAGATGGTTCCGTCGAGGCCGGTGATGGCTTCGACGACCATGGCCCAATTCGCCTCGGATGACGCGACGATAAGGCGGCCGTCTCGAACCGTTGGTCGGTATGGCTCGCCGGTCAAAAGGCGTGCGACCCCGCCCGCCTCCTCGGCAATCAGACAGCCTGCCGCGTGGTCCCAGGGGTTCATGATCGGAGAGACGCAAAAATCCACCGCGTGCTGTGCCAAAAGCCGGTACTCATGGGCAGAACACCGCAGCGCGTCGGTTTTGTGAAATTCAGCAAGGCGCGGAAAAAGGCGTCGGCGTTCGTCGCCTTGAAACAGGTAACTGTGGACGTAACCCATGGCCGTGCCGACGTTTCGATCTTGGCCTTCGGCGAACCGCAACGGCGTCACCTCCCCGTGCGCGCGCACCAGCTTTGCGCCTTGGCCTCGGGCGGCAACAGCCCAATCGTCTCCGATCGGATCATAAATCAACCCCCAAACGGTTTCGCCGTTTTGTGACAACGACAGGATCACGCCAAACGTGGCGATCCCATGGGCAAAATTCCAGGTTCCGTCCACCGGATCCACGATGAGGCAGGTTCTAGAGTCAATGGCGTCGCGCACACTTGGATCGTCTGATACGGCCTCTTCGCCCACTACGACAACGTCCGGCAAAAGCGTCTTGGCAACCTCTGTCAGACGGCGTTCGGCCTCCCGGTCGGCGACCGTAACCAGATCATCCATCCGGGACTTCGTCGCGATTTCGCCCGCGCCTAGTGCTCGAAATCTGGGCAATATCTCTTCGGACGCAATTTGTCGGACTGCCGCGATCAACTGCTCCTCGACCATAGGGGTCAACATTATGCGACCAATCCTCGGCCTTTGAGCAACGCCGCAGGGCCCGGCATCTTGCCGCGAAACGCCAGATAAAGGTCCTGTGCGTCCTCTGACCCTCCTGCGGATAGAATATTTTCCTCAAGCTTGGCCGCCACACCCGGATCAAACGGGCTTCCGGCCTCACGAAACGCCTCGAAGGCATCCGCGTCCATCACCTCGGACCACATGTAGCTGTAGTAACCGCTGGAATACCCATCGCCCGCAAAGACATGAGCGAAATGCGGCGTGGCATGCCGCATCGCGATAGCCTGTGGCATACCAATCCGATCCAGAATTTCCGCCTGTCGCTGCATGGGATCGGTCGGCGGATCACCTTGATGGAAGTCCAGATCGACCAAAGCGGACGCGATATATTCGACCGTCTTGAACCCCATATCATAGGACCCCGCCTTCAGAAGCCGATCAAGCATATCAGCTGGCATCGGCTCGCCCGTCTCTGCGTGTGTTGCAAATTCTGCAAGAACTTCAGGGACTTCCAGCCAGTGCTCGTATAGTTGACTGGGCAATTCCACAAAATCGCGTGCGACGCTCGTCCCCGAAATCGACTCGTAGGTGACATCGCTAAGCATCTGATGAAGCGCATGCCCAAATTCGTGGAACAGCGTCCGCGCATCATCGTAGCTTAGTAAAGCGGGTCGTCCTTCTGGAGGTTTCGCGAAATTGCAGACATTGATCACAATGGGCTGCACGACGCCGCCAAATTTTCGCTGCGACCGTAGCGCTGAACACCAGGCACCCGACCGTTTCGAGCCACGCGCGAAGTAGTCTCCGACAAAAACCGCCAAATGTTCGCCATTGCGCGAAATCTCCCACGCCCGCGCGTCTGGATGATTAAGCGCAACGCCCTCGATTGGATGTGCCTCAATGCCAAATAAGCAGTTCGCACAGGCAAAAGCCGCCTCGATCATCCGGTCCAGTTGCAGGTACGGCTTCAGCGCGCCTTCATCCAAGTCGTGTTCTTGAATGCGGCGTTTCTCGCTGTAGTAGCGCCAATCCCATGGCTGAAGCGGCCCACCAATTCCGTCAGCCTCCAAAAGCGCCTCAAGTCGCGCGCTATCCGCCAGCGCCCCGGCCTTTGCTGGCGCCCAAACCTGCATCAACAGATCTTGCGCAGCTTCAGGCGTGCCGGCCATTTCGGTCTCAAGCTTAAAAGATGCAAAATCCGGATATCCAAGAAGTGCCGCGCGCTCAGATCGAAGCGCGAGCGTTTCGGCCACGCGGGCACGATTGTCCGTTTCTCCGCCATTCGCACAGCGCGTCGTCCACGCCTGCCACGCCTTTTGGCGCAAATGACGCCGCGGTGAAAACTGCAAGAATGGGACGATCAATGAACGCGATAGGGTTACAACGGGTCCGGGTCTTTCCTTTTGCGCCCCTGCCGCACGCGCCGCTTCGATCAGGAAATCAGGCAGTCCCTCCAGATCAGCGTCGGATAAGTCCAGGACCCAGGAGCGCTCCTCGGCGACAATGTTTTGGGTAAACTCTGTGCCCAACGTTGCCAGCCGCGAATTTACAGCGGCCAAACGCTTGCCTTCGTCCCCGACCAACTTGGCACCAGCGCGCACAAAGCTGCGGTGGGTCAACATCAACACCCGAGCTTGCTCTTTCGTCAGGTCAAGATCGTCGCGGTCATTCCAGAGCGTTTCGATGCGCGCAAAGAGTGCGGCGTTCTGCGTAATTTCCGAGGAATATGCAGAAATTAAGGGGGAAAAGCTGCGCTGAAGCGCCTCGCGCTTGGGATTTGCATCAGTGCCTGCAAGATTGAAAAACACCGACAACACTCGGCCTAGCAATTCGTCAGCCAGTTCCAGCGCCTCGATTGTGTTGGCAAAGTTCGGCGCATCTGGGTTTTCGGCAATCGCCTCAATCCGAGTGCGCGCATCGCTTAAAGCGAAATCAACGGCTGGCTCAAAATCATCGTCACCAATGGCGTCAAAGGGCGGCACCCCAAAGGGCGTTGTCCACTCGGCGAGAAGGGGGTTTGACATGCTTACTCCTGTTGAAACTCGTCAGACATATAAACTGTAAGGGGCCGATCTTAAGCATTCCAGTGCTTCACGCACCCACACCACACACTTTGCAGTCAATCTTGCGTTTGACGGCAATAATCCGCACGTCACTGTAAAGCGCGTCGTAGATCAACATCCGACCCAAAAGCGTTTCGCCAGCGCGCGCCAAAAGCTTGATCGTCTCGACCGCCATCATCGCACCCACCACGCCCGGAAGTGGTGATAACACGCCGCCTTCGGCGCAAGATGGCGCGTGACCGGCCGGGGCTGCGTCCGGAAAGACGCAGGCATAGCACGGCGCACCGCGAGACGGGGCAAAGACGCTGATCTGCCCTTCCCACTGCGTGATTGCGCCTGACACAAGCGGCATTTTCAGCGCTACGGCCGTCTCATTGACCAGATACCGCGTCGCAACATCATCCGAACCATCCAATATCAGGTCATATTCACCGAACAGGTCTGCGGCGATTTCGGGCGTCAGACGGCGATGGTAGGGGCGCACTTCGACAAATGGGTTTTGCGCGCGTATTGCTGTTTCCGCCGAGAAAACTTTGGGCATTCCTATTCGGTCGTCAGTGTGAATTACTTGGCGCTGTAAGTTAGAGTTCTCGACGACATCATCGTCGATTACTCCGATCGTGCCCACCCCGGCAGCAGCCAGGTATTGCAAGGCCGGTGAGCCCAACCCTCCGGCCCCAACCACCAATACCCGGGCAGTTTTAAGCCGCTTTTGTCCCGGTCCACCAATGTCGCGCAGTACGATATGCCTTGCGTTTCGTTCAAGTTCTGAACTCGACGGAGCATCAACGTGGGTGGGTTGATTTTCCGGCCGCACACGGCTGCGCAGCCGCGCCAAGCCCTTCGAATAGACCCAGACAACGCCAGCCAATATGCCCAGTGTCGCCCATTCAGCCAAAGACCCACCGAGGCTCGTTTTCAAAGGATGGCCATCGGGAAATACCGCCTGGATCACCAAAACAACGACATAAAGCAGCCCGATCATCAAAATCCGTGCATTTGTAGGCAATCGAAGCAGATATCCGACACCCCAAAGGAACACAGCCAATGCAAGCACGAGTGCCATCAGGCGCGACCCGTTGACCCAAATCCGCTGGCCCCGCGCGCGGTATCGGAGAGATCTTGGACCTCTTGGAATTCCATCAGCATCACCGGTGCGATGATCATCTGCGCAATCCTGTCACCGTGCAAGACCCGGAAGGTTTCCGCGCCCAGGTTGACTAAAATAACACCCACCGGGCCACGATAGTCCGCGTCGATTGTCCCCGGCGCATTCGCCAATGTGACACCATGCTTAAGGGCCAACCCAGACCGCGGGCGAATTTGCATTTCAAACCCAACCGGCACTTCTACTGCGAATCCCGTCGCCACCAAAGCCCGTTCCCCCGGCGCCAGCGCAAGACCTCCCCGGTCGCCTTCGGCCAAATTCGCTCGTATATCGGCGCCCGCGGCACCGGCGGTTTCATAACTTGGCAAAGCGATCTCACGATCAAAACCATCAAGTCGCATGATTTTCAAAACGGGCGCCATATCAGCCAAGTGCCTCAGCAATCTTGAGTGCAAGTTTGCGCGCCACTTCGTCCTTCGACGCGCGCGGCCAGCTTTCGGCGCCATCCAAGTCGATCAAAGTGACCGCGTTTTCCGCCCCCCCCATGATGCCGGTTTCGGGTGAAACATCGTTGGCCACGATCCAATCGCAGCCTTTGCGAACGCGTTTTTGCGTGGCATGCGCGATCACGTCATCCGTCTCGGCGGCAAAGCCCACCACAAGTTTCGGTCGGCCTTCTTGCATCTGTGACACGGTCGCCAAAATGTCCGGGTTTTCAGTGAGACTTAAAGCCGGGGGGGCGGCTCCTTTGGCTTTCTTTATTTTCCCGGATGATGCTTGCGCCACACGCCAATCTGCAACGGCTGCCGCGAAAATGGCCGCATCTGCGGGTAATGCGGCCTGAACAGCATCCAGCATTTGGCCAGCCGTTTCGACTTGCACAACCTCGACGCCAAGCGGCGGAGCGGTACTTGTGGGTCCAGTCACAAATGTTACCCGTGCGCCAAGTGCGGCAAGAGCTGACGCAATCGCAGTCCCCTGCTGCCCGGAGGAACGGTTCGCGAGATATCGCACGGGATCGATGGGCTCGTGGGTTGGTCCTGAGGTCACGAGGACATGGCGACCGGACAATGGGCCATCCGCCACGGCGGCCTCGATGGCTGCGAATATGTCCTCCGGTTCCGCCATACGGCCGGGGCCGAATTCGCCACAAGCCATATCGCCCTCATCGGGCCCGATGCGAGCGATACCATCTTTTTCCAACGTCGCGATATTGCGCTGATTTGCAGGGTTGAGCCACATGCGGACATTCATCGCGGGCGCCACCAGAACCGGCGTATCAGTCGCCAGCAGAAGGGTAGACGCCAGATCATCCGCCTGCCCCCCAGCCATCTTTGCCATCAGATCTGCCGTGGCAGGTGCGACAACGATGAAGTCTGCCGAGCGGCTGAGTTCGATGTGACCCATTTCGGCCTCATCCGTTAAGTCAAAAAGGTGTGTGTAAACTTTGTTTCCCGCCAAAGCCGACGCAGACAGCGGCGTTACAAATTGCTCTGCCGCGCGCGTCAGAACCGGCGTTACAGCACCACCCGCACGTTTGATAAGCCGGATCAATTCCAGAGACTTATAAGCGGCAATCCCGCCACCAATGATCAGAAGAATGCGTTTGCCTTGCAGCATTGTGTTCTCCCCGCTTTCGACGATCAAGTGTTACGGGCGCAAGCCCGGCGGGGCAAGTCATCGGACAGAAACAAAAAAGGGCCGGCATATGCCGGCCCACAGACGAGGGATTAACGAAGAGCTATACAAAAAACTCGAAAACTTCTTTCGACTGTGCTTCGAGGTTCTTGCGCATCTTCCCGAATGCAGCAGCTTCCAACTGGCGGATGCGCTCTTTAGAGAGGCCAAGCTCGTTGCCCAGACTTTCAAGGGTACGCGGTTCGTCACGGAGTTTTCGTTCCTGAACGATGAAACGCTCGCGGTCGTTCAGGGCAGACATCGCCTCAACCAGCCAAGTGCGCAGCGTCTCAATATCTTTCTTCTGCTCCACGCACGCCGCCTGTTGAGCCGATTCGTCTTCAAGCGTCTCGATCCATTCGCGTCCTTCATCGTCAGACGATTGCGTGGCATTTAGTGAGAAATCCGACCCGGAAAGCCGACCCTCCATCATCTCAACGTCATGTAACGGCACACCAACCTCGGTCGAAATCATCTTTCGCATCTCGTGGCGGTCCAACACCTCGCCCCGCGACGCCGATTCACGCTCGAGACGGGCTTGGACCCGGCGCATATTGAAAAACAACGACTTTTGCGAGCTTGTCGAGCCGGTGCGCACCATCGACCAGTTGCGCATCACATAGTCTTGGATTGACGCTTTGATCCACCAAACCGCGTAGGTGGAGAACCGTACGCCACGATCCGGATCAAATTTCTCGGCGGCCTTCATTAGGCCCAGACCTGCTTCTTGGATTAGGTCGTTCATCGGCGCGCCGTACCGGCGGAACTTGGATGCCATCGAAATCGCGAGACGCATGTAAGCTGTGATCAACCTATGAAGTGCCGCCTCGTCGCGCTCGTCGCGCCAAGCGTACGCCAAGCGCAATTCGGTTTCGGCATCAAGTAACTCGGCCTTCATCGCTGTCCGCGAAAGTGTCCGATCGTCGAACCCATCAAACGCCATCACAATTCTCCCCAGTCTGTTGCAATCGAACTATCTCGATCGCGTCTTTTGATTAATTCTACGCCGTCACCATTCAATTGGATCACTTTCACGCTCGGAGTTGATCCAATCTCAATCCGCCAAGTGACGCGATAGATCCAAGAAATTTAGAGAAACTTAACCAACTTCACTTCAAGTGGCGGCTGGTCGACTGATGATTGCACGCTCAAATACCGTTGCCTTTGAGGGCATCGAAGCCCGCATGGTCGAGGTGCAATGCGCGCTATCGCCGGGTGTTCCGTCGTTTTCTATCGTCGGACTGCCGAGCAAGGCCGTATCCGAAGCCCGCGAGCGTGTTCGCGCCGCGCTCACCAACTTATCAATAGCGCTTCCCCCCAAACGGATCACCGTAAACCTGTCCCCAGCCGACATGCCAAAAGAAGGCTCGTACTTCGATCTACCCATCGCTTTGGCCTTGCTCTCGGCGATTGGCGCTATCCCACAGGACCAGATCGAAGACCTTGTCGCGTTGGGAGAATTGTCGCTGGACGGCGGGCTGGTGCAGGTCTCGGGCGCCTTGCCGGCCGCACTGGCTGCTTCTGAAGCCGGGCGCGCGCTTATGTGCCCCAAGGCGTCAGGCCCAGAAGCCGCGTGGGTCGGCGACACAGCCGTATACGCTCCGGCCACATTGGGTGACGCGATTGCACATTTGAACGGAAAACGGCAGCTTCCAGTATCCGAACCCGGCGAAGTGCGCGCCGGCCCCGCACAGCTTGATCTCATAGATGTACGCGGGCAGGAGCGCGCGAAACGCGCTCTCGAAATCGCAGCCGCAGGCCGCCACCATTTACTTCTGGTGGGAACGCCGGGCTCGGGCAAGTCCATGCTCGCCGCCCGCCTCCCCGGTCTCCTCCCCGATCTTAGCCCCGCGGAAGCCCTTGAAACATCGATGGTTCATTCGCGCGCAGGATTGATCGATACAGGCGGAATTTCGCGCCGTAGACCGTATCGCTCGCCGCATCATACGGCTTCGATGGCGGCGATTGTGGGCGGCGGAAAAGGCGCACTGCCGGGCGAGATCAGCCTTGCTCACAACGGCGTCTTGTTCATGGACGAACTGCCCGAATTCCCCAGCAACGTGCTTGAAACACTGCGCCAACCGATTGAAACCGGGGACGTCACTGTTGCGCGCGCAAATGCCCATGTGAAGTACCCTTGCCGGTTTATGCTGATCGCCGCCGCCAACCCATGCAAATGCGGCTACCTTCCCGACCCGGCCCGCGCCTGCGCGCGAGTGCCTTTATGCGGCGAAGACTATTTGGGGCGCATTTCTGGGCCGTTGATGGATCGATTTGATCTGAGGGTCGAAGTCCCACCTGTATCTTATGCCGACCTTGGTGCGGATGTGCCGACGGGCGAAGCATCAAAGGACGTCGCCTTGCGCGTCGCCGCCGCGCGGGACCGCCAAACTGCACGATATGCGGACGCCCCAGCGATTTGGGTCAATGCTGATTTGAGCGGTGATTGGCTTGACGCCGTGGCCAAGCCGGACGCAGAAGGTAAAGAATTCCTGATGTTGGCGGCCGAAAAGTTGGGTCTGTCCGCGCGCGGCTATCACCGGATCTTGCGGGTCGCACGCACGATTGCCGACCTTGCAGACGTCGAGCAAGTCTCACGCAAACAAATCGCCGAAGCGGTGGCGTTTAGACTTTCAGGGCAGCCTCTATAACGCCGCTTTGCGCGCCTCTATGGCGTCCCAAATTGCGCCCGCAACGTTGGTTCCGTCAAACCGCTCAAGCTCCTGAATACCGGTTGGAGAAGTGACGTTAATCTCGGTCAGATAATTGCCAATCACGTCTATCCCTACAAAAATCTGACCCTTTTCACGCAAAAGAGGACCAATCGCCGCGCAAATCTCTCTATCGCGCGCTGTCAGCGCCACCTTTTCAGCACGCCCGCCCACATGGAGGTTCGAGCGGGTTTCGCCTTCGGCCGGCACACGATTGATCGCCCCAACCGGTTCACCGTCAACGAGGATGACACGCTTATCTCCATTCGAAACATCGGGGATGAATTTTTGCGCGATCAAAGGCTCGCGGTTGATGCCTGTAAATAGCTCATGAAGGCTGACCAGATTGCGATCGCCCGGAACCAGACGAAAAACCCCCGCGCCACCATTGCCGTAAAGCGGCTTCAGGATCATGTCGCCATGCCGGGCGCGAAACGCTTGGATGGTCCCAAGGTCGCGGGCGATTGTCGTCGGTGGGGTGAGGTCAGGGAAATTCAGCACCAATAGCTTCTCGGGATAATTGCGGACCCAAAACGGGTCATTCACAACCTGCGTCGTTTTCGGCAACCGCTCTAGAATATGCGTTGTGGTGATATAACCCATATCAAACGGCGGATCCTGGCGCAGCCAAACCACGTCAAAATCGGCAAGGTTGACCGTCTCTTTAGGCCCAAGCGTCGCGTGGTTCCCTACCTCGCGGCGGACAGTCAGGCTGTGACCTCGAGCTGTCACGCGCCCTTCGTCCAAGGCCAATGCGTCTGGAGTATAGTAGAACAACTCAGCCCCCCGCATCTGGGCTTCTTCCGCTAGCCGAAAAGTCGAATCGGCATCAATATTGATCGGCCCAATCGGGTCCATTTGAATTGCCACGCGCATGCCAGAAATCTCCCAATCGGCTCCTTACCTGCCTTTTGCCCGATGCGCTACGACACTGCAACGGCGAGACGGTGTTGACTATAAAGTCACATTTTCGAGGATCTGACTTTCACCTCGGTCATTCACCAAGGCGACGTCGATGCGTATAGGTGACATGAGGCCTAGGGAGGTTGTCCCGGCAAATTCTTCAGCGGCGCGCGAAATGCGCCCGATCTGGCGCGCCGTAAGACGTTCCGCAGCGGTGGCAAAGTCCTTTGATTTCTTGACTTCGACAAAAACAAGCGTCGCGCCTTCGCGGAAAATCAGATCGACTTCGCCCGACTTCCCACGCCATCGGCGCGCTGCCAGCTCGGCGCCCTTGTCGCAGTAAAGACGTTCAACACACTCTTCTGCTGACAAGCCGTTGAGATAATTGGTCAGGCCACGCGTTTTCTGATCCACTGCGATCTCCCTCATCGCCTCACCCCTTAACGTGGAGGTAGAAATCAACCGTTAAGACCCATCCTGAATTTCAAGCCCAAGTTGATAGACATCCCGTTTTGAGAGACCAAACCGCGTGGCGATTTCGGCCGCTGCGGCTTTGATTTTCTGCGTTTGCATCGCAGTTGCCA
>RCMY010002187.1_pt1 | contig 17782 bp, 13 predicted proteins | sample 2041341 | NCBI WGS metagenome assembly RCMY01 (sample SAMN09708234, study PRJNA481090) | Marine sediment metagenome, whole genome shotgun sequencing project. | reverse complement strand
ACGCCATTATCCTTAGGTATCGAAACCATGGGAAGCGTAATGACCAAGTTGATCGAGGCCAATACCACGATTCCTACGAAGAAATCACAAGTATTCTCCACCGCGGCCGATAATCAGCCTTCGGTAGAAATCCATGTACTACAGGGAGAGCGACCCATGGCAACGGATAACAAAACGATAGGACGCTTCCATTTAGATGGAATTCCGCCCGCGCAACGGGGTACGCCCCAAATCGAGGTGACCTTCGACATCGATGCGAACGGCATCATCAAGGTTTCCGCGACCGATAAGGCAACCAACAAGTCTCAGGACATTCGTATCGAAGCGTCATCGGGATTGACCGATGAGGAAATTAAAAAGATGAGGGCCGAAGCTGAAGCGAATGCCGACGCGGACAAACAAGCGAAGGAAACTGCCGATAAGCTCAACGAGGCCGATAGCATGATTTTCCAGACCGAGAAGCAATTGAAGGAATTCGGGGACAAACTCTCCGATGACAAGAAAAAGCCGATCGAAGACGCTTTGGAGGAGTTACAAAAAGCCCACGCCAGCAAAGACTTGGCACTGATCACACCCGCTTTGGATAAAATCAATGAAGCTTGGAAAGTAGCTTCCGAAGAAATGTACAAAGCACAGGCCGACACGCAGCAAGCAGGTGAACCTTCCGCTAACGGAGAGGATACCGCCGATGCAAGCAGCGATGCCAAGGAAGGTGACAACGTAGAAGACGTTGACTTCGAGGAAGTGAAATAGTAGACTTTGAAAACCTACGGGGTCGAAAAAGGACTATGTAGTTTTCTCTAATTAAAAAACCCGTCAGGTTTCAAAACCTGACGGGTTTTTTGTTGAGCAGACTGCGCAGGTTTCCCAGAAATTTGCAAATAGGTATTGACCATTAAAATTCGGTAAGGATATTAAAATGAAAACCTGTTCGGACTTTTTTTATGGTTTGAATCTAATCGGCTGAACATTAATAATTATCCAACTATCCTATACATAGTACTCAAAAGTGGTGTTCAGTTGCCACTGTTTATTTTGTTTAATAGTTTTATGAAAACTTTAAACAAAATAAAACTAAAAGCCCGAAAAACCGTAGTATATTGCTCTCGAATCCTAAAAAAAATGAAAATGAAAAGTTTATTAGTAAGTACAATGGTAATTATGTTAAGTGCCGGAACCGCATTTGCGACAGCTCCGATAAGCACAGAACCAACACCGAAGCTGGAAAAGGTTATTATTAAGGATACACCGAACATCGTAGGTGTAGCTGCGGGAAATGAAAATTTCAGCACCTTGGTAGCAGCCGTCAAAGCGGCGGATTTGGTTAAAACCTTAAGTTCTAATGGTCCCTTTACTGTTTTTGCGCCTACCAATGCAGCATTTGAAGCATTGCCAGAAGGCACTGTCGAAAGCTTATTGAAGCCAGAGAACAAATCTACGTTGACCTCAATTCTCACATATCATGTTGTAGCCGGTAAGGTGATGGCGGCAGATGTAGTCAAAGCAATCAAGGATAATGGAGGAGAATATGTCGTGGAGACCGTGCAGGGTAATAAATTGACCCTATCCCTATCTGGTGACAGTGTAGTTCTAACCGACGCTAAAGGAGGTACGGCGACAGTTGCCCAAGCCGATGTTGCAGCCTCGAACGGTGTGATTCATGCTATTGATGCGGTAGTAATGCCCGAATAAATAATTTTGATGATAGTACAATGAGCACCCCGTTTCCGGGGTGCTTTTTTTTTGCTGAACAATTTACAGGAATTATTTACCGACACTTTTTCGATTATCGGCCTACAGAGGCCATATCAAAATTTGGGCTGCCCTGCCGATGATATTCAAATCATTTTTTTTCGTGCCAAACTGGAAACCTTTATTCCCACTGCTCGCTAAGTTTGGAACAGCTTTTGTTTCCAGTTGCCTGAATTAATCCTAATTTTGCCGCATGTCAAAAAAATATAGCATCCTGTTTTTTCTACTATCCATAGGATGGCCTTCCATTGCACAATCCCAAGAGATTAAAATTTTTAAACTTTCCGATTTCGACTTAAGAGGGAACGTAAAAACTTGCTTGGTTATAACGGATTATGGGAAAGAGGAATATAGTTTTGACACCTCTGGTCGATTGACCAAATCTACCACCCGGTTCAACGATTTCGACTACGAAACCACCTACTATAAGTACCAAAGCAACGAACTTATCGAAAAACGGGTGGAAAATTATCGGGACAATACTTTTGATAAAGGCACATCGATAGCCAATTTTTATGAAATCGATACCAGTTCAAACAGAAGGGTTACAGAAAAAATTGTTTCCTATACCAAGAAGCTGATGGAGCAGAACGTCTACCGATATGACAATCATGGAGAGTTAATAACGATAATGCGCACCGATAGCGATGGTACCGATAAAATGTTACTAAACCACGATACCATCGATGGTAAGAAAACAATCGTAAAGACCTTGAACGGAAATCCATTGGAATCTGTCCGGCTTTGGAACGAAAAATCGGAAGACGGTTCGGTGCTGCAGCTGAAAACTACCGAAAAATATTTTGATGGCGCGCTTAATGAGAAGTCCCAAGAAGTTTACAACGCCGATAAAAAGTTGATTTCAACAACGGACTCGCTTTACGATAGCTCTACGGAAAAATGGATTCTACAAGAACATGCCGTCTATGATTACGATGAAAAAGGTATGCTTGCAAAAACTGAAACCAACAGGCGCAATGTTGTGCAAACCAAAGAATATATCTACCAATTCGACGGTACCGATAACAACAATTGGGTGAAGGAAATCGTAACGCCCAATAATACGTATAAAACGAGGAGAATCAAGTATTACGAAACTCCGGTTTTAAAGGAAGATTGAGAATTTTTGTTTACCCTCGGTTTAAGTTCTCAACACGACGAATCCGCTATAATCTTCCATTCTCCGTCAATTCTCTTGAAAATAATCATAAAGGTGCCTTTTCGGTCACCGTCATCAAGGTTTAAAAAGTACTGGCCCATTACGTAATAGGCGTCCTCGTTAATTTTCGTGAGTGCGTCGATTTCAAAATTGAGCGTTCCCGTTTCCGTCTTGCTGGGGTATCCCTTTTTATAATTGTCCAGAGTGGTCTGCCAGCCTTGGGTAATTCTTCCGCCACTATAATAGGTAAGTGAGTCCGATTGCCAATAGCCCTGCATAAAACCTTCCAGGTCATTGTTCGACCATGCCTTCTGTTGATCGGTAAGTATGGACTTTATGGTCTCCACGTCTTCGCTCTGTGCTGATACGGTATTCATGCCGATAAGGCAATAAACAGTAAACAAGAAAGTAAAGCTTTTCATGCTATTGGATTTTTTATGGATTTTGATGGTGAAGATAAAAAAGTCCTGATATTTCTATGCGATATCATCCTTGATGGCATAATCGACATCACTATTGTCATCTATACAGCCGACCAAAGTCATTATTTTAAGATGAAAAGCGGCCTAAATCGATATTCGTCTTTCGGCGCAATATGGTAAAAGCCTTCGTCATATGGTATTCAATGGTCTTTTTCGAGACGTCCATGTGTTTAGCTATTTCGATATTGGAGTATCCATCTTGTTTGCTCATCAAGAATATTTTTTTGCATTTCGGGGGCAGGTTTTGAATTTCACGTTGCACAAGTGCGAACAGACGTTCCAAAAAGGCATCGTCCTTCGGTATCAATCGTTCCATTTCGTAAGCGTATGTCGTCTCTAAGGCGGTCATTGATTTACGTTTTCTGTATTGGTCGATAAACTCGTTATGCACGGAACGGTACAAAAAGCTTTTGATCGTAAATTCCGTTTTTAGGCTATGGCGTCGCTCCCAAGTTCTGATCAGTACATTTTGTACAATATCCTCTGCTATATCCCTATTCTTTATCAAGCTGAACGCATATGCGCAAAGACGGTGGTGGTAGGTATCTACCAGGTAGGCATAGGCCTCTTCGTTCCCTTTTTTTAACTGCCCTATTAGAAACGTGTTGTCGCGGAGTTTCGGTTCCATAAAATAAGAAATAGGCAATGATTCGATTTGTGAGGATTAAATTTAATAAAAAAATTCTAAAAATTTTTAGGGTCGTTGATATTTACTCCGTATTACTTGCAGAGACCATTATATGAAAGACCGATTTCTGAATTGGTTTTTAAAACACACGTAATGGACGGATACAACGCTGATAAGGCCAAGGAAAAGTTGTTGAAAAGAATCCGTCGGGACAAGCGTGACCTGCGAAAAGGGATTATGTTGAAGGCCTTCCGATATACCGTTGTCGGACTGTTTTTTTTGGGACTGGGATACACCTATCATAAAACGGTCCCTAAAAAGATCAATGTTGAGGAAATTGGAAGCGATAAAAATCCGATTACCCTAAAAATGTCCGACGGTACCATAAAAACTATTATTGAAAAAGGGAGTATATCGATATTGGCTACAGAAGGCTATCAAATAGGATTTCAAGATGGTAATCGGCTTGTATATCAAAAGTCGCCTACCGCCAATGCTATTGCTTACAATATGCTAAAGGTACCCTATGGCAAAAAGTTTGGTCTTATCTTGTCCGATGGGTCCAAAGTGAATCTCAATTCGGGCAGCACCTTAAAATATCCGGTGCATTTCGAAATAGGAAGCACACGCGAGGTTTATTTGGAAGGTGAGGGTTATTTTGCGGTTGCCAAAGATGAAGTGCATCCTTTTATTGTAAAAACCAAAGCGCTAAACATAAGGGTATTGGGTACGCAGTTCAATTTGTCGGCTTACACGGATGACGAAAATATCAGCACTGTACTGGTGGAAGGTTCGGTTGGATTTTTTGATAAGGATACACAGTTCGATGTCTCCGGATATCCTCGATTGCTCCCTGGCCATATCGCCAGTTGGCAAAAGCATCATGGAAATATCAAAATCGAGGAAACCGATACAGAACTGTACACCGGATGGTTGGACGGAAAAATCATTTTTGACCATATGCCGTTCCGCCAAATTCGTAAAAAATTGGAAAGACATTACAATGTGTCCATTTCAAATCGTTACAAAGAATTGGAAGAAATACAGTTTACCGCCAGCTTCGACACTGAGACCATAGGCCAGGTGTTGGAAGCTTTCAGCAAAAACTATTCCATGAAGTACAGCATTAACGACAACAAAATTAGTATTGATACCCCATGAAATCCTATCCTAGGATATTAAATTTTATAGAAATGAACTCCTGTAGAATAAATGACATATTTTAATTAAGCCTCCTAATTCGGTAAATGCTTTTACGTTTCCCGATATATTTTAGAGCGACTATAATAATCATTAACCACCTAAAATTCGAACGTAGATATGAAAAACCCAGCGCAGAGGATAAAGGGCGTTCTCCTTTATCCATTAAGGTACCACCTTAAACTCAAACTAGTTCTCTGTCTCTTCGCCATCCTATCTTTCAAGGCTCAGGGCAGCACGAATTCTCCAGAAACGAAAATTTCCTTAGAACTTCAAAACGTTCCCCTTGAAACGGTGTTGAAAGAAATCGAATCGAAGACCGAATACAAGATTTTGTACAACGATGACCAAATAGATTACAGACGAAAAGTGACGGTCAACCATATCGATGAAACTGTTGAAAAGGTTTTGAGTGAACTGTTTGCGGAAACCTCGGTAACCTTCGAGATATTTGAAAACCAAATAATTTTAAAGAATTCATTGTTGAGCGCTGCCAATCAGGCAGTAGATGGAAAGACGGAACGGGTACAACAAGAAATATCCGGTACGGTCAGCGATGCAAACGGGGCGCCTATTCCCGGGGTTTCGATTGTAGAAAAAAATACGACGAACGGAACCGCTTCCGATTTCGACGGCAATTATACGATAATAGTGGCACCGAATGCCACCTTGGTATTTAGGGCGTTGGGCTTTGGAACGAAAGAAGTAGTCGTGGGGCAATCTACGACGCTAGACGTTAGCCTTGAAGAAGATTCCGAAGCATTGGATGAGGTGGTAGTTACTGCCCTAGGTATTAAACAACAAACCCGCAGATTGGGATATTCCGTTGCTAAAGTTGATGCCGAGGAGGTAAATGTCAACCGATCCTCGAACTTCATGAATAGCTTACAGGGTAAGGTTGCGGGTGTTAACGTATCGGCCTTGGGTACAGGTCCGGGTGGATCATCTAAAGTCCGTATTCGTGGCCAATCGTCCATTTCCGGCACAAACAATCCATTGATTGTAGTGAACGGGGTGCCGATAGATAACACCAGTTTCGGCACTAATATCGGTAGTAGTGGAAGTAGCGGTGAGGTCGGTACCAGCAGTGGAGGGGTGACCTCCGATGGGGGTGACGGTTTTTCTAGTATCAATCCCGACGACATCGAAAGTATGACCGTGTTGAAAGGAGCCACCGGTGCGGCACTTTACGGATCTAGGGCCAAGGATGGGGTGATTATGATAACCACCAAGACCCGCGGCAGCGGACAAGGTATCGGAGTGGCATACACTATAAGCGTCGCCGATCAAAATCCGCTGGATTTTACCGACTATCAGTACGAGTATGGTCAAGGAGAAAATGGGGTGAGGCCAACTTCGGCAAATCCGACATCTGGGCAATGGTCCTTCGGCGAAAAGTTTCAACCCGGAATGACGCAGGTATTGTATGATGGGCTGGTGTTACCCTATGAGCCGGTCTACGATAGGGTGAAAAATTTCTATCGCCATGGATTGGATATAACAAACTCGATATCATTATCCGGCGGTGGGGAAAAAGGAGGCTTCAATCTGTCCATGTCCAACCTTGATAGTAAAGGGATAACCCCCAACAATGAGTTTAAAAGGATTACCGCCAGCCTCGGGGCTACCTATAATCTATCGGAAAAATTATCTTTTACTACGAACATTAATTATTCCAACGAGAAAAATACCAATCCACCAAACGTAGGTCAACAAGATAATACTATTCCGGTATCCATCTTTAACGTTGCCAATTCGATGCCATTGGATGTTTGGAAGGAAAACGCGTATGACGCCAATGGTGATGAAATCGTGTATTCCCGTTTCCGGAACAGAACCAATCCTTATTTTGTGTTGGACAAACAGTTCAATAATATCACTCGAGATCGGGTATTCGGAAACGCATCCCTTAATTATAAATTCTTTCCGTGGTTGTTCGGGCAAGTAAGGGCGGGGCAGGATTATTGGTCAAGAGACCAAGATTACAACGGTTTTCCAACAGGTCAAGCCTCTAGACCCCCAGCTCCCGATGGATTCGTAAATGGAACCTATGCCCAAGAAGTACGCCGTTTTCGTGAAACGAACGTCGATTTTCTATTGTCGGCCACGAAAGATTTCGGCGAGGATTTCGGATTTGGACTGACCGTCGGAGGAAACAAGATGAAGCGGGTTTCGAAGTTGAACCGTGTAAATGTTACCGATTTCATTATAAGAGATCTGTATACTGTACAGAACGGAAGGGTGAAAGATCCCAATTACAATTTCTCCGAACGGGGAGTAAACTCACTATATGGCACATTAGACCTATCCTATAAAGAAACCTTGTATTTGAACGGTACGCTAAGAAACGACTGGTTTACTACTTTGTCGCCTGAAAATCGAAGCATTCTTTATCCTTCGGTATCCGCAAGCTATGTATTTTCAAATAACTTGAGCGATTCTAGTTGGTTGACCTTCGGCAAACTTCGGGCGGCCTACGCCGAGGTAGGAAGCGATACCGATGTTCCTCCCTATTCCGATGTGCTGTTCTACAACATCAACGCCAATTTGTTCGCGAATTCCGATGGGCAGTTACAACCAGTTGCAGGAGCGAACACGAATACCTTGCCGAACCCTAAACTCAAACCAGCCCGGGTTACCGAATCAGAGATAGGTTTGGATTTGCGGATGTTCGATTCAAGGGTCAATTTAGATTTGAGCGTATATCGTAAAACCACGTTGGATCAAATTATACCGGCGCAGATTTCGAATACATCCGGATTCGTAAATACGCTCATTAATAGTGGGGAAAGTCGAAGTGATGGGGTGGAGGCGCTTTTAACCCTGGTGCCGGTTCGGAACGAAGATTTTCGTTGGGACCTCGTTCTGAACACATCCTATAACAAAACCAAGGTAATCAGTCTTCTAAGTGACGAGCCCGGCGAAAGTATCGTAGTAGGTAATCATGCCTTTAATGGCTTCCTATATCAGGTTGTGGGGGAAGAAATCGGGCAATTGGCCGGTTTCGGATATAAATTCGACGATCAGGGTCGCCAGATTTTTGCCGATGACGGAAGACCGCAACGTTCCGATGATATTGTTTTTTTCGGTAGTGCCCTGCCCAATTGGGTAGGGGGTATCACTAATACTTTCCGCTATAAGGGCTTCAATGCATCTTTCTTGATCGATTTTAAACTTGGCGGCAAAATGATTTCCGGAACAAATTTTAATGCCACCCGTCATGGTCTTCACAAGCAGACCCTGCCCGGTCGCGATACTGGGGTAGTTGGCGTTGGGGTCAACCAAGCTGGCGAAGTCAATCAGGTGGCCACGGAATCGCAGACCTATTGGGAGGTGGTTCGGTCGCAACAGCTTATCCAACCCATTGTTTACGATAGCGGTTTTTGGAAATTGCGGCAGATGACCCTAGGATACGACTTTGGCGGTCTGCTCTCGGAAAATGCTTTGGTAAAGGATGTAACACTGAGCTTATTCGCCAATAATTTGTTTATCATTAAAAAATGGGTGCCCAATATTGATCCCGATTCCTTCGGGTATAGTTCGGACAACGTATCCGGGTTGGAATCTACAGGGGTTCCGACAACCCGGAGCATCGGTTTTAATCTAAACTGTAAATTCTAAAGAAGACAATCATGAAAAATTGCATTATCAAATATCTGGTTTTCGCTAGCATGGTGTTGAATTTCTCCTGCGACAAAAACTTTGAGGAGATCAATACGAACAAGGTCGACCCGACAAGTGCCAGTGTCGATCCAGTATTTCTGCTGAACAATGCTATTATCAACACCTCGAATTCCAACACACAGCTCTTTTATGATATGGGCATCGTTCAACAGGTCATTTCCCCTAATTCCGGCTTACTGACGGGTGCCAACTATAACCAAGACAATCGTCAATCATCCGATGATCATTGGATTAAGTACTATGAGAACGTGATTAAAAATACGGGGGATATAAAGGCACAGTTGGCGGCCGAGACAGCACCAAATCGGCCCAATCTCTTGAACATGGCCGTTATTGTAGAGTCCCTGGCCTTTATGATTCTTACCGACGAATACGGTGATGTTCCCTATTTCGAGGCTGGGAGGGGGGTTTCCGATCAAATAGTCTTGCCGGCCTACACCCCTCAGGAAGAGATTTACAAGGATCTTATCAATGTAGTAAGGAATGCTACCGCTGCTTTGAGCACCTCCGCGCCTCCGGAAAATGGTGAAGTGCTATATTCGGGTGATATCGATAGATGGAAACGTTTCGGAAATTCCCTGCTGTTGCGTTTGGGGATGCGGCTTACCGAGGTAGACCTGGCTTTGGCGGAGCAAACGGTGAAAGAGGCATTCGCAGGCGGGGTCATGCAATCAAACGAGGATAATTATGTAATCCGACACGATAGCAACTACACTAATAATGCCGGGGTGACCTTAAACGCAACGGAGGCCAATAATTATTATATGGTAGATACTTTCGTAAAATTTTTGCAGGATTCCAACGACCCAAGGTTGGAATCCATGGCGGTACGATACATCGATGCCGCATCCGGTCCCGAACAGGTTCCGGAAAATGGCTCGACCGATTCCGACGACCAGATCGGAATGCCCATGGGCTATGATAACTCTTCGATTGCCGGAGTTGCAGCAAATTTAAATTTGGCCAGTTTTTATGCCTTTACCCAAGTCGATCGAAACCGGTTTATCAAACAGACTGCACCCATGTTTATGGTTACCCATAGCCAAACCCAATTGCTATTGGCCGAGGCTGCGATCAGGGGCTGGGTATCGGGAGACCCCGCAGAGTATTATGCAGAGGGAGTACGTGCCCACATGGAGCAGATGGCAGCTTACGATTCCGCATCCGCTATTTCTACGACGGAAATCGATGCTTACTTAGCTGCGAGACCCTTTGATGCGGGTAATGCCTTTGAGCAAATCAACAACCAATACTGGGTCTCGTCGTTTATGAACGGTCCAGAGGCGTTTGCCAATTTCCGAAGGTCAGGTTTTCCGGCATTGACACCAAATCCGTATCCCGCACAGGATATAACCGGCAATTTTATCAATCGTCTAACCTACCCTACAGACGAAATCGCTACCAACAATGCAAATCTAAGCGCTGCGGTAGCTCGAATGGGTCCTGACAATCTGGACACAAAGGTATGGTGGGACAAATAATAAAATGAATGAGTTAAAATTTTATTAGTAGTGATTTTATTAAACAAAAATAGCATCCATGAAAAACAACCTGAAACAAATTATTGCCAAAAACAAACAGGAAGAAAGCAACTACACCGCATCTCGACAAGCCGAGATTAACAATCCCAAAACAGGAGACGCCCGTCGTAACTTTCTAAAAATGACCGCTTTGGGAGGGCTAGGTCTTTCCAGTTTTGTAGGTCATTCCTTTGAGGATACCATGGCGCATACCACCTCAAAGGTTAATCGTGCCTCGGCACCTTCCGAACTGAAAATAACGGATATGCGTTATGTGCTTACCGCGGTAATGGGCGGTACCGCAATTATCCGGATAGACACCAATCAAGGTATCTATGGTCTAGGAGAGGTTAGGGATGCCGCCGACGTTCGCTATGCACTTATGCTAAAAAGCCGCATCTTAGGAAAAAATCCATGTAATGTGGAGAAAATATTTAAGAGCATCAAGCAGTTTGGTGGACCATCCCGCCAGGCCGGTGGGGTATGTGGGGTAGAAATGGCATTATGGGACCTTTGTGGCAAAGCCTACAATGTGCCCGCTTGGCAGCTTTTGGGGGGGCGATACCGCGATAAGGTTAGAATGTATGCAGATACACCGGAAGCCAAATCTCCTGAAGAACAAAAAAAGCTTATCGATTTTCGGGTCAATGAGCAAGGCTATACTTGGCTGAAAATGGACGTGTCCATTGGTGAGCTAAAGGGAAAACCCGGTACTGTGGTCAATGGTAAATTTTGGGAAGACGAAAAGGGCAACCTGAACCAATGGGGGGACCAAAGAAATTTTATGAACTATGGCAATACCATGCATCCGTTCACCCAGATACAGATTACCGAAAAGGGTTTAGAGGAACTTCAACAAATCGTAGAAAATGTACGGAATATGGTCGGTTATGAAATTCCAATTTCTACGGATCACTATGGCCATTTTGATTTGAACAACAACATCCGTCTGGCTAGAGCCCTAGAAAAATACCGTCTCGCGTGGTTTGAAGACATGGTGCCTTGGCAGTATACCGAGCAATGGAAAACAATTACCGACGCTATAGAAACTCCCACTACTACAGGTGAGGATATCTATCTGCTAAAGGATTTCAAACCCCTCATCGAACAAAGGGCGGTCGATATTATACATCCCGACCTAGCTTCTTCGGGAGGATTACTGGAAACCAAACGTATCGGGGACTATGCTGAAGAATTTGGCATTGCCATGGCGATGCACCAAGCGGGAACTCCGGTATCGTTCATGGCTAACGTACACTGCGCGGCAGCTACCCAAAACTTCTTGTCTTTGGAACATCATTCCGTGGATATACCATGGTGGGAAGATCTCGTAACCACAGTTGGCGGCTTTAAAATGATCGACAAAGGATTTGCCACAGTGCCCTTGACCGCACCCGGACTGGGCATCGAACTTAATGAGGAGGTACTAAAAAAGCACATCGATCCAAGGGATAAGAGCTATTTTGCGCCAACCGATGAGTGGAACGAACTGCGGTCTCATGATAGAACGTATAGTTAAGATGGATATACACAAGTATTTGATTAATAAAATTTAAGGCACTTTTTTATGAAAAGCATATTGCAACAACTGATGACAAAGAACAAGGAAGATGAAAAGGCCTATTCGGTTTCCCGAAAGGCCGAAATTGATAATCCCAAAACGGGGGACGCGCGCCGAAATTTTCTTAAAATGACCGCTTTGGGCGGCCTTGGGCTGTCAAGTATGATGGGCTACTCCCTTGAAGATACACTCGCCCATACCACCTCAAAAGTCAATCGCGCCTCGGCACCTTCCGATTTAAAAATAACCGATATGCGCATCGCGGAGATTGGTGGCGATGTGGTTTTTCGAACGCCCATTGTCCGTATTTATACCAATCAGGGTATCGTAGGCCATGGCGATGTTCGTGATGGCGCGGCCAAGGAATACGCCCTCTTCCTGAAAAGCCGGTTATTGGGAGAAAACCCTTGCAATGTGGAGCGCCTTTTCGGTATCATCAAACAGTTCGGTCACCATGGCCGACAGGGGGGAGGCGTATCGGGTGTAGAAATGGCCCTTTGGGATCTGGCCGGAAAGGCGTACAACGTTCCCGTTTACCAAATGTTGGGCGGTAAATATCGTGACAAGGTAAGGGTGTATTGTGATACTACGGTTTCCAAAGACCCCGCAGAATATGCGAATCGTATGCAGGCACGCATCGACCAAGGCTATACCGCCCTGAAAATGGATATCGGTATTAATTTACTTGAAGATATTCCTGGAACGCTTATCAACGCACCTAAGTCGAAATACAATCCGTACCAACACCAATCTATCCAATACAATATGACCAAGCACCCTTTCACAAGGGTTCAGATTACGAATAAGGGGATTGATAAACTGATGGAGTTTTTGGATGTCATGCGCTCAAAGATCGGATACGACATTCCCATGGGTACCGATCATTGGGGCCATATCGGCATCAACGAGGCCATTAAGATCGCCAATGCCGTCGAGCCCTACAATTTGGCCTATATCGAGGATATCATTCCATGGCAATATACCGATCAGCTACGCGAATTGACCCTGGCTTCTACCACCCCGATACAAACTGGAGAAGACATTTATAGATTGGAGGGTGGTTTCGAAGAATTGATCAGCACAAGGTCCGTAGACATTGTACACCCCGATCCCAATACATCGGGCGGAATCTTGGAAACCAAACGGATCGGTGATTTCGCTTCTAAGCACGGTATTGGCTTTATGCACCACCATGCAGCCGGCCCAATTTCTTTTTTGGGCTGTGTGCATAGCGCCGCGGCCACGGAGAACTTTATGTGGCTAGAGCACCATGCCGTAGACAAAAAGGATTGGGAGAATCTGGTTACCGGTTTCGATGGGCCTATTGTAAAGGATGGTTATGTTACAGTTCCCGAAAAACCGGGTCTCGGTGTAGAACTCAATGAAGAAGTTGTCAAAAAATATTTGATTAAAGGGGAAAAATTATTTGCTCCTACCCCGGAATGGGATGAAATTCGGGCATGGGACCGATTGTGGAGCTGAATATTTGTGTTGCGAAACAAAATATATACCCAAACCACCACTATTGTTTTACAGCGCTGCCGTACTGGCACAGATTGACCATAATCAATTCGCAAAATAGTTTGTTTGAGTTAATTAGTTTATAGTTGAACGACTCGGACACCAGTCTGGGGACGTTCGACTATTTTTGTTGCCCGCACTAAAACGGTAGATAGATTAAGTGGATTGTTTAAAGCAATTAGTATATTTAACAAAATAGCATTTATGAAAACGAGGATATTTTTGGCGGCTTTATTTTTTGTTTCCTGCTTACCGATCTGGTCACAGGGTGTCGCTGCAACTACCGAATACGTCAGGGAGCTGACTTCCGATTGGCAAGGTGAGCGTTTTGACGACGGGCGACCCAAGGTATCGGATGCCCTTTTGAAGCGTTTGAAAAAGATACAAATGGAAGAGGCCTGGGGCTACTTGCGAAACAAGGGCTATAACAATCAATATGATGGCGATTGGGAAATCCTTCACCCGGATAGTGTGATGACGGGTAGGGTCTTGACCGCACAATATATGCCCTTGCGGAAAGATTATCAGCACCTGGTCAAAATGAAAGGCGCCTTGGAAAAACGCGATACCCTAGGAGGTAGTAATTCTTGGCCCATAGAGATATTGCGCCCCGGTGATGTTTACGTAGCGGATGGATATGGAAGGGTTGTGGACGGCACTCTGATAGGGTCAAATTTGGGGACGGCCATTTACAACAATTCCAAAAACGGGGTTATATTTGATGGCGGTGTTCGTGATGTCGCCGGTTTGATGACCATAAAAGGGTTCAATGGATGGTGGCGCGGTCAAGACCCCTCATATATACAAGAAGAAATGCTGACAAGCATTAATACTCCTATACGCATTGGTAGGGCCACGGTATTGCCCGGAGATGTGGTATTGGCCAATCGGTTTGGTATCGTATTTATTCCTGCCCATTTGCTTGCGAACTTGGTGCTATCCTCGGAAGTTGTTGCTCTTCGGGATCAATTTGGATTCCAGCGTCTTCGGGAAAAAACCTACACTCCGGGGCAAATCGATACGGGTTGGACGGATGCCATCAAGTCCGATTTCAAAGATTGGCTCAAAAAATATCCGGACAATAAGTTGCCTATGACCCGTAAAGAGTTGGACAAACACCTCAGTGCCGCCGATAGGAACTAACTAAGGTTATGATTAGCCTGAAATGGCACACAAATGGCGCATTGTAATATGTGACGATTTTAGGTTAACTTGACACCAGTTTGATGACCCATAGAAAAATTTTAATAAATTCGATAATGAAAAAACGAAATTTCCTTAGTATAATACTCGCGTTTAGTACAATAATAGTATTTGCCCAATCAAACAATGACCAACAGAAGCTGGATACTGCCGTAAAGGAACTGTACAGGGCAATGGTCGATAAAGATGGGAAAACACTTGAAAACCTAACGGCCGAAGATTTGACGTATGGTCATTCAAGTGGAAAAATCGAGGACAAGACCCAGTATATAGATGCTGTTTTAAATGGAACTTTTGAATTTGGTTCAATCGTTCCTGAAGAACAGAACATCTATATTTCGGGGAAAACGGCCATTGTGAGGCATATTTTTGTAGCAGAAGGCACTAATGATGGAGAGCCAGCCAACGTACGGATCGGGGTTATGATGACCTACCAAAAACAAGGTGGAAAGTGGAAATTGCTAGCGCGGCAGGCTTATAAACTTTAAGGCATGTTCATATTCTATTTCTCGACCGACTTGACTTACCATGACCGTATTGCTGAATAAGACGACCCCTAGGGTATCCTTCCGGTTATTGATAGAAGAGATTGTCTAAAGTGAAAAACCAGATGGGTTCGACCTACCAAAACATTAAATTTTCCTATTAATCTCTGTTTTCGAACTATTTTCTATCTTTCCTAGCCAATTGAAACCTTATTTTTGGGAACTTGTCAAGAACTCTTATATTACAAGAACTCTTATATTAGTGGAGTCTGAAGTAGCATTCAAGATGAGTTCATAGATTGATAATTAACTAATCGACAGTAAATGAAAAAAGTAGTGACTTTTGGGGAAATCATGTTGCGGTTGTCCCCTCCGGGATTCTTGAGGTTTTCGCAGACCAATAGTTTTGATGTCGTCTATGGCGGCGGAGAAAGTAATGTGGCGGTTTCGCTTGCTAATTATGGGGTTCCGGTGGACTTTGTAACCCGACTGCCCAAAAACGATATCGGGGAATGTGCCCTTATGGAGATGCGCAAAAGAGGCGTGGGTACCGACAAGATTGTATATGGTGGAGACCGTTTGGGAATCTACTTCTTGGAAACAGGTGCCGTAAGCCGCGGAAGCAAGGTAGTTTATGATCGTGCCCATTCCGCAATCGCCGAAATTAAAAAAGGAATGATTGATTGGGATGCCGTTTTTGACGGTGTGGAATGGTTTCATTGGACTGGAATTACCCCCGCAATTTCCCAAGGTGCTGCAGACGTTTGTTTAGAAGCCGTTAAAGCGGCTAAAGAAAAAGGGGTGACCATTTCTACAGACCTAAACTATCGCGCTAAACTATGGAAGTACGGCGTTGAACCCGAAGCAGTTATGACCGAATTGACTTCCTATTGCGATATCATTCTTGGAAATGAAGAGGACGCTGAAAAACACTTCGGCATCAAACCTGAAGGTTTGGATATCACCACTCAGGGCGAACACGTAAAAGCGGAGGCTTTTCTATCCGTTTGCCAACAGATGATGAAAAAGTTTCCGGATGCCAAAAAAGTGATTACCACATTAAGAGGATCAATTTCGGCTTCCCACAACACTTGGGCGGGCGTACTTTATGACGGTGAAACCATGTTTAAATCCCCCGAATACCAAATCACCCATATCGTCGATAGGGTAGGTGGCGGCGATTCATTTATGGGCGGCCTGATATATGGACTCCTAAAATACCCGGAAGATGACCAAAACGCATTGAACTTCGCTGTAGCAGCGTCATGCTTAAAACACACCATTGCTGGTGACGCCAACCTGTCTACAGTCGATGAAGTAGAAAAGCTGATGGGCGGCGATGCATCGGGAAGGGTAGCGCGGTAATTCAAATTCGTTTCGCTCTCAATAATCCAATAAAAGAAACAATGGCAAAGTACACAAGATTAGAAGTTATACAAGTAATGGAAGAAACCGGCATGGTGCCGTTATTTTATCACCCGGACGTCGAACTGGGAAAAAAAGTTTTGAAAGCTTGTTACAATGGTGGTTCGCGTTTGCTGGAATTTACAGCTCGCGGCGATTTCGCTTTTGAGGTTTTTCATGAATTGAACAAATTCGCGATCAAAGAACTTCCCGGTATGGTTATGGGCGTCGGTTCCATTACCGACGCTGCGGCAGCCAGCATGTTCATGCAAATGGGGGCGAATTTTATTGTTACCCCGACCTTCCGCGAAGATATTGCCATTGTCTGTAACCGCAGAAAAGTACTTTGGTCTCCGGGTTGCGGAACCCTGACCGAAATAAATCGCGCAGAGGAACTGGGGTGTGAAATCGTCAAGCTCTTTCCCGGTGATACCTATGGTCCCGGATTCGTCAAGGCCATCAAAGGACCACAACCATGGACGAGCGTAATGCCAACAGGGGGTGTGAGTACGGACGAGGACAACCTAAAAGGCTGGTTCAGTGCAGGTGTAACGTGCGTCGGCATGGGTTCCCAAATGATAAGTAAAGATATTCTGGCCAACAAAGATTTTGACGGACTTGAAAAAAGAGTGAAAGAGACTTTGGCCTTGATCAAAAAGTTGAGAAGTTAGTTTTATGCAAAACGCAAATCGCCGTACGTCAAATGAATTATCCATCTTGCGTACGGCGATTTGCGTAAAGCGCACTGCGATTATTCAAAATGCGATTTTTGAATTCCAAATTCCAATCCCCGCAATTCTGCCAAACCGCGTAAGCGACCGATGGCCGAATAGCCGGGGTTTGTTTTTTTATGCAGGTCGTCCAACATTTGATGCCCGTGATCGGGGCGCATCGGAATTTGATGATCCTCTCGCCCGTCCGCTTTTCGTTCTTTCTCCTCTTGGAGAATTTTTTTGATTAAATCGTACATAGGTACGTCCCCCTCTAAGTGATTCGCTTCGTAGAAGTTTCCATTTCCGTCACGCTGGGTGCTTCTCAGGTGGAGAAAATGTACCCGATCTGCAAAACGTTCAAACATTCTAAGGATATCGTTGTCTTCACGGACACCCAAGGAACCCGTGCAAAACGTTATGCCGTTGTGAACGGATTTCACTTTGTCGAAAATATAGGCATAATTCTTTTC
>RCMY010002186.1_pt1 | contig 17787 bp, 16 predicted proteins | sample 2041341 | NCBI WGS metagenome assembly RCMY01 (sample SAMN09708234, study PRJNA481090) | Marine sediment metagenome, whole genome shotgun sequencing project. | reverse complement strand
GGCCAAGGACATCAACATCGACATGATCGTGCAGAACGTTTCGAAACTCTCCGATGTGCGCACTGACATCTCCTTCACCCTTCCCATGAGCGATGGGGCCAAGGCCATCCAGGCGCTGGAGGAGATCAAGGACCGCGTCGGCTTCCATGAACTTCTCTACGACGATCAGGTGGGGAAGGTGTCAGTCGTGGGCGTCGGCATGCGGTCCCATCCGGGCGTCACCGCCACGTTCTTCGACGCGCTGGCCAAGGCGGAGGTCAATCTGCAGATGATCTCCACATCGGAGATCAGGATCTCGGTGGTGGTCGGCGCTGAGGAAGTTGACCGGGCCGTGCGTGCCGCGCACACCGCCTTTGGTCTGGACGCCACGCAGCAGGCTGTGATCTACGCTGGCACCGGTCGCTGATGCCCGAAATGGCCATGGCCAGTGCGTTGACGGAGAAATGACCAGTTGAACTGATCGACTCGTAACGATTCGGTCTACATTGTGATCTGGGCATGTCCTTCAGTGCACGCATGCCCATATATTTGCGCCATCCCCGCGGACTGTGGCGTCCGCGAAGGTTCGGACAAGAGACCTGCTGGCGCGGCCAGTCGAAACAAAGGAGATTTCATGAGCTTTTCCCTGCACCGTCGAGGATTCCTGAAGGGCGCTCTCGCCGCTGGAGCACTCATCCCCCTGGCCGCATGCGCCGGCGGAGGCGGTGACGCCGAGACCCCCGGTGGCACCGACACGTCGGCTCCGGAAAACACCACCAAGGCCGACCCGAACAACCCCTTCGGCCTCGAAACCCCCTCGGATGTTGACGCAGCCATCTTCAACGGTGGCTACGGCGTTGCCTACGCCGAGTACGCCGCCAAGATGGTGGGGGAGAAGTTCGACGGAGTCACGGTCGAGGTGTCCAAGATCCAGGACGCCACAACCGAGCTCCAGCCCCGCTTCGCCGGTGGCGACCCGCCGGACGTCATCGACAATGCCGGTAAGGGCAAGATCGGTCTCTCGGCCATCATCAGCCAGCTCGAGGACCTCAACGACGTCATCGACTCCGAAAACTACGAGGGCGAGGTCATCCGCGACACCCTCTATGCAGGCTCCCTCGAGCCCGGCACCATCGACGGCAAGCTCGCCGTCATCAACTACGTGCTCACCGTGTACGCCATGTGGTACTCGGCCTCTCTCTTCGAGGAGAACGGCTGGGAGCCGCCCAAGACGTGGGACGATGCCATGGCCCTCGGCGCCAAGGCGAAGGAGAAGGGCCTGTACCTCTTCCTCTGGGGCAACGAGGCTGCTGACTACTTCATGGAGTTGGCCATCACCTCCGCCATCAAGGAGGGCGGCGACGAGGTGCGCCTCGCTCTGGACAACCTGGAGCCGGACTCCTGGAGCAACCCTGCCATTCAGGATGTCTTCATGAAGATGGAGGAGATCGTCAAGGCCGGCTACATCAAGCCCGGCGGCGGCGGCACCCAGTTCACGGCGGCGCAGGCTGCATGGTCGCAGGCACAGGAGGCTTTGCTGTACCCCTCCGGCGCCTGGATCGAGAACGAGATGAAGAGCCAGACTGCGGAAAACTTCAGGATGATGGGCGCTCCGGCACCCACCGTCACCTCCTCCCCCGCGATGCCCTACGAGGCCATCCACTCCGCAGCGGACGAGCCCTACATCGTCCCCAGTCAGGGCAAGAACGTCGCCGGCGGCAAGGAGTTCATGCGCGCCATGCTCTCCAAGGAGGCGGCGACGAACTTCGCAGAGGAGATCCTCTCGCCCACCATCGTCAAGGACACAGTCCCGGATGACGGCTTCGGTTCCACGGCGCTGGTGTCCCAGATCGACATGCTGGGCAACGCGGGTGACGGTGTGTTCACCTGGAAGTTCAACGCCTTCTACGGCATGGGCAACGACACTGTGGTGCTGTGGAACTCCTTCCTCGATGGCCAGCTCACCACCGCCGAGCTGACCACCCGTCTGCAGGAAATCACCGACAGGGTTGCAAACGACGACGCCATCGAGAAGTTCGTGGCCGAGTGATCCTCGGCTCCTAGCCTAGGCACGGGCGGCGAGGGTAGTCCCTCGCCGCCTTACCCTTCCTGACCCACAACCTCGGAGGCCCGATGCAACGTCGCAAGCGGCACCTTTCGTTCGACAAGATCAGCTTCATGGTGGTCTTCCTCGGACTTCCCCTGCTCATCTACTTAGTCCTGGTGATCTACCCGTTCCTTCAGGCGTTTCACCTGTCCCTGACGAACTGGCGTGGCTTCGGCCCCATCTCCGACGCGGACTACATCTGGCTGGACAACTACGTCTATCTGTTCACCAGCAACAAGTTCATGTTGGCGCTCGGGCACAACGCGATGCTGGCTGTGTTCCTTCCCCTGATCACGATCATCTTGTCGTTGGTACTGGCCATCGTCATCACCGTCGGAGGGCACAGCCACGGCAACATCCGCGGCATCAAGGGAGCGAGCTTCTACCGCGTCGTCTCCTTCTTCCCCTACGTCATTCCGGGCATCATCATCGGCCTCATGTGGCGTCTGCTCCTGGATCCCGGCATGGGCCTGATCAACGGTCTTCTGGTGGGCATCGGACTTGACCAGTTCGAGAACTACGCGTGGCTGGGCAAGGAGGAGACCGCCATGCCCGTGTCGATGATGGTCATCGTCTGGGGCTTCGTGGGCTTCTACATGCTGCTGTTCATCGCCGCCATCAAATCCATTCCCTCGGAAATCTATGAGGCTGTGCGCATCGACGGCGCCGGACGCTGGACCACCGCTGTCCGGATCACCATTCCGCTGATCCGCGACAACATCCAGACCGCCTACATCTACATGGGCATCATCGCGCTGGACGCCTTCATCTACATGGTGGCGTTGAACCCCACCGGCGGCCCGAACTACTCCACGCTCGTGATGAGCCAGGAGCTGTTCAACACGGCATTCGGTGGACAGAACATGTGGGGCCGTGGCTCCGCGATGGGCGTCGTCCTCGCACTCGTGACGCTGACCTTCGCGGGTCTCGTGTTCCTCGTCAATCGCCTGACCGGCGGAAAGGATGCGGTGAGTTACTGATGAGCACCCAAGTTCGCGGCACCTCCATGGCTGACCGCAAAGTGACCGTGAGCAAAGGCGACAAGATCTTCGCCGGCGCATCCCACGGCTTGCTGATCATCTGGTCCATACTCGTCGTGGGTCCACTGCTGTGGACCTTCATGACATCGCTCAAGACCACGCGCGAGATCACGGCGTCCTCCGTCGCCCCACCCAAGGCACTGCTCACGGATCCCGACACCGGGTCCTTCAGCCTGTCGTATCTATTCCGGAACTACATCAACGCATGGACCTCCGACAACTTCGGACGCTACTTCTTCAACACGTTCTTCGTCGTCACCGCAGCGATGCTGCTCGTGATGCTGCTGGGCGCCATGTGCGCCTACGTGTTGGCCCGGTATCAGTTCAAGGGCAGCCAACTCATCTACTACCTGATGCTGGCAGGCCTGACGTTCCCCATCTTCCTGGCGATCGTCCCGCTGTACCAGGTGTTGAAGTCCCTGCCACTGCCCTGGGCGCCCAATGGGGTGTTCCTCGGAACCTTTGAGGGCCTGATCCTCACCTACGTGGCCTTCGCCCTGCCCTTCACTGTGTTCTTCCTCTACGCGTTCTTCCGGACGCTGCCGCAGGAGATCGCCGAGGCCGCACAGGTGGACGGCGCCGGTCACTGGACGACGTTCTTCAAGATCATGTTGCCGATGGCGAAGCCGGGTCTGTCGTCCATTGCCATCTTCAACTTCCTCGGCCTGTGGAACCAGCTGCTCCTGCCGCTGGCCCTCAACACCAAGGAAGAGCAGTACGTGCTCTCACAGGGAGTTTTCAACTTCGCCAACAAGGCCAAGTACGAAGTGGACTTCGGTTCCCTTTTCGCGGCGGTCATCATCACCGTTGTGCCCGTGTTGATCATCTACATGGTCTTCCAGCGCCAGCTCCAGGGCTCGGTGTCCCAGGGCACCAGCAAGTAGCACTCACCATGAGAGGAGGGGCCGCACCACTGGGTGCGGCCCCTCCTTTCATCGTTTCCTGCGGTCAGCGACGCCGGCCTGCCCCGAAGAGCCCCCGGACAATCTCCCGGGCGGCCGTGCGCGCAAACTGTTTGAACGCCGTCGAGGACGTGACGGACTGCACCAGCCCCGGTTCGGGGCGGGTGCTGCGTCGGCTGTTGCCGGGTCGCTGGCGGCTGTCCTCCTGCATGCGCTGGCGGCGCTGCTCATCCTCCCGCTCCTGGCGTTGTTCCTCCTCCGCGTGGCGGGCCCCCTCCTCCAGCTTGCGGGCCAACATCTCCCGGGCCGAATCCCTGTCAACGGGCTGGCCGTAGCGAGCCATCAGGGGCGACTGGCTCACGATGCCCTGCAGCATGCCGGACTCGCTCGGCGCCATGGAGGACTCGGGGGCCCAGATCCTCGTCCAGGCAACCGGCGTGGGTGCACCGTCGGGGTCCATGACGGTCACGATCGCCTCACCCGTGCCGAGGGTGACCAGTAACTCCCCGAGGTCATAGCCGGACGTCGGGTAGGTGGACACCGTCGCCCTGAGTGCCTTGGCGTCGTTGGGTGTGTGGGCGCGCAACTGGTGCTGCACCCGGCTGCCAAGCTGTGCCAGCACGTCACCGGGCACGTCCTTGGGAGTCTGGGTCACGAAGAAGACCCCCACGCCCTTGGAACGAATGAGCCTCACCGTGTGGGTGATCGAGTCGAGGAATGCCTTGGAGGCGTTCTTGAACAGCAGGTGCGCTTCGTCGAAGAAGAACACCAGCTTCGGGCGGTCGATGTCTCCCACCTCCGGCAGCGCCTCGAAGAGGTCCGCCAACAGCCACATCAGGAACGTGGAGAACAGATCGGGCTGCGATGCCAGGTCTGGCAGTTCGAGCAGGGAGACGATGCCACGCCCGTCAGGGGACGTACGCAGCAGTTCGGTGGGTTCAAACTCCGGCTCACCGAAGAAGACGTCACCCCCTTGGGCTGCCAGGGTGATGAGGTTGCGAAGGATCACCCCCACCGTCGCGGTGGAGATCCCGCCGATGCCTTTCAGCTCGGGTTTGCCCTCGTCAGAGACGAGATATTTCAGAAGTTCGATGAGGTCATCCAGGTCCAGAAGGAGCAGGCCAGCGCTGTCGGCGTAGTAGAACACCAGCCCCAGAGAGGACTCCTGCACCTGGTTCAGGCCCAGCACCTTACTCAGAAGGACGGGGCCGAAGGAAGAGATGGTGGCCCGCAGTGGCACGCCGACGCCCCTGCCTCCGAGCGCGTAGAAGTCGCACGGGAAGGGTGCAGCAGACCATGACTGTCCCTGGGCATCGACGCGCGCCTGGAGCTTCTCGCTCGCACCGCCGGGACTGGCCATGCCGGACAGATCGCCCTTGATGTCAGCAGCGAACACCGGCACGCCCGCCTTGCTCAACGCCTCGGCCATGACCTGCAGCGTTCGGGTCTTGCCGGTCCCCGTCGCTCCGGCAACGAGCCCATGCCGGTTGAACATGGACACCGGAATGCGCACGGGTGCCTCAACAACGGGCCCCTGCTCGGTCATCAGTACCCCGAGTTGCACTGCATCGCCTTCGAAGGCGTAGCCGTCGACGATTGTTTGGACGAGATCATCCCGCGATTGTTCGCTCACCCACACAGCTTCCCAGCCCCACGGCTGCGGGGCACGATTTCGCCGATCTCTGGTGGCGTCGCTCCCGCATGCACGGGACATCAGTACACTGAGCCGCGTGATCTTCAAGCGCGTGGGCGACGGCCGCCCCTACCCTGACCATGGCTACGTCCAGAAGCAGTGGGCCGCCATTGCCCCTCACCAGGTGCGGCTCGACGAACTCGTGACCACGAAGCGCACCCTTGACCTCGATGCTCTGCTGGAGGAGGACTCCACGTTCTACGGGGATCTGTTCGCCCATGTCGTGTACTGGCGTGGCGAGTTGTTTCTCGAGGATGGTCTGCACCGGGCTCTCCGCGCAGCACTGCAGCAGCGGCAGACTCTCCATGCACGAGTCCTGGAACTGAAGTGAGCCCCGCCCATGTCTCCGAGCAGAACTGAGTGAGCGCCCGTGCGCATTTTTCGATTGATCGCCACGCCCTTGTTGCTGTTGGGTTTGCTTGGTCTCCTCGTCTGGGGCGCTTTTTGGGGTTGGCAAAACCTCACAGCACCCTTGCCTGAGCCGGAGCCGACGCCCTGTGTGACGGTTTCAGCGGAGATCGTCTCAGTGGGGGATGTCTCCGTGCGTGTCTACAACGCAGGATTCACCAGCGGCCTGGCCAATCGAGTGGCAACCCGCCTCGAGGAGGTGGGGTTCAACGTCATCCGCGTCGAAAACACCGAAGAGCGTGTCACGAGTGGGGTCATCATCCGCACCAGCGAGGACAACCAGCCGGCTGTCCGGCTGGTCACGTCCCACTTCGCGGATGCCACCGTTGAGTACGACGGTCGCGTTGACGGCACGGTGGACATCCTGCTCGCCTCGGAGGAGCCCACGCCGGGAGAGACGCCTCTGTCCCAGGTGTCCAGCGGCGAGAAGGGGACAACCTGCGTCCCACCGGAGGCACTGCCTTCCGCATCCGAGAGCCCCGAGGGCGAAAACCAGGAAAACACCAAACCCCAGGAGCCGTGACCGTCAGCTAGTCTGCGGGTCATGGCAACGGAGTCAGCGCAACACGAGCCGCCACACATCCTGTTGATCGCTGTGGATCAGATGCGGGCCGATGCCCTGTCCATGCTCGGACATCCGGTGGTGCGCACGCCCTACCTCGATCAGCTGGGTCGTCGCGGCACCGTTTTCACCAACGCCTACTCGGCCACACCCACCTGTGTCCCAGCTCGCGTGGGGTTGTTCACGGGCCAGTCCCAACAACGACACGGCCGCTACGGCTATCGGGACGGCGTGCCCTTTGCCGCCGCCCATGCTCCTTCGGTGGCGACGGTGCTCAGTGACCGCGGCTATCAGACGCAGGCCATCGGGAAGATGCACGTCTTTCCTGAGCGCTCACGCGTCGGCTTCGACAACGTTGTGCTGCACGATGGTTTCCTGCACTTCGGCCGACGCCACGGCGACCGCAACCTGGAGGCGGCTGACGACTACCTTGCGTGGCTGCATCGCCAGCCCGGCCATTCTCAGTCAGACCACGTGGACCACGGGGCTGGCTGCAACAGCCAGGTGGCCCGCCCCTGGGACAAGGCCGAAGCACTGCACCCCACCACGTGGGCAGTCACGGAGGCCATCGATTTCCTACGCCGTCGCGACACCACGGCACCCTTCTTCCTCTATCTGTCGTTCCACCGGCCACACGCGCCCTACGATCCCCCGCAGTGGCTGATGGATCAGTATCTGGATGCCGAGCATCCCGAGCAGGTGATGGGTGACTGGGTCGACGACGTCGCTGAGCACCTCACGGACTCAGAGGTGGAGGGCGAGTTCACGCGTCATCCCGACGACGTGCGGCGTCGTGTGCGGGCGGGGTACTGGGGGCTGATCACGCAGATCGACTTCCAGATCAACCGCCTCCTGGAGGCCCTCAGCGATCACTGCCTGCTGCAGGACACCGCCGTGATTTTCGTGTCCGACCACGGCGACATGATGGGTGATCACCACATGTGGCGAAAGACCGTCGGGTACGAAGGCAGCGCGAAGGTGCCCATGATCGTGGCGCTGCCGCCCTCACGGACAGATCAGACACATGGGGGCCTGCGCTCACAGGTGGCGGAACTGCGCGACGTGATGCCCACCATCCTGGACATCGCCGGGGTGGAGATCCCCGGCACCGTCGATGGCAGCAGCCTGCTGCCGCTCGTTCGCGGCGAGGACGCCCCGTGGCGCTCACACATCCATGGCGAGCACACGCTGCAGCGCTTCGGCATGTGGCAGGCCAACCACTGGGTGACCGACGGGCATGCCAAGTTCATGTGGTTCTCCGGCAACGGCATGGAGCAGTTCTTCGATCTCGACGCCGATCCTCACGAGGAGCGCAATCTCATCGACGATCCCGCCCATGAAAGTGACGTCGCGCTGTGGCGAGGCCGGCTCGTCGAGGCCCTGACTGACCGTGAGGAGGGCTTCGTGGTGGATGGCGATCTGGTGACGGGTCGCGAAGTGCAGACGGAGAGTTCCCGCGTCCAGCAGGTCATCGACGAGTGGTGCGGCGCCTGACCCCGGACCAGTCAAGACGCCAAGAAACCCCCGGATCTCTCCGGGGGTTTCCTTTTTCCAACTGGCGGTGACGGAGAGATTTGAACTCTCGGTGGCTTGCACCACTCTCGCTTTCGAGGCGAGCTCTTTCGGCCGCTCAGACACGTCACCGCGGACGAGTTTACAACCATTGCGCTGCCTCCTGCCAAACGGCACCTCACGGTGCTGGGGTTGGCTAGCATCGGTGGAGTCTCCAGCGTCGTCGTCCACGAAGAGGTTCCATCCCATGCAGTACCGCCAACTCGGCCGTTCCGGGCTCTCCGTCTCCGCGGTCGGACTCGGCTGCAACAACCTCGGCCGCCCTGACACCGTCACCGAGACGCAAGGCGGAACCAACTCGGTGGTCCATGCGGCCCTCGACGCAGGCATCACCTTGTTCGACGTCGCCGACATGTACGGGCCTGAGCCGGGTCTGTCCGAAACCATGCTCGGCAAGGCGTTGGGCAGCCGCCGCGACGAGGTGGTGCTGGCCACCAAATTCGGGTTGGACATGCAGGGTTCCAATGGCAACGACTTCGGGGCCCGTGGGTCGCGGCGCTACATCGCACGCGCCGTCGAGGCCTCCCTTCGGAGGCTGGGTACGGACCACATCGACCTCTACCAGTTCCACACCCCCGACGAGAACACCCCCGTAGAGGAGACCCTCGACGCCCTCAACGATCTTGTCCGTGCCGGCAAGGTCCGCTACATCGGTCACTCCAACATGTCCGGCTGGCAGATCGCCGAGGCCGAGTTCACCGCCCGAGCCCGTGGTGGCAGCCGATTCATCTCCAGCCAGAACCACTACAACCTTCTGGACCGGCGGGCTGAGCTGGAGGTCACCCCTGCCGCGGAGGCCTACGGTCTGGGCGTGCTGCCCTACTTTCCGCTGTCCCACGGCCTCCTCACCGGAAAGTACTCTGACGGGGCGGCGCCAGAAGGCAGCCGCCTCACGCGTTCGCGCCAGTACCTGCTGGAGGACGTCGACTACGACCAGCTGAAGGCGTTCGGCGCCTTCGCCCGTGACCGGGGGCTCGAACCCATTGAGGTGGCGATCTCCTGGCTCGCAACCCGCCCCGCCGTGACCAGCGTCATCGCGGGCGCCACGAAGCCGGAGCAGGTCCTGCAGAACGCCGTCGCTGCGGGATGGGTTCCCACAGCGCAGGACGAAACCGAACTGGACGCGATCTTCCCCAGTCTCGAGAAGATCGCTCTGTTCTAGCCGATCTCCTCGGTATTGGAGTCCTCACAGGTCTCTCCGGAAGGCACCGCGAGGATTACCAAGTCCATGTCGACATCCCCCGATGTCAGTGACGAACCGTCACCAAATTGGACGCGGGTCCCCTTCATAGAGCCAGGCTGGGTCGGGTCGTCGGCGCGGACGAGGGCACTGATACTCGTACTCTCCCCTGGCCCCAGAGGTACCCAGGTCTGGGCTGAGGGGTTTCTCTCTTGGTCCGCGCCGCGGCGGGAATACGAAGGATCAGACGCGTCGCTCGGCGAAGAAGTCGTCCAGCAAGGCGGCGCACTCTTGCGCCATGACTCCGCTGGTGACGCGGGGACGGTGGTTGAGGCGCGGGTCGCGCACAACGTCGAACAGGGACGAGACTGCTCCCGCCTTGGGGTCGAAGGCTCCGAACACCACGTGCTCGATGCGGCTGGCCACGATGGCTCCCGCGCACATGGTGCAGGGCTCCAGAGTCACCACCAGGGTGCAGCCCGTGAGCCGCCACTCCCCCAGCTTTTCTGCGGCGCGTCTGATCGCGACCACCTCGGCATGCGCCGTCGGATCCCCCAGGAGTTCGCGCTCGTTGCAGCCGAGCGCCACCACGTCCCCGAATGCGTCCAGCACAACGGCACCGATGGGCACATCACCGTGCTCCGCCGCCACGCGGGCCTCGCGGATGGCGCGCTGCATGGCCGGGGCGAAGCGGCTCACCACGTCAATCGTCGAAGGACTCGACGGCGCGCTCGAACTCCGGCGCCACCTTCAGTTTGCGGGCGATCTGCAGGACCAGGACATCCGAGTCCTCGTCGTAGTTGGTGGTGATCTGCTCCAGTTCGAAGGAACGCAGCCCGTTGGCGGCAAACATGTCGAGATCTCCCACGGGTACGGAGTCGGCTTCCTCGTCGGGCACGTCCTCGCCGAGATAGTCCATGATGTCGCGGGCCAGCGGCCAGTCATTGGCGGCACCGGAATCACTCAGGAGCACCTCGACGACGCGGCCACGCACGCGGCACGCCACGAAGAAGTCACCTGACACCGAGACGAAGCCGACAGCTCCGGAATCACCCGGGATGCGTCCGAGCTGGCGGACCAGCTCATCGAAGTCATTGGCCAGATCGAAGTCCATGGGCACCGCCAGGGGGCGACCATCCTCGCGGTACACAGCCACCACGAAATCGACGTCATCCTCGGTCGCCTCGTCAAGGTCGTCGTCGTCGTCATCGTCCGAGTCGTCGTCGGAGTCGCCGTCGTCCTTGAGGTCGAATGGCTCGGCGTCCTCATCAAATGCGTCCACGGCTGTCCCTTCCCTCAGTACTGCCGGGACCATCCTCCCAGACATTGGCTCCCAGCACAGCCCCTCCAGTGCACTTGCGGGCCCCCGGAATGTGCAAAGGTGGGCCCTGTGGAACTTTGCGTGATCAAACACCCGTTGGTGGACCACAAGCTCACCCTGCTCAGGGAGGCCAGCACCGAGCAGCCGACTTTTCGTCGGCTCGTCGAGGAGCTCGTCACCCTGCTGGCCTATGAGGCGACGCGTGGCGTCCGTGTCCGGGAGGTGGAAATCACCACGCCCGTTGCCACAACCACGGGTACCCGGCTTGCACAACCGGTGCCGCTGGTGGTGCCCATCCTGCGCGCCGGCCTCGGAATGCTCGACGGCATGCTCCGGTTGATGCCGGCTGCCGAAGTGGGCTTCCTCGGCATGATCCGCGACGAGGAGACCCTGATGCCGGCCACCTACGCCGAGCGTCTCCCGCAGGACCTGTCCGGGCGCCAGTGTTACGTGCTGGATCCCATGCTCGCCACGGGAGGTTCCCTGGGCGAGGCCGTGAAGTTCCTCGTCGGCCGCGGAGCCGACGACATCATCGCGATCTGTCTGCTCGCGGCCCCCGAGGGCATCGAGAACATCCAGAACCTATTGGCCGATCTGCACGTGCCCTGCACCCTGGTGGTGGCCGCCGTCGACGAACGTCTGGACGAGATGGGCTACATCGTGCCCGGTCTGGGCGATGCGGGCGACCGCCTCTACGGTCTCGCCGAGTGACCCGGGCGGGCAGCTCACCCTCATAGGATCGTCCACATGAACGATTCCGGGAGTTGCTGCTCGCCAACATTCGGCACCGGCGAACCACCCCGGTCCACCGGCTGCGCCGACGCTCAACCAACGGGAGCCGGCGCCTCCTTCCACGCCATCGAACAGGTGGCGATTCCCGCGCAGACCTTTGCCATGGGGGACCATCACGGTGACGGCCATCCCGGGGACGGCGAGACGCCGGTGCACCCGGTCACCCTCAGCGAATTCACCATCGACGCCACCAGCGTCACCAATGCGGACTTCGCCACCTTCGTCGCCGCGACGGGCTATTGGACCGAATCCGAGCGTCAGGGCTTCTCCGCGGTCTTCCATCTCGCGTTCCAAGGCGCCGACGATGACATCCTCGGCACCGCTCAGGACGCCCCCTGGTGGTACGGCGTGCGCGGAGCGAGTTGGCAGAATCCCGGGGGGCCGGGATCCACGATCGAGGGCATCGATGACCACCCCGTCGTGCAGGTCAGCTGGGACGACGCAGCGGCATACTGCACTTGGGCCGGGCGTCGGCTACCCACCGAGGCGCAGTGGGAATGCGCCGCCCGCGGTGGCATCGAGGCGGCCCGTTATCCGTGGGGCGACGACCTGCCGGCAAAAGTGTCCGGAAAGGACTGGCCGTGCAACATTTTTCAGGGCCGGTTCCCGAACGAGAACACCATCGAGGACGGTTTCCTGACCACGGCCCCGGTGCGCAGCTTCGCGCCCAACGCCTTGGGACTCTGGCAGATGGTGGGCAACGTCTGGGAGTGGTGCCGCGACGCCTTCGACGCGGCCTACTACGCAACCTCACCCACTCACGACCCCACGGGGCCACCCTCGGCCCCGACGCGCGTCATGCGTGGCGGCTCGTACCTCTGCCACGACTCGTACTGCAACCGGTACCGCAATGCTGCACGCACCTCGAACACACCGGATTCGGCATCGGAAAACATGGGGTTCCGCACCGTGAGCTCACAGCTGGATGAAGCCGGAGAACTCGCATGGTGACGTCAGGCACTGCAGAACGCGTGCAATTCTCGCTGCCTCTGGGCGCAGCTCTCGCAGCTGTGGTGACCGCCGTGGCGGGAACGTGGCGAATCGCCTTCACCGGGCCTCCCGATGGATTGTTCATGATGCTCTACATCGCCCCGCCGCTGGCCGTCATCGCGGTCGCCTCATTGGTCGCAGCCGTCCAGCGACGATGGAGCCCGAGGTGGATCGTCGTCACGGTCCTTGCTCTGGTTGCGACTCTTTCGCTGTCGTCGGCCGTCTGGATGTTCTCCCTGCCGGACGAGGAGCAACTCCCACTCCTACTCTTCTGGACCACCGGAATCGCATATCTGATCCTGGCCGGCGTGACCACATCGATCGCCCTGGCACCCCGGCTGTCCCGACAGTTCACCTCACCCGGCAGTCTCGTGTTGGGTTTCGTGTGCGGGATCGTCGGAGCACCCCTCATCCTCTTCGTGATGGGCCCCGGAATCGGGATCGTTCTGATCGGGATCACGGTGATCGTCCTCACTCTACGGCTCCGAGGAAGAATAGGCGGCCGGCCCACACGGCGTCTTCAAGGTTGACCAACTCTTCGGCGCCGTCACATGAAGTGGGGGGTCTCAGCCATTTCGTTTCCTGCTTCTCCACTCTTTCCCGAGCCGGTGAACTTTGTGAATGTCGCCAGTCTGGCTGGATTTATCGCCAGCTTGCGGAATGCGCCTCCGCGGCCCCAATGAGGTGGCACTCCGGTTCGGTTGGCCAACTGACCCCGAACTATCCGACCTGCGGAGACGCTAGTAGGATCGCGACAGAATCACGGATGCTTCCTTGTTGGTAAGGAATACCTCATGAAATGGGTGCTGGAAGAAGCCCGGATCATGAGGCGAATGGGCGAGGCCGTGCTCACCAAAGGCCGCTCTACCCGCTCGGGTAGACATAGTTTCTATTCCCGGAGTTCACATGTCCATGCCCCCCGACAACGGTCAGCCCCGAGGTTACGGTCAGCCCGACGACCAGCCACAGGGATACGGCCAGCCACAGGGATACGGCCAGCCCCAGGGCTACGGCCAGCCCCAGGGTTACGGCCACCCCAACGACCAAGCACAGGGATACGGACAGTCCTTCGACCAGCAGCAGGACTACGAGCAGCAGCAACCACCCAAGAAGCCCTGGTTCAAGAAGAAGCGCTTCATCATCCCGCTGGGAATTGTCGTGCTATTCGCGCTGATCGGGATTTTTTCCCCGGACGCCGACGAGGAAACCGTGGCGGCCCCTGCCACAACCAGCGTCGCGGCCACACCCGAGCCGACGCCGACTGTCGAGGCCACAGAGGCATCCGCCGAGGAATTGGCCGCAGAGAAGGCCGCTGAGGAGGAGGCGGCGGCCGACAAGGTGGAAGCAGACCGGGTCGCCGCCGAAAAGGAAGCAGCTGACAAGGTGGAAGCAGACCGGGTCGCAGCTGAGAAGGCGGAGGCCGACAAAGCCGCCGCGGAGAAGGAAGCCGCGGACAAGGCTGCTGCCGATGCGGAAGCCGCTGCGAAGAACGGCACCGTTTCCCAGCAGAACGCTCTTCGATCTGCCAATGACTACCTCAGTTTCTCCGCCTTTTCACGAAGCGGGCTGATCGGCCAACTGGAATACGAGGAGTTCTCGACGGAGGACGCGACGTGGGCTGTTGATCGGGTGACGGTCGACTGGAATGAGCAGGCTGCCAAGTCCGCCAAGGATTACCTTGAATTCAGTGGCTTCTCCCGTTCGGGCCTGATCGACCAACTGGAATACGAAGGCTTCACCGCTGAGCAGGCCGAGTACGGCGTGAATCAGACGGGGCTGTGATGTCCTGACGGATTGGCCTCAGTAGTAGTACGGGAAATTCGACCAGTCCGGGTCCCGCTTCTCCAGGAACGAGTCGCGGCCTTCGACGGCTTCATCTGTCATGTAGGCGAGCCTCGTCGTCTCCCCGGCGAAGATCTGCTGGCCCACGAGGCCGTCGTCGATGAGGTTGAACGCGTACTTCAACATGCGCTGTGCGGTGGGCGACTTGCCGCAGATCTTGGCCGCCCATTCCAGGCCCTCGTCCTCGAGATGTTGGTGCTCGACCACCTTGTTGACCATACCCATGCGGTGCGCGTCGTCGGCCGTGTAGACGTCGCCGAGGAAGAAGATCTCCCGGGCGAACTTCTGACCCACCTGACGTGCCAGATACGCGGAACCGAAGCCCGCATCGAAGGAGCCGACGTCCGCATCGGTCTGCTTGAACCGGGCCTCGTCGGAGGCGATCGTGAGATCACAGACCACATGCAACGAGTGGCCCCCGCCGGCGGCCCAACCGCCGACGAGCGAGATGACCACCTTGGGCATGAAGCGGATCATTCGTTGGGCCTCAAGAATGTGCAGCCGTCCCAGCCGCGCGGCGTCCACACCCTCGGCGGTCTCCCCCTCTGCGTACTGGTAGCCGGCACGGCCCCGGATGCGCTGGTCGCCGCCTGAGCAGAACGACCAACCACCGTCCTTGGGTGAAGGCCCGTTCCCGGTCAGCAGCACGCATCCGACGTCGGAGGCCATGCGTGCGTGCTCCAGGGCCTGACAGAGTTCGTCGACGGTGTGCGGGCGGAAGGCGTTGCGCACCTCCGGCCTGTTGAAGGCGATGCGAACGGCGGGCACCTTGCGGGCGCGGTGGTAGGTGATGTCGGTGAACTCGAAGCCGGGGACCTCGTCCCACAACTCGGGACGGAAAGGGTTGGTCATGGCGGCTACGTTATCGACCCAACCGTACGACGCGTCGCGCCCGGTCCGGGAAGTTTGTCACCAGGGCGTCAACACCGATCTCCAAAGCGTGGGCCACGTCCTTCTCCTCGTCCACGGTCCACACGTTCACCTTGATGCCGGCTTCATGGGCCAGCCACACATAATCGGGCTGCCGCAGCGCCGCCCAGTCCGGATGCAGTGCCCCGGCACCAAGCCAGTGCGCGTACTGCCACGGGTTGTAGAGCCCGTCCGAATAGAGCACACCGATCTGCGACGGCGGAACCACCCCGCGAAGATTCGCGAGGCTCGGATGGTTGAAGGAGGAGAACAGCACCCGCTCGGCCAACCCGGCCTCGGCCACCATGGCGGCGGCCTCCAGCTCCAGGCCCGGATACGGCTCGATGGCGTTTTTCAGCTCGACGTTGAGGCTGGCATCGGTGGGCCCAATCAGGTCAAGGACCTCGGCGAACGTGGGAATACGCACGTTGCGGTGGCCAATGAAGCCGTTGGAGAAGTCGATGCGACGCAGATCCTCGAGGCTCAGGTCTTTGACACGCCCAAATCCATTCGACGTTCGATCGATGGTCTCGTCATGGATCACGACGAGCGCGCCGTCCGCAGTGCGCTGTACGTCCAGTTCAATCCCCTGGGCGCCTTGGTCCAGAGCCAGCTTGAAGGCTGGAATGGTGTTCTCAGGAGCGTAGGCCGAAGCCCCTCGGTGTGCCCAGATCTCCGTCATGATCGTCTCCTTGTCATGTCGCTGTGCAACTCAGACAAACGTGCCCCAGGAGCGCAAAAAGACCCGGCCGGTGGGGCCGGGCCTGCTGCGCGCTCGGCAGGATTCGAACCTGCAACCTCCTGATCCGTAGTCAGGTGCTCTATCCGTTGAGCCACGAGCGCTTGCCCTGAGGCAGTCTCAAACTATACGCGTACTCCGTCCCGACCAGCAAAACGAGGTGAACATCCCCCGGCCGTAGCCGGGGGACGCGCGTGGCGGAGGTGGAGGGATTTGAACCCTCGATGGGGTTGAAGCCCCAAACCCGCTTAGCAGGCGGGCGCCATAGACCGGACTAGGCGACACCTCCACGCCCGGACAAGGGTAGCGGGTGCTCCAGAGCAGTGCCAACCGACACAAATCGAGGATCGGGGTGCGCCTCGCCTACAATCGCATTTGACGAGGAGAGCAGACATCGACATGAGCGACGACCAACACAATTTTGGCGGCATCTACCGTGATGGGGATCCGTCAGATTCGTTGCACTCGACCCCGGATGACGATGACGCAACCACCATCCGTCCGCGGCATCAGGCAACGGGGAAGCCCCACGTCACGTCCTCTCGGCGCCGTTCCCCAGCCCGCGCCGAAGGTCATCGGCCCCTGATGAACAGTCGGGGCCGAGTCGTCTTCATCCTCGCCGCCATTGTCCTGATAGCGGTGGGCACGTCTTTCGCAGCGTCCTGGAGCGGCTCGTCGTTGTTGTGGTTCATCGGCGTGCCGTTCATGCTCGTCGCTGTCCTCGTCGGCCTCCTGGGACGCTCGGCCGCCTTCACCGTTGCCAGCACCCTCCTGCCCGGGCTGGGGCTGTTGGGCGCCCAATCCGGGGTTGCCCGTGTGCTTGGCGTCGTTTTCCCCGCTGCTCTGCTCGGCGCCATCGCCTGGGCCGGCTTCTCCGCCTCTGCTGACCTCGGAAACTTTGCAAGCTTCGCCGTCAATCCATCGGAACTGCGCACTCTGACCGTTGGGGCCATTGCCGCCGGACTGGTGTGGGTGTCGCTCATCGCCGGTACGCACCTCCTGACCCGCCCGAGAGGTTGGGGTTGGGGCCGTCGGGCCCTGGGCGCAGTGCTCGTTGCAGCCCTGAGTTTCAGCGTGGCTGGCTCCGCCGCTCTGGCGGCTCGCTACGCCTACGACCAGAACAAGCTGGTCTCCACCGTCTTCGCCCATGAAGATGAGGTGCAGTCCACCTCGCGTCCTTCGATCGACGGGACTGAGAAGGATCCGTGGAAGAACACCCCTCGGCTGAACGTCATGCTGCTGGGCGCGGACAGTGCAGATGCCCGCGACAGCAGCCTCGGATTGCGCGCGGACACCATCATGGTGGCCTCCATCGACACTTCCACCGGCGACACGACGATCATCCAGATCCCACGCAACGTGCAGTACACGCCGTTCCCCGAGGATTCTGAGCTGGACGAGAAGTTCCCCCGCGGCTTCCGCGGCGACGGCGATGCGGCGGAGTTCTACATCAACGCCCTCTGGGACAAGATGGAGAATTGGTACCCCGATCTCTTTGAGGGGCAGACCTTCCCCGGCGCCGAGGGCATGAAGTTGGGAGTCCAGGGCATCACCGGTCTCAAGATTGACTACTTTGCCCTGTTGAACATCGACGGCGTCCAGCGCCTCATCGACGCCATGGGAGGCGTCGACGTCAACATCAACCAGCGCCTACCCATCGGTGGCAACACCACCGGCAAGAAGCCAACGAGCTGGCTGGAGCCCGGCCCGGACCAGCACCTCAATGGGTTCGACGCCATGTGGTACGCCCG
>RCMY010002185.1_pt1 | contig 17791 bp, 15 predicted proteins | sample 2041341 | NCBI WGS metagenome assembly RCMY01 (sample SAMN09708234, study PRJNA481090) | Marine sediment metagenome, whole genome shotgun sequencing project. | reverse complement strand
TCGACATTCCTGATCTCCTTCGTGTTGAAGATCAGCAAACTACAAATCGCAGCTTACGTCAGTGTCCGATGTTCGGGGGGTAGCTCACAGGGCCGCAAACCACATTGGACCAAAGCTTGTCGTTTCGAAACCTGCATCCAAGCGGTACAAAAGGCAACTGTCTTACACTAATGGCAACGGTAGACTAATTTTTAAAAACAATCATTTAAGTTTGTAGAACCCCACACGAAGCGATATCAAAATACGATGATATTTCCTAAAGTGATCATATTCGATTTGGACGGGACCCTGATCCACAGCGCGCCTGATCTGCATGCTGCAGCAAATGTTGTGCTCAATGTCCTTGGACGAGAGGCCCTCGACCTGCCCACCATCATCTCCTTTATCGGAAACGGCGTTGAAAAACTCGTTGAGCGCAGCCTTGACGCGACGGGCGGATACGACGCCCCGCTTCGCGAGACAGCGCTTGATCTGTTTTTGAAAAGCTACAACCAGAACATGACTACGCTGACACGGCCCTACCCCGGTGTTTTATCCGCACTGCGGACATTTCAGGGCGCAGGTATTCCGATGGGTATCTGCACAAATAAACCAACCGAGCCTGCGCGCGAAATCTGTGACCGCCTTGACTTGACCCAGTTCTTTCACGTGATCGCGGGAGCAGAGGATGGGCAACCCAAAAAGCCGGACCAGGCCCCTTTGCTTAACTGCATCAAAGACATGTCCAGCCATCCATCAGAGACATTATACGTCGGCGATAGCACAATCGACTATTTTACGGCGCGCAATGCGGACGTGCCATTCCGGCTGTTCTCTGACGGGTACCTGAACGCCCCCCTGCCCGACCTGCCAGAGGCAGACCGATTTGCGGATTGGGCAGCCCACGGTATCCAGACCGGCTGACATTTCGGCTGCAAAACGAACATTAACGCGCTTGCAATATATTCGTTTCCGGTTAGCCTCGCTCATCTGGGAGGATATTTACATGAAACTAATGAATTCACTTTTGTCCAGTGCAACCTTGGCTTTTGCGCTTTCGCTGGCTGGTCCAGCTGCTGCACAAGACTGCCCGCATGGTGATCTGGACAAGCGTTTTTGCGACGTGGACGGCGACCTGATTGCTGACACACCGACCGATCCAGCGGATCAGGTTGACCCTGACACGCTCATCTTTGCGTACACACCGGTGGAAGACCCTGCCGTGTACAAAGAGGCATGGTCCGATTTTCTGACCCATCTTGAAAAAGAAACCGGCAAAAAAGTTATCTTCTTCCCGGTACAAAGCAACGCAGCCCAAATTGAGGCGATGCGTTCGGGACGTCTGCATATTGCGGGCTTCAATACCGGATCAAACCCGTTGGCGGTAAATTGTGCGGGCTTTAACCCCTTTACGATTATGGCGTCCAAGGATGGCAATTTCGGCTACGAGATGGAAATCATCACCTACCCCGGCTCTGGCATCGAAAAAGTCGAGGACATCAAAGGCAAGCAACTGGCCTTTACTTCGCCCACCTCAAATTCGGGCTTCAAAGCGCCAAGCGCAATTTTGAAGGGTGACTTTGATATGCTGCCCGATCGCGACTTTGAGCCAGTGTATTCCGGCAAGCACGACAATTCCATTCTTGGTGTGGCCAACAAAGACTACGCGGCCGCGTCGATTGCCAATTCGGTTAAAGCGCGGATGTTAAGCCGTGATGTGATCACCGAAGATCAGGTCATAACCATCTATAAATCGCAAACCTTTCCGACCACAGGATTTGGCACAGCCCATAACCTGACGCCCGAGTTAAAAGAGAAGATCCGCAACGCGTTCTTCAACTTTGAATGGGAAGGCACGTCGCTTCAGGCAGAATTCGAAAAATCTAACGAAGGCCAGTTCCTTCCGATGACATACAAGGAATTCTGGGAAGTGATCCGCAAGATCGATACTGCAAATGGCGTGAGCTACGCCTGCGAGTAACGGCTGAATTGGCGGGCTTTCTGGCCCGCCTTTTCCAACAATAACATTTGAGGCGGGGGTGCTTTCATGCTGCGGCTTGAGAAGCTTGTTAAGACATATAAAACGGGCGATCAGGCCCTCAAGTCGGTTGATCTGGTTGTTCCAGAAGGTCAGGTGCTGGCGTTAATCGGCCCGTCGGGTGCTGGTAAATCCACCCTAATCCGCTGCATTAACCGTCTGGTCGAGCCAAGCTCTGGCAAGGTCTATCTAGGCGATGTTGAACTGACGGGTTTGTCTTCTGGCAACCTTCGTCGTGAACGCCGGCGCATGGGGATGATCTTTCAGGAATACGCCTTGGTCGAACGCCTGAGCGTGATGGAGAACGTCCTGTCGGGTCGTCTAGGCTATGTCGGATTTTGGCGCAGCTTTTTGCGTCGTTTTCCACAATCTGACGTCGACGAAGCGTTCCGCCTGCTGGACCGTGTCGGCCTAGCCCATATGGCAGACAAACGCGCGGATGAGCTGTCAGGCGGGCAACGCCAGCGTGTCGGAATTTGCCGCGCACTTATTCAGAACCCCGCGCTGCTGCTGGTGGATGAACCCACAGCATCGCTTGATCCCAAGACATCGCGTCAGATCATGCGCCTGATCTGCGAGCTGTGCAAAGAAAGAGGCTTGGCCGCGATCATCAACATCCATGATGTTGCCTTGGCGCAGATGTTTGTGCAGCGCGTCATCGGATTGCGGGTTGGGGCCGTCGAATTTGATGGCCCACCTGAGGGGCTTACACCTGACGTCCTCACCACGATTTATGGCGAGGAAGACTGGGAAGCGACCATCGACGCGGTCGATGAGGATGACATCGAGGCCGCCGAATGAGCGAACTTGATATCCTGATCGGCAAGCCGTGGCGCAAGCCGTCGTTCGTCAAGCGGCCGTGGCTTCGGTGGGTCCTGATGCTGGGCTTTCTGGCCTATCTGATTGCGGCCTACATGACGGTCGAGGTCAACTGGTCCCGCGTGTACGAAGGGCTTGAGCGCGGTAAGAAATTTGTTCTGGCCTTTACCAGTCCGGATTTCACCACACGGTCCACAGACATTTACGAAGGCATGGTGGAAAGTATCATCATGACCATCGCGTCGTCTGTGGTGGGCATCGCCATATCGATCCCGATTGCTTTAGGGGCCGCGCGCAATATCGCGCCGCTGCCCGTCTATCTGATCTGCCGGTCGATCATCGCCGTCAGCCGCGCCTTGCAAGAAATCATCGTGGCGATCCTGCTGGTTGCAATCTTTGGCTTTGGCCCCTTGGCCGGTTTCCTGACGCTTAGTTTTGCTACCATCGGGTTCTTGTCAAAGCTCTTGGCAGAAGACATCGAAAGCATGGACAAAGTGCAAGCAGAGGCGATCAAGGCATCGGGTGCCAAATGGACGCAATGGATCAATTACGGGGTGCAGCCGCAGGTGATGCCGCGGCTGATCGGGCTCAGCATCTACCGGCTTGATATCAACTTTCGCGAAAGCGCGATCCTTGGTCTGGTTGGCGCGGGCGGTATCGGTGCCACGCTGAACACCGCATTTGATCGATATGAATATGACACCGCTGCGGCAATCTTGCTGATCATCATTCTAATCGTAATGGCCTTGGAATATCTGTCCGGCGTGATCAGGGCGAGGGTTCAATAATGCCAGTGCAAGACTTGAAAGGCCAAAAGATCTGGCAACGCCGCACGGGCCGAGAAAGCCTTGGCCACTGGGTGATGTGGCTGATCGGTATTGCGATCTTTGCCTATTGCTGGCAACAAATTTCGGCCTCGACCACGTGGTTTTTCGTTTGGGATGCACCGCGCATTGCCGATGACATCTGGACCCGCGCAACGCCACCCCGTTGGGAATACATCACCCAGTTGGGCAAGCCGATCTGGGACACGCTTAACATTGCCACCCTAGGCACAATCTTTTCACTGATCCTTGCGGTGCCGGTCGCCTTTTTGGCGGCACAGAATACAACACCGTCGCGCCTCTTCATCCGTCCCATTGCGCTGCTGATCATCGTCTCGACCCGTTCGATCAACTCGTTGATCTGGGCGCTGCTGCTGATCGCTATCATCGGACCGGGTGTTTTCGCCGGGGTGATCGCAATTGCCATCCGGTCCATCGGATTCTGCGCCAAGTTGCTTTATGAAGCGATCGAAGAGATCGACCAGACGCAGGTCGAAGCGATCACGGCCACGGGTGCATCCCGCTGGCAGGTCATGGCTTACGGGATTGTTCCGCAGATACTTCCTGCCTTTGCTGGCATCGCCGTGTTCCGTTGGGATATTAACATTCGCGAATCTACTGTACTGGGCTTGGTGGGTGCGGGCGGCATCGGTCTGCAGCTGTCGTCATCGCTGAACGTGCTGGCATGGCCGCAGGTTTCGTTGATCTTGCTGGTCATTCTGGCGGCTGTTGTCATCTCGGAATGGGTCTCTGCCAAAGTTCGGGGCGCAATCATTTGAACGTCACGCAAGCCTTTGACAGTTATGAGCGCGTGCGCCACCGCCTACCCACAACCACCTCGGGAGGGGCTTGCGAAAGGCTAGCGAACCTTGATGCGCTTGCCGATCAGATGGACGTATTCCTGCTGGATGCTTTTGGCGTTCTCAATATCGGTGACACTGCGATTGAGGGCGTGCCCGAGCGTGTGGCAAACCTTCAAAAAACAGGCAAACGGGTGATGATCGTGTCAAACGCGGCGGGCTTCCCCCACGCCAACCTGATGGAGAAATACAAGCGCCTTGGCTATCATTTTGCGCCCGAGGATGTCATCACCAGCCGCAAAGCGACGCTTCATGCTTTGCACAATGCACCGCCTCTTAAGTGGGGTTTGATGGCGACCGAAAGCCTGGGACGCGGGGACATCGAGGCCTTCGACATGACCTATCTGGCCGAAGATGCTGCCGCCTACGATAACGTCGATGCGTTTGTGCTGCTGGGGAGTGCCGTATGGACAGAAACGCGGCAAACGCTGCTCGAAGCCTCGCTTAGGGCGCACCCCCGCCCCGTATATGTCGGAAACCCCGATATCGTGGCCCCTCGTGAAAGCGGCTTTTCGATTGAACCGGGGCACTATGCGCACCGGTTGGCGGATCAGACCGGGATCACGCTGCAATTTTTTGGTAAACCGTTTGGCAACATCTTTGATCTGGCCTTTGCGCAACTTGGCACCGTTGCGCGAGACCGTATCGTCATGGTCGGAGACAGCCTTCACACGGATATTCTGGGGGGTCAGGCGGCAGGGTTGAAAACAGCATTGATTGCCGATTACGGGTTCTTTTCAGGAAGTGATTTTGATGGCCCGATCTCAGCATCAGGCATTCAGCCGGATTATATATTAAACCGCCCCTGACCGGATGCTACCAACGAACCTTTTCATGGCTAATGTCGACGCCGCGTTTGTGCGAAGGATCCTTTCCAAATCGAATGCATTCATAGATCATGACGGTCAGACCGACGAACTCGGGGATCGTCATGAAGTCGCGAACGACGCTTCGTTTTGCCTTCCCGTGACGCTAGCTGTCCCCCCTGCCCGGCTGGACCGAAAAGCTGCGTCACTTGGTCGTTTGCGCGTCCTGTCGTGAATACTGAATACATCTGAGCATGCTGTCCGAAGTTGCCGGAAAACTTCAAATCTTGACGAAGGGGACGGTTCTCCGACTTCACGCGGCCTCGAGGTATGCACGTTGGACATTCCCCTTACGAAGTCACCAAAATTAAGCTACAGTGATATCTGGAGCGTCCCACGGGTCTGTCCGGCTTAAAATATGGATATTTCACATCGAACGGTCTTTATTTTCTTTCATTTGGAAGTACTCCAAGCGGGATCAATTGATCTTGCTGACTGTCACGCTGACATTATTCCCGCTGTTGTTCCTGACGCTTGAACTGCCCAAACGCATTATCAACGATGCAATCGGTGCATCCTCCAACAATATCAGTTTCTTTGGTATTACCGTAAGCCAGATAACCTTTCTGATGATTTTGTGCGCGATTTTCCTGGTGTCAGTCTTGGCCCATGGCATGATGAAAATGCACATAAACACCATGAAGGGTGTGCTGGCTGAACGGCTTCTGCGCCGTCTGCGCTATACACTGATCGCCCGCATTTTGCGCTTTCCAGCACCCTATTTTGAACGCACCAGTCAGGGTGAACTGGTGTCGATGGTCACGTCCGAATCTGAACCCATGGGCGGGCTGATGGGCGATGCCGTTGCACAACCCGTGTTGCAAGCCGGGCAAATGCTGACGATCCTAGTGTTTCTGTTTATGCAAAGCTTTGCTTTTGGCATTGCGGCCTGCGCGCTCATTCCGTTCCAGGCATGGTTAATCCCAAGACTGCAAAAACAGATTAATCTTTTAAACAAGAAACGAGTAATCCAGATCCGTGCGCTGGCGGCTGAGATTGGCGAAGGGGCGGCAGGTGCCCGCACTTTGCGCATCAATGGCGGCTGGCGGTACCGACTTGCGTTAATTTCTGAACGTCTGGGCCGTTTATATGCGATCCGGTTCGAAATATTTCAAAAGAAGTTCTTTATGAAGTTTATAAACAACTTCATCGGACAACTGACACCGTTCTTCTTCTACTCCATCGGTGGCTATCTGGCGATCAACGGGCAGATTTCCATTGGTGCACTTGTCGCCGCACTTGCCGCGTACAAAGACCTGTCGAGCCCGTGGAAAGAGCTGCTAGACTACTATAACCAATCCCAAGACATGGCTCTGCGTTGGGAAACAATCACCGAACGGTTTGCCCCGCATGGCATGATTGAACCCGAACTGTTTACCTCGGATCCTGGTGAAATTCCGTCACTGATTGGCGAAGTCAGCTTAAGTAACATCTGTGTTGAAGACGCAGACGGAATTGTCGTGCTGAAAGACATCAACGTGACATTCAACCCACGTAGTACCGTTGCTATAACCGCCCCCAACGACGAAGACCGCCGTGCCTTTGCCGATGTCCTGACGCGCGAAGTGATACCCTCATCAGGATCAATCAACCTTGCAGGCCTGCCGCTCTCAGATTTGCACCAAGCTACGATTGCCAAACGCGTGGGATATGCCACCTCGCGACCAGTGATGTTTTTGGGCAGCTTCAGTGACAATGTGGTCCTGCCGCTCCGCTCGCGGCCCCATAGCGACGATCCGTTGGCACCCTCGGCCCTGGAAAGCGCGAAAGCGGGCAATAGTACAGATATCTCGGATGCCGTTTGGTTTGATTTGGAGGATCTTCAGATAGAACACGAGGGGCAGTTGCGCATTTGGTGGCTGGCGCTGATCAAGGGGATGCACATTGACAAGGCGCTATTCTCACGCGGTCTGGACCAACGCTTTGACGCCGAAGCGAACCCCGATCTGGCCGCCGCATTGGTGGATTTGCGTCAGAGCGTTAGCGAAAAACTGAAAACCGCCACGCTGGATGAATATGTGAATGTCTTTGACAAAGACAGCTTCAACCCTGCTTTGTCTGTTGCCGAAAACCTGATCTTCGCTACGCCAAAAACCCGTATTACTCCTGCCCTTTTGAAAGGCCAGACCGCCTTTATCGACTTGCTGACCACTCTAAATATTGAACATTATCTACTACAACTTGCCGTCGATACGGTCGATATTTTGCGCCAGACTTTTGGCGTCGATGGGTCTGATCATCCACTTTTCCGCAAGCTTGGGCTTGATATCGCGACCTACGAGGCCGCAGTAGCCCTTCACGTAAAACAACTTGATGGCAAAGCACTTAGTCTGGCGGACAAGGCGTCCTTGCTGGCCGTCATCTTTGCTATCTCGGTTGAGAAACTAGGCTCTGCCTTACCAGACGAGATCATTAACAGGGTGCTGGATATACGCCGCGCCCATTCAGCAGATTTACAACAAAGCTTGTCTGATTTAATGAGCCCGATTGCTATTGATGCCCCCGTCGCTGGCTTAACAGTTCTGGAAAACATACTGTTTGGCAAGATCACTGAAGCCTCCGGTGGCCAAGCTGATGCCTTGCGAAGCGTCGCAGTGGATGCACTTTATGCTGCAGAACTTGAGGGGCTAGTCTTGGATTTGATCTTTGACATCCCGCTTGCGCTAGGCGGGACCAACTTGCCAGCGCTCTTGACAGAAACGCTGGCCATCAGCCGCGCCACAATCAAGCGCCCCCACGTGCTGATCCTAGACGACGTATTGTCCAATTTCGAGGCACCCATACGTGCAAATCTACACAAACGTCTGCGTAGCCTGCTCCCTGAGACGACAATCATCTGTCTTCAGCCAAGCTTTGAAGACGTCAGGGGATTTGACGCACAATATGTACTGCAACAGGGGCGTATTTCTACGATCGGCAGCGACGTTGCCACCAAAGAAGATGATACGGTCAGCGCAGATCTAGCTCGCAAACTGCGCGCGTTAGAACAGACGGACTTGTTTTCGGGTCTTGAACGAAAACAACTGCGCTTGCTGGCCTTTAGTGCGCGCTGGCATACCACCAAGGCGGGTGATTATGTGTTTCACAAAGACGATGGCCCAACAAGCGGGGCCTTTCTGATCACCGAAGGCACGGCAGACTTGCTCTTGCCCGGCCCAGGTGATGATGACGATTTGCTGATTACAACTTCTGGTCCAGGTAAACTGGTGGGAGAATTGGGCCTGATCCGCCATGAACCTCGCGCGCTCGACATGCGGGCGGCTACCGATCTGACGTGCCTGCGCATCGGTGCAGAGGAATTCTTGGATGTTGTCGGCCATGACGCCCGCACGGCATACAAATTGCTACAGGTGGTCGCGGGATATGTGTCTTAATCCCGCCGGCTGAACTCCACCAGCGGGTGCAATCAAAGGAATGCGAACCAGCCACTTTTCTCCAGTAACCCAAAGCGCCTCAGCAAAAGCGGCCGCACGGTCCTACAAGATTTTACTATTTCCGCTTTTGAGCATGCTCATCATGTTGACGTTGATGAAGCTGGCTTTTGCGCAGACGCAGTTCCCAAATTTTGTTTGCCAGAATTTGCACCGGTCGCATGGGGGCTAGGGGTCACTGTGGTTGTTGATTAAGAAGGATCCCAGCAACTGGACTGCTTGGTTTCATCATGGATGGGCTGATGCTGGCAGTACGCCGATAAATATTGACCGCTCCATTTAGAGGTTCTCTAAAATGCTATTGGCGGCCTTCGATCCGCAATCTGTTGGACATGCGGAGTTCCCCGCGAGCGGTTTGCCAGATTGATGAATCGTGCAATTTCTGTTATCCTTGGCACTAAGTATCCTGCGCTTTTCGGAGGATGTTCACGTGCGGAGACGCCAAAACTCAATACTTCTGAGCATGCTAGCCCTGTTGGGAATTCTATTCCTATCGGGATGTAAGTTGACGTCCGAAGAGCCGCTTTTGGACAGCACGCAAAGCAGCCCGTTATTCGGCCAAGAATTCCTAGCCTCATTTTATGATGCCAAAGGACGCCCTGCGATAGTGGAGCCTGAAATGCTTCTGTATGCCTTCCGGTTTAAGGATGGCTTCTACATATCCCCGCTTGATCATCAGACTGGTCGATTGATCAGCTTTCATGCGTTGGGTGACATAAGCGATGTGTGGATCACGCAATGGAAAGACGGCAAAGACAGCGAGATTGAATACCTTATCAGCCGCAGAGAAGGCGGCCGAATTGGCTTTCGGTCTATCGATATAGACGATGCGTTATTGCAATCGGCCAAGGCCCGAGGGATCAAGCTGACGGATAGTAATTCAAACGGGTTCTCGGTTCAAACGCGCAAGGACCTGATCGAAATGGTCGAGCTTTACGCAAAAGCCCACGAGACAGAACTTTCAAACATGGAACATTTCGACGCCCTCTTTCATGTGGCAAACAGCCAAGAATCTGCGGACAAGTTGTTGCAGGATGTCATTACGGCAAATTGTCTTGCGCGCGCAGGCCATCCTCTAGACATGGCGGTCCAGAAACTTGCACCCGAATATTCAAACGGTGTCGAATTTGCCAAGATTGACCAAAAAATCGCGGGGAAATTTTGCGAGGCTGCGACACAACTGGAATCTCCGACAGCTTCCGCGCGCTTTGCTATGGCCCGTATCCTTACCGTCCAAGAAAGGTATGGTGCCTCTATGCCGATTATCAGGGAGCTTATGGAGGAGTCCTTTGGACCTGCATTCATTGCCGAGGCAGATTTGTATGAACGGGGCCTTGGCCGCACAAAGGACCCAAAAAAGGCTGTTGAGACTATCCGCCGTGCTGCTGCGGCAGGCCTTCCCGCCGCACAATACCAGCTAGCTATTTTGACCCAATTGGATCGTATCGAAAGTTCTAACGCTGATGCTCTCGCTCTTTATCTCAGCGCCCTTGAGGGTGGACTTATACCCGCAGCTGCTCGTGCCGGGGCGCTTCTTCAGAACGGGAAAGGCATCCGGCACGATCCAGTTCGCGCTTACGCACTGTTTTCCGAAGGTGCCGAAGCTGGAGATTTTTTGGCTATGCCCCAACAGGCCCATGCCCTTGCAACTGGAATTGGCGTGACGAAGAACCAAAAAAAGGCACTCGAAATAAACCGCGTCTTGGCGAAGCGCGGGTATGCTTGGGGCCAATATTCAGCCGGTTATATGCTTGCACGGGGCCAAGGTGAAGCTGTGGATTATCGCGCGGCACTTGGCCTGCTGAAAAAAGCGATGGATGCAGATGTAGACCAAGCGCGCGCTTAATATGGATACATGCTCTATCATGGGCTGGGAATAACCGCTGACCGTCAGAAAGCCCTCAGCATGCTCAGCGAGGCAGCCCAAAAGGGCAACAAGTTTCAACCGGAGGTCTTCAAAGGCTATCTATTATTCTCATGGAACGACTTTAATAGCTTTAAAGCAATGTTGGGTTTTTCAGTAAATGCGGGCGAAGAAAAGACTTCGCCGCTAAGCTGGGAAAAACTCGGTTCACGCTGAAGGTCTGAGATATCTACTGATCGAAAACCCATCGACCAGTTGCCAAAGTTCCGCTCTTCTATTTCGCGCTCCCGAAGCAATGTGACGTCTATGTGACGTGTGTCCTTTTGAATTCTTTCAAAAGTCCGAGCCACATTTTCATTATCACCTTCAAGGACTTGCATGAAACTGCCATCCTTGTAGAGCAACATCCCGGTGATACCGTCCTGCACATTCAGTACGCGACAGTGATCAAGTAATTCCCTTAGCTCCAAGTCACTCATCAAGTGGCTTGCAGAGCTTGTGTAGATCAGGAATTTCATCAGGCGAATTTCCTCGCAGTACTTGAGGCAGACTAGCACCCAGTGTATTTCATATTAGGAATGACCTGCATTTTAGCAACTTAAAATATTCATCAGATCCTTCATCCGAACACCTTAGCTTCGTTGTCGGCGGCCCGAGATAAGGCGAGTTTCTTGCAATGGATCTTCAGAAATATCCTTTCCTGATTCATTTGCCAGCTTGGCCTTATAGCCATCCAGATCGCTCGCATTCTGCGGATCTTGGCAGCAAATATCCGGCCAAAACTGCGCCACCATAACCGAGCAAATTTTCAGCTGATTTCGATCCTACGTTTGCGCATCGGACCTTCAATGCTCCCCAAACTAAGTAGAAACCAATCATGCCTCACCATCGCGACACGCTTGATCTCTGGGGACGTCTTGAAACCTCGGCTATGCAAAGATGCTTCGATCAAGTTCAGCCACGAAACCGCTATCCCAGCTTCAAGTCGGTTTGCTTTGACACGGCTCTTCGTTTTGCCACTTCGCATAGTTTCTACTTTATCAATAGATCTATCAGCCGCCTGACCATCCCTAGGCTGCTGCTCAATATTAACTGTATGGATTCACTGGATGGCGCTTGTTTGAAAACTCGGGCCTTTACCGATGATGTCAGAGCGAGCATGATGCAGTCACATTATTTTCCTCATTAAGGAATAATCCGATGGCTCGTATTATCTTCGCCCTTTTAGTTTCATTGCCGATGTTTGTTTCGTTTTTCGCCCATAAGGTAACCGCACAGGAGAGTTTGACTGTCCTTGCCGACGAAGGCCAGCGGCTTGCTTCGCTGTTGCGGGCCGGTCGCGGGGTAATCTCCAGCAACCAAAATCTAATCAATGACCCATCAATCGGTGACAAAGGTTTGGACAGTTCGACCTTTATGAAAGCCGTTGAAGAACAATACATGGATCTGAACGGGGTTCTCCCGCTTGAAGGTGATCTTAGCGATGAGCAAAGACAACTAACGGAGGCGCAGTTGGCATCCATGTCTGAAATCATCGATGAAAATCAGGAATTGATTAATACCGAAGGCATGGGATTTAAGGGCTTAATCCCTGCGATTTTCGCAAGGTTGGTGAACGAGCGCTTCTTTGAGAAGCAAGGTGCCTTGGCCAAGGTAAAAGTGACAGCCCCGCTTCACCTTGTTCGTAATCGCAAAGCACGACCCGATGACTGGGAGGCCGCGGTTCTAACGGAGAAGTTTGACAGCCCAGATTGGACAAAGGGCACGGCATTCTACGAGGAATTGACCGCCGACGGCGAAACCGTCTTTCGTATGCTTCTCCCAGAATATTACAGTGAATCTTGCTTGTCCTGCCATGGCGGACCGAAGGGCGAAATGGACGTAACAGGATTTCCCAAAGAGGGCGGTGCTACGGGTGATCTAGCGGGCGCAATCAGCATTACCCTCAAAAGATGACCGGCACCCCACGAAATGATCTGTTTGCAAGCCTAAAGCGCAACAGCATTACGTTAAAAATCGGCTCACTCTCGGCTGCACTGCTTGGGGCATTGGTGCTGAGCACGTCCGTGATGGTTTGGGATTTGTGGCAAAACCAAAAACGGGTTGCTGAGTCGACCGAGCGGTTTCGTTTCCTTGAGCATGCTGCCGAAGCGGACAGAGACTTTGGCGAAATGCGGTACTGGTTGACGGATTTGTCTGTCAGTCTGTTGACCTTGTCAGAGCGTCGCGCCCAAACTGCACGAGAGAATCTTGAGATCCAATTAGACAAAGTTGAAACGTTCGCGCCAGAGGCCGCAGAGCAGATCAGGCGGGGTGTCGAAAGCTATGCCATTGCGGCCCTGCAAGCCGCGGATGCGTATACCGAAGACCGGCGCGTTATCGGAAATACACTGTCCGCCCAAGCGCGTTTAGGCAGTGATATTGTCGATGCTGCGTTGAAGAAACTTGTGATGGATCTAGCGACGGAGGCAGCTGCCAGCGAACAGGCCGCACAAGATGCGGCGCGGAATTCAGTGATGCGCGCGGTCGCCGCGTGCATCTTTATTCTGATTTCGGGCACCGTTCTGACTTGGCGCGTGCTGCGTTCAATCCTGACCCCGCTTAGCGGGATCAACCGCGCAATTTCGGAACTGAATGCAGGCGCGAAAGAGGTTGATCTGCCGCCCGAAGGCGTGGATGAGTTGGGGCGAATGTCGAGTGCTGTCCGCGCTTTGCAGGACAGCCAGAATTACCGCAGACAGTTGGAAGTTGAGGCTGAGAACCAGCGGATGACGATCCTTACGGCGATTGAAACTATCCCTGACGGCTTTGCGCTGTTTGATGAAAACGACAATCTTGTGATGACAAATGAGCGTTATCGCAAAATGTTTTCAGACATCTTGCCTTTGCTCAAACCCGGAACCCCGTATCACGATATCCTCAAAGGGCAGGCCGCCGCCTATCCTGAAATTATCGGCGACGAAACGCCCGAGCAATGGACGCAAGCCAGATTGCGCAACCTCCAAAAATCAAGCATCCGACGAAGCGAAGTACGCATAGGTGGGGCTTGGGTGCATGTTACCAAAAGCAAAACGCCCGGTGGTGGGACGGTTGCTGTGTACAGCGACATTTCAAACCTCATTGAAAAGCAGGCAGAACTTGAGATTGCCCGCGAGGGGGCTGACACCGCAAACGAAGCCAAAAGTCGGTTTCTTGCATCCATGAGCCATGAACTGCGCACGCCGCTGAACGCGATCATCGGATACAGCGAGATGTTGATCGACGATGCCCAAGATGCTGGAGATGACACAAACATAGCGGATTTGGAGCGGATCAAGAGTTCCGGTCAAAACCTCTTGGCGCTGATTAATGACATCCTCGATCTGTCGAAGATCGAAGCTGGTAAGATGGAAGTTTACACCGAACGTTTTGCCATTGCCCCCCTTATTGAAGATGTAGCCGCCACAATTCGGCCAATCATAGATAAGAACGCCAATACATTGATCACAAAGATCAACACGTCCATCACAGACATGGAAACCGACAAAACGAAGCTGCGCCAAAACCTCTTTAACTTGCTCTCCAACGCCGCCAAATTCACCAAAGGTGGCAAAATCGAACTGACCGTCGATGAGACGGACGATGCAATCAATTTCACGATCCGTGACGATGGGATCGGCATGACGGCCGAACAAAAGGACCGTCTATTCCAAGCGTTCATGCAGGCTGACAGCTCAACAACGCGCAACTATGGCGGCACCGGACTTGGTCTTGCTATCGTAAAGCAGTTCACCGAAATGGTTGGCGGCGCAGTTGATGTCGTGTCTGAGCCGGGCAAGGGTTCCGCATTTACTCTCAGTTATCCAAAACAGATTCCGGTCCAAAATGATGATGTGCCAACACATGAAAAATTTGGAATGGACGGGCGCATACTGGTGATCGATGACGATCCTACAGCAAGAAAGGCCATGACGGACCTTCTTGAAGCAGAGGGTTACAAATCGATCGTGGCCCCGGACGCACACTCGGGATTAAAGCTTGCCGCGAAATACCGCCCCGACGCAATCATACTTGATATTATTATGCCCGGTCAGGACGGGTGGTTCGTCTTGAATGCCCTCAAAGCAGATCCGGAACTGTGCGAGATACCAGTCATTCTGGCCACCGTTCTGGGCGACCGCGATATGGGTCTTGCCTTTGGCGCAGTTGATCACCTGACAAAACCGATCGATCCGCAACGACTGGTCGACACGTTGAGCGCTTATGCAAGCGGCTCGGACCGGGAAGCGTTGGTTGTAGATGATGACCCTGCCAGCCGCGCGCTCTTCCGCCGCATTCTGGTTCGGGAGGGCTGGACCGTGCGAGAAGCATCAGACGGCGTTCGAGCCCTAGCGCAGTTGGAGATCAAGCTTCCCACCATAATGGTGCTTGATTTGATGATGCCAAATCTTGATGGCTTTGAGACACTGCGCGCTGTGCGAAAAAGCGAAACATTCCAGGCATTACCTGTTATAATTGCAACGTCTAAGGACCTGACTCGGGATGAAATAGATTGGCTGCAATCCAACGCCCGCGATGTAGTGATCAAGGGACAGACTGGTCGCAGTGATCTTATGGCCGCAATTCGGCGCACCCTCTCAAGCGCGGACGAAAAAGGACGGTTACAACAATGACGAAGATCTTAATCGTAGAAGACAACGACATGAACCTCGACATGCTGTCGCGCCGGTTGGTTCGAAAAGGTTATGAAATTGTCACGGCCCGCGATGGGAAGGCCGGCATAGAACAGGCCGACGCTGAAATGCCTGATATCATCTTGATGGATATGAGCCTCCCCGTACTTGACGGTTGGCAGGCCACACGGGCGATCAAGGGTAAAGCATCGACATCGACAATTCCGGTGATTGCCCTAACCGCACATGCGATGGATACAGACCGTAAAAATGCAATGGACGCTGGTTGTGATGCGTTTCACACCAAACCAATTGACCTTGTTGCATTGGTTGATCAGATCAAACAGCTCATTCTAGGATAAAGGAAATGAAAAAGGAAGTGCAGACAAACCAACAGGCGCTTTCGGCTAGATTAATACAACGGCTTGCAGGACCGGCCGAAACGATACTCGGCTTCCAAACCCTGATCGTTGGAGCGCTAAAAAGGGACGCAGCTTCCGAAAGCCTTGATGATGCACGCACGATACTTGCGGCCGCTCATTCACTCGAAGAGATGATCAAAAGGCTGCTGTCCCCCGAAGGGCAAAAGACAGTTGAGCATCTTGACGATGCAACCCTTCGGCACGAGCTTCGCACACCGATAAATGCCATCCTGGGGTATTCAGAGTTGATGCTTGAGGAAGCTGCGGGCCAGTTTGATCCGACAATCGAAAACGATATTCGCATCGTCATGAAAGAATGTGGACGGGTTCTGGAGCAGCTTGATGGGCTTGTCGATTTTTCTCGCGGGGATATTGATGCCGTCGGCGTTGAGACCGATGACGCCGATATCGCAGCGTCGCTTGCCCACACTTTGTCCCATACGGCTGCCCCCTCTAACATTCTTGCGGGCCGGATACTGGTGATTGACGACATAGAGGCGAACCGCGAATTAATGCGGCGCGTTCTGACAAACAGGGGACATATTGCGACTACCGCGGCCTCGGCCCGCGAGGCGCTTGATCTTTTGGAAACCAACGACTTTGAGGTCGCGCTTGTTGACATTTTGATGCCGGATATGAACGGGATCGACCTTCTTGCGCTGCTCAAAGAAAACCCGCGCTGGCGAAATATGGCCGTGGTGATGGTGACAGGGCTCAAGGACATCCAAGCGGTCGTCAAATGTATCTCTGCCGGGGCAGAAGACTATTTACAAAAGCCGGTTGACCCGGTGTTGCTATTTGCCCGTGTCGAAAGCTGTCTGGAAAAAGTGCGTTGGAATGAGCGGGAGCGCAAATTCCTCGCTCAGATCGAATTTGAAAAGTCACGGGCGGATACCCTCTTGCTTTCAATGCTGCCTGAAAAGGTCATCAAACGTTTGGCCGCAGGTGAAAAGGTTATTGCTGATAGATTTGACAATACGACGATCATCTTTGCGGACATCGTTGATTTCACACCAATGGTTGCACGCACTGATCCGGTCAAGCTGGTCAGCTTATTGCACGATTTGTTCTCTGCATTCGACACCTTGGCAGATCAATACGGGATCGAAAAAATCAAAACTCTCGGGGACGCGTATATGGCCGTTGCCGGCGTCCCGGAGCCGCAACACGATCACGCAGATCGCGCATTGGAATTTGCACGTAGCCTTATCAAGGTCATGTCAAAAGATTTCGGCGCAGGAATGCCACTCGAGATACGTATCGGCTTGAATTCAGGTCCAGTGATTGGTGGGCTTATCGGACAAAAAAGGTTTGTCTACGATGTTTGGGGTGAAACCGTAAACCTTGCTAGTAGATTAGAGAATTCCGGCGATTCCGGACGCATCCAAATTTCGCATTCAACGCTAAATGCCCTGTCTATAAAACCAGCGGATGCCACGGCTAGGGTCAAAAAGATCAAAGGTGTCGGAGAGATCGAGACATTTACCCTAGATTGACTAGCCGAGCCGCATTTTTGTCTGTAGTTGGAACTTGGGTGTCTTAGCCGCAACTCATGTTGCGTCTCTCAGCTACCCTCGCCAATTCACATTTCAATAGTTTGATCGCTGCGGCCTGATCCGACCTCCTGCTTTTACATAAGACGGCGTCGGAAACTGCATCTTCCTAGTGTACAGCGATTGAGAGCTGAACCCCAGTGGATCAGAAACCTTGCTGACCGCCTCACCACGCTCAACGAACTGCGCTGCAGTGTCCCGCCTAAGCTCATCCGTAAACCACATCCCCCTACTCACTTACTTCTTTCCATGGTTCCGAAATCAGCACGCAAAGCGCTTGAAAATCTGAAGCCATCGAACCTCTACAGCCTCAGAGCAGTTCATTTTCAAAGTTGATTTTTCGACGATAAAGTATCAGCCTCGCCAGTGAGGAGTAATGTACATGTTTGGCAAAACCGCGCCAAAGACCGGACGCCTATCTGATGGCCTGTATCACGACATCCTAACGGGCATACTGATGGGCGATTACCCGCCAAAAAGCAC